>Ga0115555_1000859_pt1 | contig 20892 bp, 19 predicted proteins | sample COGITO_mtgs_1104_2_FD_87285 | JGI IMG/M metagenome (GOLD analysis project Ga0115555, IMG submission 87285) | Pelagic marine microbial communities from North Sea - COGITO_mtgs_110407 | ecosystem: Environmental > Aquatic > Marine > Epipelagic | place: Germany:Helgoland, sampling site Kabeltonne... | reverse complement strand
TGGGAAATTTATTAGATTTAGATTTGAGAGGCGAGGGCAGGTTCAATTCCTGCTTGTTGATTACTGCTTGTTCTGAACGCGCAGGAATTATCTTCGAGACGGCGATAACGCATGCTTCTTACTCACCTGCTCCGCGTCGTACTGACGCATTTGTACCATGTCCTGCGCCCTCCTCGTTTGCACGTACATGTCGTAGTTCCCCGAGTAATACCTCAGCTTCTTGTAAGTCTGATCCAGGCGCACAATGTGGGTGCACACACCGTTCATAAAGTCTTGAGAATGGCATACGAAGAAGAGGATCTTGTTCCAGTCCGCGAGGTAGTCCTCGAGCCAAAGCACGGCCTCCATGTCGAGGTGGTTCGTGGGCTCGTCAAGGAGGAGAAACTCGGGTTTCAGGAAAAGGGCGCGGGCCAACGCCACGCGCATCCTCCACCCTCCGCTGAAGCTCTTCGTGGGCTGCTGCTGCATTGCGGTTGTGAACCCGAGTCCGTGGAGTATGGTCGTCGCCCTCGCCTCCGCCGTGGACACGTCGAGGTCGTCGAGCCTTTCGTATATTTGCTCAAGCCTTTGCTGCACCTGCGCGGACTTCTCCTCGTCGTCGCCCACCTCGCCCATCATGTTGTTGAGGGCTTCTGCCTGCTCCTCTAAAGCCGCGACCTCATCGTTGCTCTCGAAGACAGCGGAGAGTGCGCTCTTGTCTGTCGCAGGGTACTCGCTGTCCAAGAAATAGATGTCTAAACCGTCGGGGATTGGGATGCTCCGCGCTGCGATTGCCTTCATGATCGTACTCTTGCCGCTACCGTTAGGACCAAGGAAACCGTATCGGTTCCCGTAATTAATTGTTAGGTCAGTGTTCTGTTCTCGCGTGGGAAGGGGGAGAGAGAGAGAGAAATTGTTAGAAAAAGGGGAAAAAAGTAATACGACAAGAGTCCAAAAAAGATTTTCAAGTACTGACTGACCTCAATCATGACCTTTCCATGAAATGTCACCGTCATACTACTGACGTTAATATCCTTGTTCGTTGCCGCGGGGGCCTTCTTCTCTTGTGCGTAAGTGACAATAATGTTATCTTTGGACAGCTGCTCAAGAGCAGCCTCACGCTTGGCACCGACAGAATTCATCTCAGCCCTTTTATCAGCCAACTTTACAGCCTCGAGGGCTTTCTCGGCCTCGCTCACTTCCTCCGGCTTGTCGTTCCCCTTCGCCTTCGCCTTGGCCTTCTTTTTCGCCTCCCTCGCGGCCTTCTGAGCCGCCTTTTTCTCCTCCTTTGTCATCTTCTTCTCGAAAAGTTCCTCGTCCCCTTCCCCCATGGCCGCACCGCGAACGGCGAGCGCCATCACACCGTCAGCGTCGATGCTGTCACCTCCAGTATCAAGCTCTTTGTTCAGAGCGAATTCGGCCTGCTTTTGGCGCTTCAATGCATACGATGACATTTCGGAATGAGTGGCTTGTTTTCTTGTTTTCTCTGTGACGATACTAAATGTTGAAAAGCAGAGATAAAATTCGACAAAGGGGGTCTGCTTCTCTGCTTAAATGTGGTTGCTGTAGATTAGATTGGAGGAAATTCACAGTTGGTGATAAAATAAAACTTTATCGAAAAACGAGGTGTTTTTTCATTTTTTGTTTGGGTGGTGACACCAGAGTGACGCCAGCAAACCCTCCCATATCTGTAAAAGTTGTCATTTTCTTCCTCCTCTATTTGTCTGTGCTGCGCGTTGCGCTATCTTCTTTGGTTCCATCTTTTATCAGCCCCGGTTTTGATTTGGCCCTTCTTCTTACGAAGTGGCTGAAATGCATTCTCCTCAAGATGCAACCAACCCCCCCGTGGCTGAAAATTTTCGATGGGTTCAAATGAAGGATCTAAATTACGGAGTGGACGGTAATACGGAAGGCGCAAACAAAACTCGTCTGTGTTCTTGGTGCGCAAAACCTCTTTCAGCCTACCTCATGTGCTCTCGCTGCAAGTTGGCCGTTTACTGCAAGTCGTCGTCGTCGTCGTCATCATCATCATTATCTTCTTCTTCTTCTTCTTCGGGTGGTAACAGCTGTCAGAAACTGGATTGGAAGTTCGGCAAGCACAAGCACAATTGTGCCGCGATGAAAACAATGTCAGTGTCGACTGCTTCTGGTGGAGGAGGAGCCGTGGCCAGGTTTGTCTTTGAAAAGCTCAATGACGGGGGGGATGGGGGTGCCGACAGTGGTGCCGACAGTGGTGCCGAAAATAATGATGATAGCAGCGAATCGTCGGTAGAAGATCCTCTACTGCTCCATGTGGGGAAGATGCTTGCTCAGTCACTGTTCATCAAAGTGAGGATGTATCTGGGACCATTTCATGTTTGCAACCAAACTTCGATGGGAGTCGAGGACGGTGCTAGCGATAACGAGGCTGGCATTAAACGCGGGTTCGTTTTCTTGCAGTCGGGGGAGACTGCAGCTGTTCTGACACTCCCTGCAACACATGGGGGCGTAGGGATATCACATGGAGTGTTCGATGTTCATGAAGGAGATGAGAAACCGCCGACGGGTGCTAGAGAGCCGCGGATGGTGCGAATGAGTTGGTTGACTGTAAGTGAGTTTGATAAGGAAGTAATTCCAACGGCGAGGTGAGCGAGCACATGGAATATTGACAACATTATTGACAACATTGACAACATTGGCGTTGAGGAGAAGAAACATATTCTATTAATAATAAGTACTGACTCTCTAGGTTTTTTCCAGTTCGTTCGAATTAGGGGTGTTTCGGGAGAGGCTTAATAACTTGGTAGAAACATATGATTTGGAGAAAGAGGTGGTGGTACTGACGAGATTTCGTTGCGGCTTCGTTGGTTTGGGAGTCATGAAGCTTTGTCCTGATTTTGGCGTTTGCCTTCAAATCGGAAAGGATTACATCGGAAGACGTGAGGTCGGGTTAGAAATCGACGAGTGAAATTGTGTTGTAGAATTAAGGCATAGATGATTATTTTTTGTCGATTTCCTGATCTGATAAAGTACATCTCATCTTATTAAGCGGACTCGATTTGATGGTCATATTCTGACACCTCTTCATTTGTTACCCTCCTCCCGCCCCTTTTCCAAAAGTTATTCATTTCGCGCTTTCAATGTCTTTGTCGTCCCCGTTCTCCCTCTCGCTGGGAATAGTCGTGCCCATGTTCACGAATAATTCAAGTCTCTTGGCGAACCGCTCTACGGCGCCCATCCTCGCTATCCTTTCGGCCCAATGCCTCCCAACTAACACGCAAGCATAACCTGCCGCCGCGTCCATCCAAAAATGGTTCCCCGTGATGACGATCACCATAATCGTAAACAGAACGTGCACGCTACCTCCAACTTTGTATAGGAGTCGGCGCTTCTCGGATGCAGTATCAATGAGGGTCAGCAGCGACCAAGTCGCCCACCCCGTGTGCATTGACGGAATGGCCGCGTAAGGGTTCCCTCCCTCGTTGTGTGCTTTCTGGTAGGCTGTCGTCTTACCTGTGTCCTCAAATGGAGGATTTACCAAACCAGGACTATAACGTTCTAGTAAACGAGGAGGCATAGTCGGAACAAAGTAGTAAAGCAACAAGGCCACAATGAGCATAAAATAAAAACTGGAATCCGTGTACACATTGTGTCAGTTAAGGTTGGAATGACGAAAGGGGAGGTTGACTGTCTGTGAGGTATATGCTCACCTCAGCCTAAAATTTAGTTTTGGGTCCCGGTTCTTCACAATCAGTCGAATAAATGTGGAAGCTGTGATGAGAAAATGCATGGTGCCGTAGTAGAAATTGCAGATGGAAATAACTGCAGGAGATGAAAGGGCAAGTTGCTGCAAGCTGGGCTCGAAGAAGAGGTGCATGGTCTTCTCGCTATTCACAATGAAGAGTGCGTTGGCGAGAGCAGTCTCCTGGCTTCCCTTCGCCTTAAGCCTTGTCTTCTCGTAAGTGTAGAGAAGAATTCCCCACAGAGCAAACTCAATGGAAAAGAGACGCTGAAAACGGAGAATCTTCCTGATGGTAAGGGATTTTCTCCTGTTTAGCTGATCCCGGCTGAAGACATCCCGGATGTTGTAGTAGAAAATCTGAGCGCTCAACCCCGCCATAACCCAAAAAGGGATCCATAGTTTCTTCTGCTTGAAATAAATGCGTAAGAAATTCCAAATGAAGGGGTAAACCAAAGAGTGTATAGCGGGGTAAAGGTTGGTCATTAGAAGAAGGCCAATATTGGAGTCGAATTCGCTTCTCAAATTCATGCGAGGGGGGATGGATGAGTAAGGATTGACTTGAGACCGATTAGATTTTAGTGGCGGCTACACGTTTGAGATGGGTATCGTGCGCGACGCGAATGGTGGAGAAATGTGTAGGCTCCAGATTGTGGGCGTACAGGCATTTGACGATATTGCCGTCCACAACGTAAATAAACACTGTACCCCGCTCTGAATTGTAATTAGCGATGTCTGACAATCTTCGGTCCCTGATATTTGATCCCAGTACGCCTTCTCTGGCTGTTTTGGACCAACGAAAGCTCCCGAATGTTACGGAATTCATTGATGTTGTCACTGCGGAAGATGCTCACTCTGTGATCAAGGAAATGAATGTTCGCGGGGCTCCTCTCATTGCTGTTGTTGGTGTTTGTGCTCTTGCTGTTGAGTGTGGAAATGGTACGTGCAGAAATGAGGATGAATTGTTTAAGAAGAGTGAATTTTTGCGAACGAGCAGACCGACAGCAGTGAACCTGGGGAACATGCTGGATGAGCTGAAGGAAAATGTCACCGGCACGACAGACCTGGCAAAGTCTGTCCTTGAGTTTGCAGAAGCGATGATCCATGCAGATAAAAGAACAAATGAGAAGCTGGGGGGCTTCGGACTGCGTGCTTTGCATGAGTGGTATGGGACAGAGAAAGATTGCTTCAGCCTGGTGACAATCTGTAACACAGGTAGCTTGGCGACAACCGGACACGGCACTGCCCTCGGTGTTGTGCGGTCGGTGAAAGCGGCTGGTAAGCTCAGGTCCCTGCTAATCCCCGAGACACGGCCATACATGCAGGGGAGTCGCTTGACGGCTTTTGAGGCTGTTGTCGATGGGCTTGAGTCCAAGCTCTGTGTTGACTCTGCAATTGCTTCTTACGTGGCGGGCAATGGCATGGATGCTGCATTCGTTGGAGCAGATAGGGTTGTGGCGAACGGAGATACTGCAAACAAGATCGGAACGCTTCAACTGGCTCTCACCTGCAAACATTTCAACATTCCCTTTTTCGTTTGTTGTCCATTCACGACATTTGACACCAAGCTTGAGAACGGGGGATCGATCGTCATTGAGGAGCGGTCGGCTGATGAGTTGTGCAGTGTGGCTAATGCGCCAGTGGCAATAAAGACGTATAATCCTGCATTTGACGTTACGCCGTCTGAATTAATAGCAGGGATTATAACGGAACGCGGGATTGTCTGGAAGAGCGCCGATGGTTCGTTTGACATTGAGGGTTTCGTCAAGTCTAATGGAGCTCAAGGGTGTGGAGTTGCGCCTCGGCTTATGGGTGGGCCTCTTACAACTGATACTGTCGCGGCATACGTGGCAAAGCGGATCCCTGACTTGGTTGGAGATATTGTTGCAACTGAGATCCACGGCGGAAACTTGAATTACGCATTCCACTGCGCCAGCGCTAAGAGAGATGTCTTTGTCAAGCAGGCGCCCGAATTTATCAAGTGCTTGGGACCAGATGCGAAACTTCACAGTGACCGCCTTTTGCTCGAAATGAGGTGCTACAAAGAGTGGGGCGATCGGACCGCTAGAGTCGAGAAGTTCTTGCCGACAATCTTCGACGTGGATGAAGAATGTTGCGCCTGTACGATGGAGTGGTTGGGCGACTGTGACCTGCTCGAAACAGTGCTCGTAACTGCACCTGATACGATCACGGGTGATGTTGCGAATGGGCTTGGGGAGTTTTTAGCGTGTACACACAACGCCACCCACGTCTCTAAAATCCCTTTTTCGAAATCGGCAGAATTGATGGTGGCGTTCAGGAACGAAGCGCTGAGGGGTGTGCAACTAGAATATGTGTTTGGGAAATTTATTACAGAGGAAGCGGGAGACGCTGGGAAGGTGTTCAGAGAAGACGAGATGTTTGTTCGAGGGGTTGAGCAAATGAAATCGAAGTATCGGGGCGAAGAAGACCACAATTTGGCTCTGTGCCACGGGGATGCCCACCCGGGTAGCTTTTTTGTCAATAATGCGTCGAGCAGGGTAGTCGCATTTGATCCTGAGTTTGCGATTTATGGCCCGCCGGGACTTGACTTAGGAAGCCTGCTGAGCGGTGCCGTGCTCGCGGCGGTGCATTTCAGCTTTGTCGAAGGGATAGAGGGGGAAGGAGAAAAGGGAAAGGAAGTGATCTCGCTGATCCCGTTTGTAAGGAGAATTTGTTCTCAATATCGGGCGTCAACGGAACTAGACAGAGCACTGGTGGATCTTATCTTCAGCGATGCTTGCGGCTTTGCTGCTTGCGAGGTCGGGAGAACCGCTCTTGGTTTCGCCGGTGGGCGGAAGTGGCTGCAATTTGAGGAAGGAAAGAAGAGGGATGCGGCTAAGGCAAAGGCATGCAAAGTTGCCCAAATGTTGATGAATTCTAGGGCCGATGGGATAGCCGCATTATTAAAAGCTCTTGAGGAACTGTGAGAAACTACCATTGTTTTGCGGTTTTGGTTTGAAACCAACACAAAAAATTCTTTTCTTCGTTTGTTGTCTCGTTTAGCTACATATCAATCAGCCGCCGCCAGCCCCAGCTAAGTTTTCGGCCCATTGGAGAATTTTTTTTCCTTCATCCGCTCTCCCAGCTCGTGTGCGACATTCACCCCACAAAAAGAATGCATCCACTGCCCCACCGCCTCCGAAATGCTGCGACTGTTCCCCCCAAATGCCATCAGCATGGTGGACAACTTTATCTTCTCCGCAAAGGGAAAGAGACCACAAAGGCATCGCACGTGTAAATATTGCCCCTACACTTGGACTATTCCCGCCAGCCAGAGCGCCGATTGTTTTGTTTGAATTCAGACCCTCACTGCTAGGATACCCGTCAAAGCTTCTCCTTCTCCTCAGCAAAAAATGTCTGAACCCCGACGCAGACATTTTCGTGTCCCCGGCTTTTAAAACATCTTCGGCTGCCTCCAGTTCTAATCTGAGTATAGCAAGGCTGCTGATGAGAGTTTGATTGTCGTCGTTGTGCTGTAACGAAGATTCAAAATCTCGTTGGCCAAAAGCTGCAGCAGCCGCTGCAACAGGGTGAATATCAACAAGCTCGTCAAAGGGAGTGACGCTCAAAAGGTCTTTCCATGCCCGGTCAAGTGCATTCCACCGTTCATCGCGGATGCTCACTACACCAAGAATGAGAGCATGACTTAGAATCGAGGTTGCCGATAGCAAAAATCGAGGAGGGAAAGGCCCCTTCCGCTCCTCAACCACATTCGCCTCTCCCACACCCTTCCTCTGATTTGATAGTCCAACTCCCCGCCCCTCACCAAGTAATAGCCCGCTGAAAGATTCGTCATACATGCGAAGTGACTGCGCCACTGCCCTGGTAACTTTTCCTTTCCTGGGTAATGACTGGCTCATTAAAAATGATGCTCCAAGCCCGTACAAAACACAGTCAGTGAACATGTCGCCCCCGATCCCCCCTGTCGCCCCCGCGAATGTCTTAACCTGATCGTGCGATTTCAAGCAGGTCCCAAGAGAAGATATGCATGGACTCTCGAGGGGCGGGGGCGGGTTGATTCTTTCTAGCCCCCTGTCATTGAGTTTATTTTCGCTCTCACAGGAGCCGAAAAAAAGAATATCAAAAAAACCTCGTTCGCTTGTCTCGTCGTGCCGCGTCTGGGGCTGTATCGGTGAGTGGACATTCCTATTGCCTGATATGAATGGAGGCAGTGGCATGAGTCCCTCCCCTTTCACGTCGCCCCAGGATTTCCCTCTCTCAATATACTCTCCTCCAGCTTCAAATGGGATACTGAGCTCATGTAGACGAGAAATAGTCTCCAGAGCACTGAAATTGCTATCACCTTCCACAGCTTTCTCCAATTTTGACCTGGCCAAATTAATAGTGTCGTCAAAAACATCATCTTAGCCGTAGTACAGATAGCTCTTGATTTCGTGCTGCCGTTTCAGAATGTCGTCGATATTGTTGCTATCTAATGCGTAGTCTGGGAGGGCTGGAGGGGTATAGAGGTTCTCAAAGCGCCCAACGGCCAAGTAAATTCGCAGCAGCGCAGCAGTAAGCTCTTCGCCTATATTAAACATCGAATCGAAGAAATTGGGGGGGATAACATTTCTACTGCTGCCGTCGTAGTTGCCATAGCCATTTTCATCAAGCTCACTGAACGAAAAGTGGGGGGCGGTCAGCCGCATCCAACCCCCATCCAACCTCGCCCCTTCTACTAGCAATAAAGTAAAGTAAATAGCCAAGGGATCTCCGACCCTCAAAGTTTCGATTGGGTGCTCAGAAACGTCATCCTGAACAAATATTAACCTCTTCAATAGAAGAAAGACTCTGAATCGAAGGGGCACATGATCACCCTCGCAAACTTGATTCTCGCTCATGTGCTTGTCGAAAATGCGCCTGATTCCCATTTGTGCCAACTCGTTTTTGAAATCTCCCCCAACCTGTGCTACTCCTAACAAACCTCCAGCAGCCTCAAGATTAAGTAGCTTCTCGTAAATTCAAAGCTTCTCTATCGGCAGCGGAAATCAATCGTTCTATCGCCTCACTCCGGATTGGGTGACGCTTTCGAAAGGCGGATGGACCGAGAACTATCAAGTCCTGGAGAGAGAGGATAGACACGACCAGAGGGGAGAGGAATTCGGAGGCATCGTGTTTTTTTTCTGCTCTGCCCATCCTGGAAAGTTGAGTTTTTAGATGATTATCCAAGAATTCTTCCGCATTTTCAGCCTCTCCCTTGCCAGCAAAACCTACTTTGCCGAAAGATAAACCATCGACTATTAACTGGCTAAGTGCCATGTTAATTTGCCCTGTCGAAGTCTCATCAGTCCCAGCGTTGACAGGTATTGTATATTTCAGTCCAAACAAATCCTTGTGCAATGTTGGGTGAACGGCTGTCGAAAGAGCTCGCCTAGCAAAAATCATGTTATTATTGTTGATGGGATTGGGAAGGCGAAAGATCACCCTAAAACCCATTGGAAGAGAGCGGAGGAGTTGCAAAACCTGACGCTGGTTTGGGTGATGTGCTCGTGCCTCGCCTGGTGGTGCAACGAAATGTTGAACTTTTTCTTTTGCGTGTCAGATATCACTCTCTATAGTGTGTGATGAAGGTGGCCCTGTCGGATTTTCTTAATTTTGTTTGTGTTGGGAATTTGCCTTCTCTTCTTTTTTTTGGACTCCTCCCACCACACCAAACCACAAACAAAGTAAGTCGAATTTTCTTTAGCGCTTATGTATGATTCGTGTGGATTTGTGGCTATCTAGAGCTGGCGAAACACGTGGAATGCGTAAAGGTGCAGCACTTGGTGTTTTTGGCCTCACAATGGTTGGCTACTCTCTTCGCATTGAGGGGGGCGTTGCTACACTGGTATTGCTCAAATATTGTTCGTATTGCGATTGATGCTGTATTGAAGTGTCGTCCGTCCGAATTTGCGATCTTGATCGCGATTGTTTTATGTGAGACGAGCACAAAGACCACATCTTTCGGCCACCATTTTGCGAACGTGGTTAGTGAGGGCTTGGGGTGGTCTTGTGGTGAATGAATCGTAATATAAACGCGTGTTGGGTCCTCCGAGCACAAGAAGTGAGCTCTCGGCATCTCTTTGTCACTAACGCCCTCCCTTATTGCAATGAACCCTCCACCTTTTTCACAGAAATTATCGATCCAATACAAGATGTCTGAAACTCTTACCCTTCGCGGCACCCTCAGTGGGCACACTGACTGGGTCACCAGTATCGCCACCACCATCGAGGATCCTAACATGATCCTCTCGTCTTCCCGTGACAAGTCTGTCATGGTCTGGTCTTTGACCAGGGATGCCAACGCCTATGCCTACCCCCGCAAGGCCCTCAAGGGCCACAGCCACTTCGTCTCCGATGTTGTTATCTCTTCTGACGGACAGTTCGCGCTCTCCGGATCCTGGGACGGCACTCTTCGCCTCTGGGAGATTGGAAGTGGAAAGACCACCCGCCGCTTTGTTGGTCACTCCAAGGACGTCCTCTCTGTTGCCTTCTCCGCTGACAACAGGCAGATCGTCTCCGGCAGCCGCGACAAGACCATCAAGCTTTGGAACACCCTTGGAGAGTGCAAGTTCACCATCAGTGACGAGGGACACACCGAGTGGGTGAGTTGCGTCCGCTTCTCTCCCAGTCAGTCTGTTCCCTTGATTGTCAGCAGTGGCTGGGACAAGGTTGTGAAGGTCTGGAGCCTCAGCAACTGCAAGCTTCGCACCAACCTTGTCGGACACGAGGGATACCTCAACACCGTTACCGTCTCCCCCGACGGCAGTCTCTGCGCCAGTGGAGGAAAGGACGGAACTGCCATGCTCTGGGACCTTAATGAGGGCAAGCGCCTTTACAACCTCGAAGCCGGAGAGATGATCAACAGCCTCGTCTTCTCCCCCAACCGTTACTGGTTGTGCGCCGCCACCACCTCTGGAATCAAGATTTGGGATCTGGAGAGCAAGATCATCGTTGACGAGCTCCGCCCTGACTTTGTCCCCACCGGCAAGAACCAGACTGTCCCCTACTGCACTTGCCTCGCCTGGAGCGCTGATGGCTCCGTTCTCTTCGGAGGCTACACTGACGGCGATATCCGTGCCTTCCACGTGAGCAGCTAAATATAACTAGTGGCCAAATAAACGTTTAGTTTTTTGACTGCGATTGATCTGTGTGTGATTTGACTGACCCTAACCCTTCCTTGACAATTTCAATTTCATGCAATGTGTAAACCTTTAACACCACCACTTTAACTTAACACGTGCTGTATCGTTCCTTTCCACCTCTTCTCCTATATAGTTTCGTCCCTTGGCCCTGGTAAACGTCATTTACACATCTACAGTCCAGCCAGCAACTTGTTTTTCCCCGTAGTAGACATCGTTTATCTCCCTCCAGAGACGCATGCAGAGCGGTCCAGTTGCTTCAATATTTATGTCCTCGCCATCGTAGTGGATCGTCTCGATTGGGGCCACGACTGCAGCAGTACCCGCCCCAAATGCCTCCAGTAAACGCCCTTCGTTAGCAGCGTCTCGTACCTCTGGCATGGTCACAAAGCGTTCGCTAACGTCAAACTCACCCCAGCGGCGAGCCAGCTCAAGTAAACTGCGGCGAGTCACTCCAGGTAAGATGTCACCGCGGTCCAACGGGGCAGTGACAAGCTAGAGTTAGAAAGTTAGGATAAAAAAGGGTGAGTTAGTTAGTTAGAATGCAGAATGCATCGTTTCGTTTAGAAGTTAAGTTGGGACAATGCTTAGCAGCCTCAACTTCAAAAATTTCAAAAAATTTCTTGCGCATGAATTCCTTCAGGCAGTCCTCCTCACCTCCTTCCTACCCGTGTCTTTGTTGACCCAAAAGAAGAATAGATTCATCGCTCCGCACTCGGTGACACTGTCATCCTCCCCAAACATCCACAATACCTGGTGGTAGCCCTTGGCCATGGCTTCCTTGGCAGGTTTGATAGTAGTGGCGTAATTGCCTCCTACCTTGCAATTTCCAACTCCTCCTGGCCAGGCACGGACATTTACATTGTCCGCATAAAGCTGAGAAGATAAAGCTGTAAGTAGACGAAAACGTGAAAATGGGTTTTTTTTTCTTAAGCAAGACGAAAATAATAATAACAGCGCGAAGTCAGCACAAAACCTCACCTTCACAGGATTGAAGCCTGTGGGATAGTAAGGCCCAACAGGACAAGTGATAACAAAGAGCTTAATCTGCTGCGCATCACCCACTCCCAACCATGGGTGCGTGGCAACAGCGGTAGGACGTATGTACAGGCTGTAGCCATCCCCCTCCGGAACCCATTTCTCATCGATTCGAATAAGCTCCCTCATGCAGTCAATGAGGGCGTCACCATCAAATGAAGGCATCTGCAGACGGGCCATGCTGTCGTTCATACGTTGCATGTTGCAGTCGGGGCGGAAGAGACTAATCTTTGAAGGGTCGCTCTTCGAGCGGTATGCTTTCATACCCTCAAAGCACTGAAGGCCATAGTGGAGGCCAGAGGCAGCAGGACTGATGGCAAGGGTGCTGTATGCAGATATTTTAGGCTTTTCCCAACCACCCTCGGCAGACCAATCAATCTCGAGCATATGGTCCGAAAAGGTGGTACCGAATGTCAACTCCTCCTTGGGGGGCATGGATGAGGGGTTGGACGTCTTCGTGAATTCAATGTCTGTTGCCGTAAAAGTAGAGGCCAAGCGGTGAGCTGTTTCTAGTGCTCGACCAGGTAGGCCAGCAGACAGGCGGGTGCGAATACAAGAGACGGAGCGAATCATCGTAGTTTTTAGTGAGAATTCTCTATATGGCTTGTCACTGGAGGTTGACAGGTGACAATCTTTTATTGGAGCAAAGGCTTCAAGAAGTGTAATTAAAACGTAAGTAAGTAGATAAAGCAGGTGAATGCGAGGCTGTGTAACTACTGCGTCGACGGTGAGTGCGATAATAGATAAGTGTCGAAGATTGAGGCTGCTTAGGAGCTTTTGCTTTCGTTCGTTCGGGTGTGACGAGCCCGCCCTTCGTTAGCCCAAAAAAAAGTTCAAAACGACGCGCTTTTTTTGCCCTTGTGTCCCAGAGCCTGGATGGTATTTTGTCGCTTCAAAGGTCCATTAACCCTAGATCCTCCCTAGTTTCCCAATTTCGTTCGACGCGTTACACAATACCCCTGGTCCATATCCTTCGCGAGCAATCAGTGCAAATGGGCCTGAGAGCGGTGTTTGTTGTCAGTGTTTTCCTAGTTTCCTTGACACACATAGCTTTTGTTCGCGGTTTTGCGCAGCAATTCAACAATGGACAGTCATTTCAGTTTACAAAGCTTGATGCCTTGAGGCAGAACATAGGGCTCGGTATTGATCTTGGGACGACAAACTCGGTGGTAACGGCCTGGATGGGCGGTGACCAACTTTCAAATATCAATCGTGCCGATGAAGATGGAGTGGAATTAATTCCTATGGATGAAAAATGCTACATTCTCCCCTCCTTAATACATTTGGACAAATCCAATGGAGAACCAACATTCGGAAATCCCATCCCAGATAGAGCACACCGCACCACGTACGCGAACCTGAAGCGCTTGTTCGCCCTGTCTGAACCCCCATCCTCGAAAACTATCGAACTTCAATCTCACCTGATTTCGCACCTCCTCTCCAAAGCAGAGACCCACCTCTCGAAAAAATACAACATCACTCCGATTTTTGACCGCATAGTTGTCGGCGTTCCGACGTATTTTGATGAGCTAGTTGGACGAGCTTATACATTGGAGGTCGTTAAGGCTGGTCACAAGCGTTGGATCGCTTCTCAAAATGAGGTGCCTTGCGATGTTGAGGATGTTAAGATCCGACTGGTACGAGAGCCCGAAGCAGCTGCCGTGGGCCAGATATATTATGACTCTTTAAACTACCCGGATGAGGGTGGCGGTACCTCCGCCGCCAATAACGACGGGGAGTTGATACTTGTGTTTGATCTCGGCGGGGGAACATACGATCTCACCCTCGTTTCAACGAGTGGAGAGAATGTTAGTGGAGGTGGCAAAGATTTGTTGATGGAGATTGTTGCAACTGGCGGGGAGGTGATGCTCGGTGGCGTCGATTTTGACCGCAAGATCGCCAAGTATTTTCGAGGAGATCGACACGCATCATTCGATGGCTATGATGATGATCAGCTCATGATGAAAATTGCACGGGAATGCCGTGAGAAATTGAGCGCATTTACATCAGTTGATGTACTTGAATCTTGCCAAGTCATTCAAACACCGAAAACCCCGTCGTCTCCCCCGCCCATTCACACTCTAACGCGCTCAGAATTCGAAATCATCTGCGCCCCTCTATTTTCGCGCCTTGCCAAGGGGATTCGCGAGGTTTGCATCATGGGCGACGCTGAGTTACGGGGCGAGAGCGTAGGTGTTGTCGGCGAGGAAGCTGAGCCAGCAACGGACGTGCCCGATTTGAAGAAAATGCAGCAAGAGGGAAGACGGAAGGCGAGAAAGAGTAGACGTGCGTCAAGGAACTTGAGGGAAGAAGTTGCCCTCGCTGCAGAACGGCAAGCGACCCCTGACAAAGTCCGCTTGCTTAAAGGCAATCGCAAAATCAGCTCAGTGTGCTTTGTCGGCGGGTGCTCGAAGACTCCTGGCGTGCGGAGACTTGTGAACCGTTTAGTGGGGGGTGCGTCCACGACCTCCAAATTAAAACCCAGGCTTATTATCGATGGGGACGAGGCTATCGCGCGGGGTTGTGGCGTGTATGTTGGCGTGTTGGATGGAGACTTTGATTTGGACAAGAATGCAAACAGCAGATTGGGTTTGGAAGTTGTCAGTCCCATGAAGGCAGCTGTTATGCGAGCAATAATTGAGCAAGGTAGAAAACTTAGTGAAAAGTCTCGTAAAGACGACAATGATACGAGCATTAAGCAGGGAGAAAAACAGAGTAGTTGATTGGTTTGCTGAGCTTAAAAGCGCATTTCGTGAATGTTAGCAATCAAATTTCGGGTCTAAAGGGGGTATTAGGAAACCTGCTTGTATCCATCCGTCGATCAGGCACTACAATCATCGCTGTGATGCGTCGGGCTTCTCTCTCTCTCTCTTTCTCCTCCTTCTTCTCACGGGATCGAGAAGCGACCGACGACTGTCTGGAATCGCCTTTTTTCGGTGACTGTGGGAAGGGAACTATCATGCCATCGTCACTGTCACCATCTTCTGCTTCCAAGTCATTTGTTTTACGCAAAAAGTAATTTTGAGGGCCGATGAATGCCGTGCCAGCCATCCAGAACATCCAACGCCATGGAATTGTATAGATGAGAACCACTGCTGCTGCCAAAAAGGCTGCGAAAACCGACGAAGATAAATCGTCACGCCAGACAAATAGATGATAAATACCGCGGATAGCATTGTTGAAGATTGTTAGCGCGTTCAGAACAGGCACCGCAAACTTGGCCTTAATCTTGAATATTGGTCCCTGCGATTTGTTTGTCATGGTGAAGTAGAGATTACTAATATTGAGCGACCCTGATTTTGGGTTCACGAGAGGGATTTTGTCGTCTGAATTGAACTGTAGAAGACTTGATAGGCTTAAGGGTGAGACTTCCAGTACCCTATCCTCACAATTACCATTCCCTGTGAGAGCATTCGCCAATAGTTGCATCCTCCCTATTTTCTCCTCCAGCTTCACAACGAATGTCTTCCGCTTATTCACGTCTTGTTCAACATAAGTGTATGGAGTTGTCTTGTTCTCCAGACTGCGCCCCTTTCGCCTACGGCGACGACGGTGAGAGGGAGAATTCGGTGCGTTTGAGGAGGTTTCTTCGGCCCTCTCTGATAAAGATGATTCAAAAGTCGCCCCAGACCCATCCTCGATCGCAAGGGTTTCTTCTACCGCGTTGTCCTCGGCACTTGTTGACAACTTCGCTGTTGTAGCGCAGCAATCCTCTGGAGACATAGCGGGGTAGTACTCGCCCTCGCTACATGGGAATTCGACATGATCATCTTCGCTTCCTTGGGTTCTTGGTTCGAACCGGTTTAGCACCAGCTTTCCAAGTAAGCTAGACAGCACGGCCGAAAAGAAAGTCGACAATCCACCCTTGCCGATTGTACAGTAAGTTAGCACCGCATATATTAGCAGGCTCAAAATCTTGGCTCGAAAGCCACCCTCCCTTCCCCCGTAAAATCTTAAGTTAAACAACCAGACGTTCAACTCAAATTTGAAACGCTCGACGTAGAGGTCGAACTCTCTACCGACAGCGTCGAAAGTGGCATCATTAAAGACGCCCGGGAGGTTGCGTCCATATAAGGTATAGGTTATGATCCTGATGGCCTTGTTGTCAACGTGAGAAGTTACTGGAATCGAAGCCTTGGGGGGAGGAGCAATATATCTCATAATCATCGACCTAGCAAGAGACGGTGCTGAAAGTGACTTTGTATCCATGCAGGGTTCCACCTCAATGCGAATCCTGAGCAGTCCACGGGGGCTTCGAGAGTAAGCCACAGCACTAGTACGAAGCCGGAAGACGAGGTCGTGCGTACCGGGGGATAGTTTACCAGTCTCGACGACACAGCGACCCGCGAAATCGTCTTGCTGCATGGGGCCGTCATCGTCCCATACTCCGCAGTAGAGCCTGGTGTAGGGAGAATAGACTGGGAAGATGGCAGTGCGGCGCTGGTGGGGCAACCAAACTGGAGAGAACGCATCCTCAATGATATCCGTGCGAAATATATTGCCTTCGAATACTAAAACAACGTACGGATCCGTCTTCGACAGAGAGTCAAGCTTGGGAAGGCCAGTAGCTTGGAGGACGGTCACACGCAGGGTGGAGGTCTGCTCTTTGTTCACTTTCCTATTTTGGTAATTAGTCATACCCTGACTAACCCTGAAATCAGTTTCTGTGATGGATGGCTCCAACATCTTCTTGATAAGCTGCGCATGCGTCATCCAAACTTCGGTTCCGCTTTGGTTGCCTCGTTCTCCTCGGTCACTTTCGTTGGTGCTCGTATGACGATTACCTTTGTGACGAGGAAGGTTTTGCACTTTGAACTCAAGCTCATTGTTACTGTTCAAACGGCTTCTGACTCTACTATTCGACACCAACACTCTCGCGATCCGGCGTGCCGACAAATAGGAGAGTAAAGAAGGTGGGCTCTTATCCTCCCCAGCAAGTGCACCAAGTGAACGAGCAGCTGACATCAAATGGGAAAAATGTGGAAAGGACGAAGGCGGAACTCGAAAATGCAAGCCTTTGGTGGTCCCGGGGAAGGGAAGAAGGGTGTTGTATAGCGTAAAACTGCCCCAGCCACCAACTTGTTTCCCTGGAATTATAGACCAGTGCTGCGCTTCAAAAATAATGTAAGGCCTTGACTCACGATCATTTTTCTTGAACACAGTAAATGAACCTTTTGCCACAGAGATCGTGCCAAAACGTATCTTGTACCCGATACCACGACGCCTGCGTTTCATTAACGGTGATAGAGGTGTGGAAGGAGGGGGCGGCGGAGGGGGGTCGGGGATGGGGGAAGAGAGTGTTGTCATATGAAAACAAGGGGGAGAGAGATGGGGGCAGTGGGGCTGAGGAAGAACGCCAGGACCCAGAGCAGAGGAATCTGAAGAGACGGCGATTCAGTCAGCGTCGGAGGATAAGAAGGGGGGGCGTTGCCGGTGCTGGTGCCGGATCCGGGCTGAGAGTGGCAGAAAACAAGGACAAACGTCACGACAAACAAATTCCCACAAAACAGCAGTGTTGAAGGTTACTTGTATGATTCTTTTGGTGTAAGTGTCAAAGAAGGACAAGTAGTAGTAGTCAAATAGCGAGACAACAATTTTGTTAAATAACCCCTCCAGATCTTCTTTTCTTTTCGTTGAGCGATGGCCCCCCTAGTTTTGTTTCGGTGGTTCAATCTATTTAACCACCCGTATCAGACAGAAACCTTTTTTGGTGCCCTCCTCTAATCGTTGAGCTTTTGCGAACAAAAATTATACGACCGACAAAAATCCAGGCACCAGAAACATTGCTTTTTTGATCTCAACAATTCTTTAACCTCAGAATCCTCCGTGAGTGTGATGAAGGCGGCGACTGAGTGGCTTCAGATCAACGAGCTGATGGGTTGTAGTACCTATTGCGTGCAGTTTTAGAATCGAGTTGTGATGACGGCGGCGACTGAGTGGCTTCAGATCAACGAGCTGATGGGTTGTAGTACCTATTGCGTTTTTAGTTGAGTTATTAAGCCAACTTGCAATATACTTCATGCTCGCTCTAGTACATTTTCACTTACTAAACGGTGTCGTTGTGAAGCCACCCTTTCCAGTCTTTAATATGTTTCAGCCAGTTCTCTGCTTCCCCCTTGCTGTTCAGCTTCAAGTACAGTGTCTTTTCACCTCGTGCAGCAACATAGATGCAAGTGTCATCGGTGGGGCTCAACGAAGGTGATCCCTCCACTAATTCGCCTAGGTAAAATCTGTGGCAAGCGCCCTTGGCCTTTTTGTCTTTGTAGTAACGGATCTCGCCTTTGCTGCAGACAAACTGTCGATGATACCAGAGGCCATAACTATTTTGCTTTTGGTACCAGCCGCTAATCTCATTCGGGGGCTCAATCTTGAAACCTTCCACTTCATGGTCCATGCTATTGTTCGTAGCAAAAAATCCTTTCGGGCCCCCCTGACTGGAGCTCTTCTCCCTGTCCTGGAGCAGTTCAAAACTCTTCTTCTTGCTGATTTTTGCCATGTCCGCCTGCGTTTCAATACTGGTCTCGATAGCATGCACCCAGTACTGTGCATCTGACAGTGTCTCACAAGCAAATTCTCGTACCTTCTTCGCGTCATGGCGAGCACCATCATTGATGGTAAACACATGCGCTTCGCCACCCACTGAGCCATTTTTCAGAGATGCTGTCACTAAATGTGATAAGGTGATCGATGACTTGGGGAACGAATCGGTTGGTTTGTCTCTCCAGCTTAACGTATTACCAATCAACTGAAACCACCGCCTCTGCCAGCTATGCAGATTGAACCCGCCCCGCTTCTTTAAATAACCTTCAATACCACCCTTGGCAGCTGCTTCAACTATCACCTCCCCTAAGGACCCTTCCCAGGCCTTCGATTCTTTTTCACTTTTGCAGTAAAGATGCAAGCTGCCGCGGTTCGAGTGGTGCACGTTGAAGTGGTGCATTCCCTCATCGATTCCTTTATGCCTCACTGTACATTTCAACAAAAAGGTTACTGTTCTCGGGACAATACTTCTCCTGTCTTCGTACTCTGATAAGGTGCAGTGCGGCCAACCCTTAAGTACACCCCAAACTGGCTTTTGAAAATGGGCACTATGGTTGTCTCCCTTTATGTGTTTCGCCAGCTCACCACGTTTGCTCTTGTGATAGACCCATCCAGCCGCAACTTCCCCTTGTGCGGGGTCGGCATTGGATCTTATGTCTTCCGCCTGGCCTAGATCTACGCAAGCAGCAAGTGCTTGGCCCATAGCGGTGCCAACCTTTTTCAACCTCCGATGATGGATATGACTAAAAGAATGTCATTCGATAAGGCCCCCGGGAAGAACAAACTCATTTACTTGAGGAAATAGTTACAAACGATTTCGAACTTGAAATCACCGGTATCTCGTATTATTGTTGACCCGTCTAGAACGTCTTTAGATCATGAAATAACCTCTAATCACCTGTACACAAACATACCGTTGAAACGAACGCTGAGCAAGTTGCCTCTAAGGGAAGCAAGACATAATAAATACACCTTCTCTTTCTCGACCAAAGTTGCAATATCACCACTCACTACAAATACAATATGTACGTTGGTCCTTGGCAAGAACTAAAGGCCATGCAGGCCCAGCAAAACCAACATCAGCAACAGCAAGCCAACTCGCTAGGTGCCCAACAGACTGATGCCATCAAGCAACTATTGAATACGATGGACGGAGAAAACGCGGACAAGATGAGACGGGCCCTAGGGAATCTGCTCGAACCTCTTGACTCGTTGACAACCACCACTACTACCACCACCACCACCACAACCACGACAACCGCAATGCGGAGACAAAAAAATCGTCCAAAGAAGGATAGGTTGGTGCGCTATAATAAATCCTCGAATTTCGGCGGAAAGGGAATGGTTAAGTTAGACAAGGGTTATAGCCAAGCTCTGAAGAAATTAGGGGATCAACAAGGGCCGCCATTTGTATTTGAGCATCAAGGGCCTCAGACTAATTTGAACAACTATAACTACCACGATCCTCGCCTCCACAAACAACCTCCGATGTCAGCTAGGTCAAACCGGTCTTATGGATCAGATTTTTCGAGCAACACTAAGTTTTCGTCTTCATCCGCACCTGTAAGCCGAACAAGGATTGATTTGGCAAAGACAGGCGGTAGACTGCTTGATAATGGATACAATGGTCGTTTGGCGGGGAAAATACTTGGGGTTGATCGAAAGGCACGTGAGGCTGGCTTTCGGTCTGTTGGGGATGTCGGTGCTTCTGCAATGAAAAGCCTTTGGAAATGGAGGCCAGACGTTCAACAGGGCAACTCTAGCACTGCAGGGGAAGGAGAAAGAAGGAACAGCCTTGCTGCCATTAAAAAGATGAAAGAACTTTACACAACAGGGCCACTTCAGTTGACTCCTAAGCCCAAGCAAATGAAACCGAAGACACCGTCGCCTCCTCTTCTCCCCTTGCAAAATCAACCAATAAAGGACATGACGTTAACTACCGAGGAATTCAGCCAAGTAGAGAGATACTTTGGGGGCAGTGGCAGTAGCAGCAGTGGCGGTAAAACAATTCACAGCAGCGGCGATAAAACGATTCGACCTTCCAGCCCCATAATCCCCTCCCCAACACAAGAGCAGCAAACGCACTTGCTAAGTCCAATTCGCACAACATCAGAAACCTCCTCTACCTCTCCTATCTTTTCTCCATCATCAAATTGGAAGAAAACAAATTTTCCCCATAGATCGCCTCCAGCCACACCACTTATTAATGACACTGGAGCCAGCGTAGATGAACTCATTGCGTGGGTTGGGAGTATTGATGTTGATGGGGATGTCAGTGAGGTATAGACTGGCTATGATACTGATGATACCTTCATCTTAGTGGGCACAAAAAAGAGTAGTATATCCCATTGTTACCAAGAAGGAAATGTAGGTGATGAATTATTGAGAGTTTGCCGGAAAAATTAATACTTTTTATTCTATTTGTTGTTGTTGACTTTGCATGTAAAGTGTGTATTCATGGATAAGATAGCTTAG
>Ga0115555_1000854_pt1 | contig 20975 bp, 19 predicted proteins | sample COGITO_mtgs_1104_2_FD_87285 | JGI IMG/M metagenome (GOLD analysis project Ga0115555, IMG submission 87285) | Pelagic marine microbial communities from North Sea - COGITO_mtgs_110407 | ecosystem: Environmental > Aquatic > Marine > Epipelagic | place: Germany:Helgoland, sampling site Kabeltonne... | reverse complement strand
TTTTTTTGGCGATTCGCCCCCTTTTTGGCCCCATGAGGTCAACTGGGAAATGGGAAAGGAAAAGGGAAAGGCCAAATCGGGGACGCCCTATTTGAAAAAGATTGTTATTATTTGCACAAAATATTGCTGCAAAATAAATATGCAATTTAGCTCACCACCTGGCTCGTCATCAACAAGGCCTTGATGGTGTTCAATTTCTCTTCGATTCCCTCCTTCCACCGCTCCATGTCTTCTTCTGCTTTCATTTCGTCTGTTCCCCCCTTTAATCCTAGATCCTCGATGCTACAGCACGTGTGGCTGGGAATCCAGGATGTGTCCCTCTCCTTGATACAACCCTTGACGAAGGCCTCGTGTCCGTTCATTTCGCAGTCTTCCATGTCCTTGATATACATTATGAAAAAGAAATAGTTCCAGATGTTTTGGTCAACTTTGTTGATTTTGTCGAAATTCAGGCCAGCTCCCATCTCTTCTAGATAATCCCTCGTCAAGCCGCTGATGAATGAACAGTTTTTTAAGATCCCCTCCCTCTCGGCAACCTCCTCCCTGAGGCTCCCGAAGGTGTCCAAAATGATACCTGTGACCATGTCAAACAACAGAACCCCTAAAATCAAGAAGAAGCTCAAATCGAAGAACACCCTGCTGGTGTAGTTGGTTTCGCTGGGATCCTCCAACACCTCTGCCATGTCACCTGTCCTGATTCCAAGATAAAAAGTCTCAGTAAAGCACTCTAGAAGAGTTTGACATCCAGGTTCTTTGGCATCATCATCATCTTGCTGAATCATGTATTCCCCAGTGAGAGTCCCGTTTGCATCGTAGAGCTCGAACGGATTTTCTTCGCCTGCAAACCCCTCGTTGGCACCAAAGAGATAATATGCGAAGCTAGGAATGATAAAAATTAGCTTCTTTGAAGAAATACGAGGAAGCGCGCGTCGATTTCTATTTTTGGAGCTCTTACAAATAAATTGAGCATATCTCTTTTTCTCACCTTGTGTAACAGCATATCACAACTAGGAACAAGAACAGGGTCTGCACAAGTTGGTTGATGGGTTGAACAACGCTCTTTACAACACTCTCTAATGTCCCACTCATCGTCAGGACATCTAGCAACGTCAAGGTGAAAAAATAACTCCTCCACAAACCCACCCATGTGAAAATTACCATGATCATGTGATTCCTAACGGACGGATGCATCAGAGCATCCATGAGCGCGCAGTACCTCCGTAATATCGGACTCTTGGGTAATTTCAGTTGCGCACGCAGTGCAAAGGGTAGCAGAATAACAAATACATTCACCCCGAGATCGACATACTCACCGCTCTCATAACCATTCTTTGTCGTGGCATGAATATAACTAAAAGCAGAATAAAAGAGCAAACCCATAAGCCACGATTTCAAGGCTCCACCAGGCACCTTTTTCTTGAGCATTCCCATGGTGGTTGTAGAGACTTCCTCGTCATTCAACATTTCCTCGTTTAACGAGCGGAGGCTACGGCGCCACTCCAAAGGAACAAAACTCACCACCATGAAGGCTGTAATAATCATGTATAAAAACATCACGATGACACCCAAAAAAATAGTGATACCGCTGCTAGTGCCAAGGTCAAATGTTTCGCTTCCAGCCACAGATTCTTCAGGGTTGAACTGGTCGAAAGTGGACAGCATCACATTGATGTTGAGGAGGAGGACGAGACCAAAGGTGAGCTTTTTTATGGAAACAATATAATAACTGAGCCATCGATACATTGGGAACTGGCTCAGCTTGTACTGATATTTTACCTCGTCGTCCAAGTCGTCCACTGCTCCAATCAAGCTCTTCACGCGCGCCTCTTGGTTACTAATGTCTGCGATAGAAATAAATCGCTCCTTTGAGGCTTCATTCAAGGCCACTGTCTCGGGTGAAGCAGTGAAGTACACCTTGGTGCAGCGACCGTTCCAGAAAACCTCCACGGAGAGCATTCCAAGGGATCTCATATTCACTCCCCCGGCATCGCTTCCCTCTTGTTCTTCTTTTCCTCTCAAGTGGAGAAAAATGTGGCGCAAGGTTAGGAGACTCCTTGCCTCGGCGTTCATTATTTCCATCATTGTGGCCTTAAACTTTACGGAATGATTCTGCATAAGTTGCATCTTTCTCCCGACGATGGCAATTCGGTCGTTGATGAGCCCAATCGGGACCTGGTCAAAAAGACTTGAAGCAAGATCGTTGGACGCCCTGCCCTCCAAACAGCTACTCAACAGGACACTAACGCTGCGTGTCAGCTTACTCTTGAGCATGTAATCATCGACATTCTTCATCTTCGCGCTCAGAATGCTCAGACAGCCATCAATCGCCTTGGCCCTTGTTGCAATTACCTCTTGGTTGATTGCGCAAGGACCTTGAGCACTTTCAGTCAAGAATTCGATTGCAGCCAGAGCGCAACGAGCTTCCAAATCGTTCCACTTTCGAATTCGCGAAAGGGACTTAGCGATCAAGCTCAAGTAGTCCAGGGTCTGTTCGATCATAAGCGAGGGAAAATTTATTAGTTGCAAAGTTTATCTGCATGACGATTGTTATAGAGCAGCTCTCACCTCGCTGATTATGTCAGCGCTTCTGACATTTTGTGTTTGCTCCCTGAGCAAGTTCTGGGTGACTTTTTGGTGGCCCTCACACATTTGTTGCAAAGTATTGAAGAGTCCTACCACCTGGATAACTCCCCCGACAAGCGTCTCGCTCCTTTCCTCGTTTAGTTTTCGGACCTTTCTGTACTCTTTTAACTTTTCTCCTGCCTCATGAATGAGGGAACGGACCTTGAAGAAGAAGGCGCCATCAGTTTCTTCAGTGGTCAAAATCTCGTTTATGTTCAGCTGAACAGAAGAATTGCCATCTCTCATAAGACTCTGAACAACCAGAAGCGCCTTCTGGAGAACTTTTTCGTTTTCTACGTGCGAAATCGCTTTTACAGCGACCCTCGTTAGGCCGAGCTCATCTAGATTAGCCTGTGCAGCCATGAATTCTTTCTCCCTCTCACCCTGTAAATCAGATGCGTTCAAATCCCCATCCATAGCTAGCAATAAACTGTCGTCGTCTATATTTTGAATGCTATCGTGGAGCCTGTTCAGATGGAGAACGATGACCTCCATGATAATGACAAGGACTTCTTCCTACAAAAAATAGCAAAAAGTCAGCAGCTTTGTATATACACGACAAAAAGCACAAACCTCTCTCGATCATCCCACTCTTGGTCCCTCTCTCAAACCTTACCTTCCCTCCGTCGAGGATATTCCGGTCCATGTACCTGATCATTCTGCTCAACAAATTGTCGAACGTAATTTTGACGCTCCTCTTGTCAGCTATCGCCTCCTCAGTCGTCATCTCCTTTTGTCGATTTTTTTTCAAGATATGGCTGACCCTAATCAATCTCAATAAACGCATGATTCTCGCTGTTCTCAGCGCCTTGACGCCGCCGCCACTTCTGTTCCCCCCACTTCTTAACTGTGAATATATAAAGAGCACATCAACAACCACAACAGTGACGTCAATAGCGTTTAGCGGGTCCAGCAGAAAAGTGTCGATTTCTCCGTGGATTAAAGCAAAAGCTCCCAATTTACTCGTCACTTCGATGGCGAAGAATGCGGTGATAAAATAATCGACGATCTCGATTACCAAACTGTGACCCTCCGTCACTAGCTGCGCTATCAGCAAAATTATTGCAAACCCCACAAACATTAAAACCACATAGAGCATCAGCTTGCCGTTCATGAAGTTGAGGAATTGTTGGGCTGTCGTGTCTTGCTCCTCCTGCTTGGTGCCCTTTCTCTCATTGTTTCCCCTTAGAGCAGCTATGTAGTTCGTCTCGTTCGGGTCCGACAAACTGTCCACATTTTTCAAAATATCCAAAAATTCTCCATCTCGCTTGCTCAAAGAAGAGTTGAGCTTTTGGCTATTTCCCAGCACCGGACAGAGTTTCTCTCGCAAGAAACCGTCCAAATCATTCTTCATCATATCCATCGTCTCTGGAGAAGTGTCAAGGACTTCGACGTTGGTAAGCCAGTTGACGTTGCTTTTCAAGGCTTGGGCGTCATGAAGCATATGAGTGAACTCAACTTTGCTGATCCTGCTGTCATTATCCGTATCGTACCTCTTCAGAATACTTTTTACCTGGTGAGTGAGAGGGTAAATTGAGGGTGGGAATTTTGTTGTAGGTTAGAGTGTGGGTGAGTGTGGGTGAGTGTGGGTGAGTGTGGGTGAGTGTGGGTGAGTGTGGGTGAGTGTGGGTGAGAGTTTAAGATAGAGTGTGGGTGATAGTTTTTGGGTGAGGGTGGGGTGTGAATATGAGTGAGGGTGTTTTTACCTGTCCCTTGCTTAACTCGCCGTTGACCTCCATAATAGCCTCTTGGACCTCCTTTGAAGTCAAAAAACCATTTCCATCTCTATCGATCTTCCTAAAAACGATATCAAAAACGAGATCAACGTTCTCTGTCGTCGTCTCTACCTCCTCTACAATATCTGTTCGGGTCACAGTACGAATGATATCCTCGCCTATCTCTCCGATGGAATTCTTCATAGCACTTCTGATATTATCCACCGTAACGGCGGTGCACTTTTCGAACACCGTATTGATGTCTATCTTCCTCAGCTCGTCGACGATCAAGTCGAAGTATTTATCCAGCCCGCTGTTCATGTCGTCCTCGTTGAACAATAACTTAAAGAACGCCGAGATGAATTTTGCTCCTTGGTCAAAAAATTGCTGCCTCGACCCAATAATATTCCAGCTCTCCTCGTTCATACGTTCATCCGCAAACAAACTATCATTGACAATCATCGCCATTTCCTTGCTAACACTAACCAAGGCTCTCCACATGTCAACGGAGCTCCCGAGTTTCTGCTCCAGCAGAGGCGTATCGATGTAGACGTAGCATAGAAAATGGAGCAGGCTCGCTCTGACATCCAAATCGCTCTCAAATTCGTCATGGTTGGGGGTCTCGTTGATTAGACACCTCAATATTTGTCTAATTGGGACCTTTGCCTGTAGTTTGGCAGCAGCGAAGCTGTTCTTGTCTTTGCTTGAGAGAGCAAACAAGTGCATGAGCTTGACGTGAAATTTTTTCTTCCTCTCGTTGATCTCTTTATCGTGCTCGCTACTAAGCAAAATATCCCGTCTCTCGTCTTTTGACAGGTGAAAGATCAAAACACTCTCTAGCTCTCGGTCGTCCAATAGCGACGTGATTGTCTTGTTCTGGTTCGTCCTGATGGTCTGGAAGTTTTTCCTCGGCTCAATCACGTTGAAGAAGAAATCCAGCTCCCGGAGGGAATATTTGTTGTGGTTGATCTGGAGCATCCTGGCAAAGTCGGTAAACAGAGAAGCAGGGCACGACTCGCACAAACCTTGGTTCCCTTCGAACAGACTTATAATAACATCCCAGACGTTCAAACCCACCCCCATCTTTCCCCTTAACAGCCCGAGCTCCTTGAACACAATTTCTTGGTTGTCTAAATTTTTCGCAACGAATCCACTAAGACAAAATATTGTTCGCTTGCACACCTCAAACAACAAGTCTCTTGACTGTTTTACAACAGACTCGAGCGCCCATGATCCTGCTGAGAGCTTAGCCATTAAATTGAAGTCGATCTGTAGACCGAAGATAAGAACAGTTCTGAACAAACCCATGTTCCGCAGTAATAACTGGAACTTTTTGTTCGGGGGGCGAAGGGAAGCAACCTCGCTAGGGAGCTTATCCCTATTGTATTTCATCGAAGCAACGTTATCATCGACACTGAAGATGAACGCGTCAAGCATATCAAACACCTTGATTATCTTCTCATAAATGCTGACATCAATACCATTCTCGGGACTCTTTTGCACCCCCCACACATCATATGAACGAATCCAATAACGTAAGTCCTGTATTTTTGAGTCCAAGTTTTCTAACGTCACAAAAACTGGGATCGAGTTCGTTCTCAAGACCAGAACATCAGAAAGGCAATTGATCAACTTCCTTCTTTGTCCAAATCTCCTCCTCATAAAAGTGAGAGCGTTCTCGAACAGCTCATCGCTATCATACATCATGAGGTCCATGCAAACGCTGTCAATGTTTCCCTCCATCATCTCGCCAATGTCTAGAGCCTTTCCATCAGCCCCCTCAAACAGGTCCTCAAGAGCACGGAAAAATTCCAGGCTGAGCCCACCACTGGCAGTGAGGACAGTCTGTCCCTTCTTTCCATTTTCTGCCAACACGTAAAGGAGCTGTGATAGTCGGTATTGGGCCCGGATATCCGCAACCTTAAAAAGACATTTGAAAATAGATATCTTGCTCTTCATGACTATCAGCTTGTCATTGCTAAGCGGCCACCTGCTCGCTCCCACGCTCTGCCGCTCCTCAAGATCATGCATTGAGCGAGCGATGAGTTCTGTCGCTGGCTCGTTGGTTTGATTTCGGTTTGTAGGGTCTTCCGCGACAATCACAGGAACAACCTTAGCTGACGAGGGAGATTGTTGTACGCCCTCGTTACCATTACTAGTGCTGCCGTTGAAATCGCTACGCCCCTTGACTATTGCTTTTTCAGATAGTCGGTCCGTCCTACCGTCAAGAAGTCTTGTAATGTGACCGCACACCTTAACGATCTTTTCGGTGGTGGCAAAGAAGCCGAAAGATAGTAAATCATTGAGAACGTCGAGAAAAGCCATCACTAACTCATTTTGGTGCGTGTTGCCGATAACTTGTACACCACCAATCTCTTCCATGAACTCCTCGAGGCGAGAACGGATCAAGTAGAATTTGAAGTGATTCGTAATGGCGTAGAAATCTTCGCTACGGTTTCTCGCGTCGGAGTCAGCTCCTACCTTGAAACACGGCAATGCCCCCTCTTCTCCTCTCCCCTTCCCCGAGATAGACCTCTTCTTAAGATCGCTTTGAACCCATACCAAATCAGGCAAGACTGGACGTCCGCAGTAGGATCCGTGGGGATACCTATCGATCCAAAGTCTCCTCAAGAGCGTGACAAACGGCGCCCTAACCTCGTCGGGCAGTCGGCGATTGTTCAGGCACGATACTATCATTTCGTACGGGATTGACTGAGACAAAGAAAGTATACAATTGTACGAACGTCCGATGCAGAGGGAAGATAGGAAAGTTATTTGGCTTGCGAAATATTTCGCGAGGGATAACTGGTTATAAAACCTCTTCGTGTACTCGTTTTCTGTCAACTCAGAATCGCTAGCATGATGGCCAGGAGTTTTAAATGTGAGAGAGTGCACGGAGGAGGGAGACCCCTTGACTTCTTCCGCTCTGTCCTTAAATCCCTGGTCCCTTCTCTCATCTTCCCAGCTTTTTCCGCCGAAAAGTAGGGGATACAATTTTGCTGGATCCAGCACCCAGCACAGCTCCTCAATGAAACAGCTCTTTTTCCTACCCAAGGTAAAGGGTAACAGTTCTTCACTCATCTTCTCCATCCCCTCCCAAGATACTTTCACTCTCTTAAACCTTCCTCCATTGCCTTCAAGTGTTTCCTTTCCAAGGTAATTCTCTGTTACCTTCGTCACTTCCCTCGAACTCCCCCCGACAGCGTCAACGCCTGTCACCACCTCCTCCATCCCCAATAGCATCGAGCTTCTCGCACCCTGGTCCCTCCAAACCATGTTAAATATTGTCTCCTGATTACTCCTGATCCCTTCCCCCTGACAACTGCAACACGCCGTGAAGAACTTTAAAAACCGAGACTCCGGTCCCCTACTTAATATCAGCCTCTGAAAACAGCTGAATATCTCCCCATCTACATGCCGCCTCAACAACGTCGCATTGTTACTAATCAGTGCCTCAAATAAGACGGCCGCACCAATTGGATCGGAGATGGAATCCACGACACCGGGATTGATCCAATTCTTCTGCCTTGCAAAGTAGTTCTCGCTCTTTCTGTTCTCGTGGAATAAACGCTGAACGGCACGGAACGATAGTTTGACAAGATTGGCGATTTTTGAGAAAGAGGGTGAAGTCCATTCCCTCTCGGTGGGAGAATAAGATGTTGGAAGGGAATAGCGGAGAGCGAGGGTCGCAAGGGTGAAGATAAGATCCATGAATTTGAAATCTCGCGCAAAGTTTTGGGTAAGGACGTCACAGGCTGCGGTTAAGGACGAGTCTAGGAGAGTGATTTGGTGGGGGTATGAGAATGAAGACCAATTGACTGTAAGAGATGACGAAGAAAGGTCAGCAGATGAGTTAAGACTCCTGTAGCCGTCTCCTTCCCTGCTCCTGCCGCTACTTTGCTCATTTGTGGTGTTGGGGTGCTGGTCGTTCTTCTCGTCGTTGTACATAGCGAGGAGATTGACAAGTCTGCTGATGGTTGCCCCTGCTTTTTTTATGTCGTTGTTGCGCAGTAGCTTAATATCTGTAGTCGCGCGGTCGACAAACCAACGAAGATAGGGAAGCATGGAAAGCATTTGGCTGACACGAGATTTGAGGTCATCTCTGGAGAAGGGGATGAGGAGAAGAGCCTCATTTTCCTCGGGTAATGATGAGAAGAATATATCCAGAGAGCGAGGATAGGGAGACGAAGAATTGAGCCACTTACTCTTGGTACGGGTCCTCATATGAAGACGCTCGCGGGTGCCGGGGTGAATGTATTCGAGCCTTAAAGACACTTGCTTGGAGGGGATTGTCTCCCCCTGCTTGTCTGTTGGGCAAAGCTGGAACACTGTCTTCTCCTCGTCTTGATTAGGCTCGTACATCCTGCATTTGTATGAAACTTCTGAGGCGACAGATAATCCAATGGTTGGCGAAAAATCAGTCATTACATCTGATTCCACAGAAGATGAAAAAGTGGAAGAGAGGTCAACACCCAGGTATCTTCCCGTAGCGACATGTCGGAGGCGAACGCCACATTCCCACTGGATGGACGAAGAACGCATGCGAGTGGAACCCTCTTCAATTATGAAAAGTTGCTTGCCTGACATATTACTCTCCTTAGTAGCTGTGGCAAGGCCACCGTTGCTGCCAACCCCGACATCATCAAGAACACTGCCACCAACACCGCTGCAACTCGGTTTACTGTCGGCTGTCGCCTCGTCACCGTCTTCCGCTCTCCCTTGGCTACTTCTGTACTCCACTTTTTCTTCTCCGCTCTCGTGACTAATCTTCCTGTAGAACGGTCTCGTCATTCCCTCACCCTTAACCATATCGCAACTCGCCTGGAGAAAGCTCTCAGTCTCCGGATGGAAGAGCCTCACGATATCTTCCCCGTGTCTCAGAGAATCATCCCCTGGAGTCGGACGACTGTACTTCATTATCTTCATGGACGAGGGCCCGGTACTTAGGTTGCATTCAATTTGCCGAGGGTAATTTTCTGCGGAATCGTAAGGAAGGCCCTTGCTCACATGGATGCCATAGCCTCGCTCGGTGACGGAAAAGAACTGCACCTGGTCGTCGTATAGAATCTCGCTCCCCTCATTTCTAACCTTGTAGCGAGGGAGGCACTTAAAATGGCAGCTTATGCTGCCTTGAGATAATGCAAGCTCAAGGCAGTCCTTCTGTATTTCCGCAGTGAAGGGAGAAGTTGATAGGTACATTCCGCTCTTGCAGTGCTTGAGCTGCAGTATCTGGCCATAAATGCAGCTCCCTCTAAGCGTTGACATCTCAGCAATCTGTTTCTCGTTCTTGGTGCGCTCCACCGCCATCCTCATCTCTATGAGGGCACGCTCGTCAACACTGAAGCTCTTGCTTCGGCTGAGTTTGCTACTGGCAGCCTTTGAGTCGTAAGAAAGGAAGGGGACAACCTGGAATAGGCAGTCATCGAAAGATGAGAGTTCGAGAGGAACGCGGTTGCCTTCGGAAGAAGAAACAGAAGACACGGGAGGAGGCTGCAATCCAACGCGGTGAAAGCTAGGGGTCACGGATAGATACCCTGATGTGTTGTCATCATCTCTGTAGTTCAGGTAAATTATGTCGCCATAGTGAACAGGCGTCATTGTTTGGGGGGAGCTGGAAGGGGCAGGCACAAAAGCGGCTGCAGAAGGCTGCGGTTCACTGGTGGGGGAGAGGCAGGATGAATGATTTTCTCCTGACCCTATCAACATCTCTAAGTCAGAAGCTGCCTCCATCTGCTACAGAAACTGTTCCTCAGCTGCTCAAATCTCTGAAAAGTATTATAGGTTGGACGAAAAATTTGAGATTTTCGGCATCAACCTTTAACTGACTTTCTTTACTACCTTTTTTTTGGATTTCAAGAGGTTTCGGCTTCAGGGTTCAGGTTCAGGGTTCAGGTAGGGTTCGCACTTCAATTTTTGGGCCTGCCGAACGAAGTGAGTGTTGTGTTTTGATGTTTTAACCACCTGCCAATAAAACTCTCCAAGTTACAAAATAAAGTCAACACCTTCGGTTTTTGCCTATGGTGGCGCCTAAATCAGCCTCATCAACGCCTACCCCGTCTAACTCCCAGCAAACCCAACGCTCGTTAGTCCATCTTACAGAACGTGCCCACAAGGCTTATGCTGCTGGCGGTGAGTAAAGGCCACGTAAATGTCACTCCACTTCAACCCTAACATTGTGTTTTGCCCTATTGCAGACTATACAAGCGCTCTCGCTGCCTGTGAATCAATTTACACTGCAGATGCATATTTGACCTCCAACCTCCTTCTCCTGGGTGCTGTCCATTTCCAACTCCGCAACTTGTCAGAGTGTATTTTTTATAACCAGCAAGCCATTCGTGTCGACCCTAACTTTGCCGAAGCGTACTCAAATTTGGGCAACGCTTTGAAAGAACTAGGGGATGTGGAAGGAGCAGTGGAGTTTTACCTTAAGGCCATCAAGATCAAGCCTCGGTGCAGTGACGCTTACAATAATCTTGCCTCGTCTCACATGCAGCAAGGATCCATTGATGATGCAATCTCTACGTTTCAGATGGCCCTTACCCTGGACCCAAACTGTGTGGATGCCAGGTCTAACTTGGGTAACCTGTACAAAGCGCAGGGAAGGTTAGAGGAAGCCAAGAAGGAGTACCTCACTGCAATCAAGATTAAGCCAGACTTCGCGATTGCTTGGTCTAACTGTGCCGGTGTCTTCAATACTTGGGGGGATCGAGAGACGGCTATTGAGTATTACAGGATGGCCATCAAGCTCTGCCCTGATTTTGCTGATGCCCACAGCAATTTGGGTAACGTGTTGAAGGAGCAGGGTCAGGCAACCCACGATAAGGATCTTGTTGCTCAAGCTATTGAGAGTTACCATGCGGCCATCGATCTACGTCCTGACTTTGCTATCGCTCATGGCAATTTAGCATCATGTTATTATGATCAGGGGAAGCTGGATTTGGCTTTACGTACCTTCAAAACAGCTATTCAACTCGAGCCCAACTTTCCCGATGCATTCAATAATCTGGGGAATACATACAGGGAGATGAATAGGTTAGAAGAGGCAATAAATAGCTATAGGACGGCATTAAGACTCAAGCCCGACCACGCCCACGCTTACAATAATCTGGGGAACGCCATGAAGGACAAGGGCTTGGTCAAGGAGGCAATCCATTGCTATGTTACAGCGGCCCGTCTGATGCCCCAGTTTGCTGCTGCGCACAGTAATTTAGGCAGTATCTTGAAAGAGCAAGGAAAGCTTGACCAGGCCTTGGCTCACTACCACGAGGCTATTAACATCGACCCTCTTTTTGCCGACGCCTTTGCCAACATGGGGAATGTTTACAAGGATCTTGCAAGGCTCCCGGACGCTATAAAGTGTTACTCCACTGCAATTAAGATCAAACCCAGTTTTGCAGAGGCCTACAGTAATCTAGCGAGCGCATATAAGGACGCAGGCCAACTCGCCGACGCCATGAAGTGCTACCAGAAGAGCGTGGAGCTCACTGGCAAGGAGGGCAACGAAGAAGCATTCGCAAATTTGGTGAATGTGTTGACATATGTCTGTGATTGGAGCACTCGAGAAAGCGACATGGACCGACTTGCAGAGGTTGTGGGAGAACAGTTGAAGGAAGAGAACTCTCTCCCTTGCGTTCAACCATTCCACGTTCTGAACTATGGTGGAAAATTTACGCCGCAGCTGAAACTGCAGATTGCAACTGCGTTTGCCGAGCGGGCGAAGAGAAACGTCAGGTTGCTCGATATTCCGCGGTTCCACTTCAGGCAGAGGTCGCGCGGTAGCAGAATCAAGATCGGCTATGTAAGCAGTGATATCGGGAACCATCCTGTATCCCATCTCATGAACGGACTGTTCGGTCTGCACGATACTCATAGATTTGAGGTTTTTGTGTACGCCCTGAACAGCGACGACAACAGCAGCTGGAGGCAGAATATTACGTCGAAAGTGGAGCACTTCCAGGATATAAGCCTCTTGCAAGCAGATGATGCAGCCACGCTCATACATGGCGATGGAATTCACGTCTTGTTTAACCTGAATGGCTTCACCAAGGGAGCCAAGAATGAGATATTCAGTTTGAAGCCGGCGCCCATTCAGGTTAACATGGGGGGATTCAGTGGGACGATGGGAGCGGAATACATTGATTACATTGTTGGAGATGAGACAGTGATCCCCGAGAGCCATTACAATAATTATACTGAGAAAGTCATGCACGTTCCACATTGTTGTGTGCTGAATGATGCGAAGCAGTCGGCGGCCTACATGCTGGACGAGGATGAGTGCAAAGAAGAGAAAAGGTGAGATTCTATATGCGAGAATTTTTTTCATTTGTGTTCTCAGCTTGTATTTAACTCACACTTGGTAAACATAGCTTCTACACACGAGAAAAGTACGGCATCAGTGATGATGTTTTCGTATACGCTTGTTTCAACCAGCTCTACAAAATAACTCCTGAGATCTTCGATGTCTGGTGTGACATTCTCAGGGAAAGGGACAATACGATTCTGTGGCTGCTTAATTTCCCAGGGCTCGGTGCTGATAACTTATTAGCGGAGGCAGAGAAGAGGGGCGTTAGCAAAGATCGCATCATCTTTAGCGAAGTTGCACAAAAAAAGGAACATATAATCCGTTGCAACCTTGCTGATCTGGTGCTTGACACTGTCAATAATGGTACGACAACAAGCGTGGAGGTTCTATGGAGCGGGACCCCCATGTTAAGTGTGCTTGGGGAGAACATGAGCAATAGGATTGGCGGCAGCATGTTGAGAAGCTGCGGGCTGGAGGAGCTTGTGTGCACCTCCCTAGAGGAATACAAGGAGAAGGCCTGTCAATTGGCAGACGATCCTGGCAAGTTGCTTGAGCTCAGGAGAAAGCTGGAAGGCGGGAGGGAGTCGTGTCCACTCTTCGATACCAAGAAATGGGTAAGAGAATTTGAGGAGAAAGTCACATTCGCAGTACACCAATACGAGAAGGGGCACAAGACGCATGCTGTTTGATCACTTGTGTAGTGGTACAAGGGTGAGGGGGATGAAATTTGTAATAATACTGTGTAAATGAGTTGTACTGCTTGTGAGATTTTGATAATTGCTTGAAATTATATAATTGGATATAATTGCTTGAAGTATGCTTTGCGCATCTAAAATCGTACAAGCCCCTAATCGTTTGTTACCAGAGATATTAGTCCCATCGCTTAACGCAATGTATGGTAGTGTTGTTGTGTGCATGCTCAATTGTGTGGGTGTGGCTAAAGTGTGCAGTGTGTGCGTATGTGTGGATGGTTGCGCCAATCAATCGTTCATTTTCTCAACCAATCATTCCCGTGCCATTTCCTACTCAAAACTATAACGACCTCATTCTCTCTTGCTTTCTCCCTTTCTTACTCCCTCTGCAACCCACGGATGCGGCGAGCCAGCTGCATGTCCTTGGGCATGACGGTAATCCGCTTGGCGTGAATACAGCACAGGTTAGAGTCCTCGAAAAGTCCAATGAGGTGGCTCTCCGCCGCCTCCTGCAGCGCGAGTAGCGCTGTGGCTTGCCAGCGGTAACCCTTACGGGAGAAGTCATTTTGGACTTCCTTCACCAACCTGGCAAAAGGGAGCTTGCGGAGCAACAAGTCACTCGATTTCTGGTAGAAACGGATTTCTTTCAGGGCTCGATCTCCAGGCTGTCGTTTCGTGTCCACATAGGGTAAGGGGTTAGTCAGGAACTTGCTGGGAACTTCAGGGAACTTCCTCTCTCTCTGCTTCTCTTCAAAAACAATGCCGTCTCCTCACCTTCTTCCTGGTCGCTTTTTTCACCTTAGTTCCAGAAGCGGCGGCCCTTGCCTTTTTGGAAGGACTCGATGGATTGGGGGATGTTTTTGACCTTGCCATTCTGCGTACGACAAGAAGGCGGCGACACGAAAGTCAAATGAGATGAGGCGGGGAAGCGATAGGGTCCATTTCAGGTGGTTAAATTAGTGTTAGATGGGTCATTTGATGCTGATGGATGGCCATGTACGTACCTTAGAAGCTAAAATTGTCTGTGGGTTGAGCGACTTTCAAAATCAACGACTTTTTCCCGAAAAAAATCACGCGCTCTTTTTCTTCTTTGTCTCAGGATTTTTTCGCTAAAATCGCGCCTAACCTCTCTGAAACGGTTTGTGTATCCCTATTCTGGGGGGAAAATACGAGAAAGAGGAGCAGTGGATAAGTAGATCTCTTCCTCGCTGCTTCTTCAAAAGTCATTTGTCATTTGTCATGGATTGCCCTTGCTGTACCAAGTGTGACAGATTTTTTTACGTACAAGTACAAGCGAAAATATGCTCCTCGTCGCAACGTGCCCTGAAGTCCCTTGATATCTTGCCTAAATCACCACACCTGGAACAGACTAGAACAGACCGCACAAATACTGATTGACCTGGATAGGTCAAGGGAGGGGTTCATGACTGCACGGTGGTTATAAGGATGGGGAGACAAGATTTTGTGAGGAACGTGAATGGGGGGGCAGTGTGCATGGCAACTAGTTTCCAAACGCCTGGCAGCGGTCCGTAGAATCATCTTACTCATTGCATGCATGACCGCTCCACATGCTGGTTTTCCCACAAATCAAATTAGGAATGATTGCGCAGGATTGATTTTTTACTCATAGACTGGTTGCGTCTGGAGGATCGACGAAAATTCGGTAAAATTAGAAGTAACTATAATGTCATTCTTTTACCAAGAAAATATTTGGCTCCCAGGGGCCCAGGGGAAGAAAAACAAAGGGGCGCTTTCTCATGATTAACAGCGGGGAAGTCCAGAGCGCCACCAACCGACGGACTCGCGCCAGGACAAGTGCCCGCAACGTGCGACGCGACTATTGCGATGACTACCTCCGCGGATCTCGCAGCATGTAAGAGACGCAGAGCTGATCTGCACAGGGCCACTTGCTATACACGATCTTGTATCTTTATAAATTAGCGAATGATTGAATGATTGAATGAGTGAATGAATGAATTGATGATCCAATGCGACAATAATGTACTAGAAGAAAATTGAAGAAAAAAGAACGAGGACACTTTCACAACACCAAAAAAACAAAAACAAAAATAAAAGGGTGGGGGGAACAACAACAAAAAAAAGCCAGTAGCGCGAACGCTGACCAGCCTCTACCAGAAATTGAGCCGCACTGCCATCAAAGATAGCATAACTGATCGTTTATTAAACAATGATGTCTAGCATCGTGCAATTGCAACTCCAGATCAGGGCGAAAAACCTTTGTGATCGATTTCCATCCGCGGCCAGGTAAGTATGGTTCTTGCCAAAAAAAATCTAATTTTGGTCCTCGTGTAATTTCCTGTAAAATTTGGGTTCATTCTTTACCCTCGTAGAAACTTTATTCAATTTTCCATTTAAATGCCTTAATCAACTCTGAATGGGTAAAGGCGACGGTTTGAGGTGAAAATAAATGAGTAAAATCTCGCATGTACTGAAAACCCGAGAGAGTTTCTGAAGGACTCTCCAAGAGAAAACGTCACTTCTGTGCTCATTATCAACCACCTCTATCCTCTAATCATCGAGTTCTACCCTCTGCAACTGCACGAGAGCCGAGACAATTTTTTGACATCTTATCAAGAGGTAAAAATTTGGAAAATCCTCCTTTGAAAGGCAGCATGCGTCATCCTCCCCTGACCCTGAAGTCGCTGAACAAATGCCTACGCCTCCTTGGCCTACCCCCCCCTCCACCACCAGGAGGGAGTGGCGAGCAGCTTACACAATCGATCGTGAAAGCGAGTTACAATAAAATGGCGCTGCGATACCATCCTGATAACAAGAAGGAGGGAGATGACAAGAAGTTCAAGAATATAACCGAGGCAAGAGACCTATTGCTCAATCACTTTGAGCAGAATCGACACAGAGAAGATGTTTTCCGCAGGTGAGGTGTTTAATTTCCCTGCTTTGTAAATTGCATTTGCATTCTCGTTGGCATTTGCGTGCCAACCTGAACCCTTGCTCCGTGCTGGTTTCGTTGAGTACGACTTCAAGGCACGAAGTTAAAACCAAATGAAGGCAATTAAATTACTCACTGAACAGACCGCCTTGTTTTTATTCGCAGCTTGTTCAACGAACACGGTGGTGTGTCCTCTGGCGGTGTGCGTCGAGGAAATAGCGTCACGTTTGAAGATGATCCCCACTACAAGAATAATGTCGAGTTTCAACGTAGATACCGACCGGATAACGTTCCTTTTGGGGGGGGGGGAGATCGGGGAGGAGGGAAGGTGAGTTCTGGCGATAGATTGACTTGCGTGTAGGGATTGACTTGCGTGTAGGGGTGGTTTTATTAATTAACACTGGAAAATTAAAACCCCAAAATGATTCAAAATGATTCAAAATCATCCCCGTATCGTGCAGGGTGGTGGTGGGAGGGGTGATGTGAATTCGGATTACTTCAATTTTGATGAATGGAAGGCAAACCACTATGGTCGCGTTGAAGAGGCAAGGGGTTCAGCTGATTCGTACCGCCGACGAGCTCGAGGAGATTCACGACAGTCGTCAAGCTTCAATCATGACCCGAGGGAGACCTTTACTGGGGCTGGTGAATGGGGGGGGATGGGGGCGAAAGGTTTTGGTGAAGGGGCACTTAATAACGTTCAGAGGTGAGTGCGTGTGTGCGTGCGTAGTAAGGATGCGTGCGTGCGTGCGTGCGTGCGTGCGTGCGTGCGTAGTAAGGATGATGGTGCGACCGACGTGTGGCTGAGTGCATGTTGCCAAGTGCATTTGGCAGAGGAACGCAGGCAGCGTAGCCGATCATTGCGAATCTGAGAGCTAACTTCAGTCCCTCAGTATCCGTCTTGCCCGGGAGAAAAAGGCCCAGAATGAACAGTCGAACAAACGCGCTGCTGCGGCGGCGGCATTCGAGGCTGGAGGAACAATGATGGGCGGCGGAGGAGGTGGAACACACGAGAAGCAGCCTACACTGATGGACTTTAAGGACGCTGTGAGGAGCAGAGCACAGTTTAGAAGAGCGGAGAGGGTTAGGATGAGGAAGGAGAGAGAAGAAATAAAGAAGGAGGGGGGGGGCGGATGTGTCATTAGTTGATTTTTTTGTTGGACATTTCGTGACAATTTTGTGTGGCTTTTTTTGAGGACAAGGACAAGAGACAGCAAAAGAACAAACGAGAACGAGTATGTAACGTAGCAAAAGTTTAAAGTAGAAAAATTAGAAGTTCCGGAGACGTGAGAGAACTAATGGGGATGCGCTCGTCATTTTCATTTTCTATCGACAAAGCTCTTTCCTCATCTTCTCAAAATTATTAACATTCTTAGTTTCATCGTCGGGCAATCAAATCACAGCCCGACTGGCTTCCTGACCAAACCCATCGACGAAGAAGCTAACTTCAAGCAATCAGAGAAATTAGCAGGCACCGCAGGCTCCTCCACTTTCTTCGCTTTCCTCAGTGAGGTTGACTTTCTGTCCGCCACTGACCCCTCCCTTGTCAGAGTTGGAGGCCAGATTCCGGCGAGACATGAGTCGATAAATTTCTGTCAGGATTCGTTGGAATGCAGTGTCTACGCCGGTTGAGTCGAGGGCTGAGGTTTCGATGAAAGCCAAGTTGTGCTCTTCACTGAAACTCATGGCCTCGTCAGTCTCGACAGCCCTGAGATGCCTCAAGTCACTCTTGTTGCCGACAAGCATGACAACAATGTTGGCCTCGGCGTGGTCACGAAGTTCTTTGAGCCACCTCTCGACATTCTCGAAGGTTCCGTGCTTCGAGATGTCGTAGACAAGGAGCGCACCAACGGCTCCCCTATAGTAGGCGCTAGTGATGGCCCTGTAGCGCTCCTGTCCAGCTGTGTCCCAAATCTGCGCCTTGATAGTTTTACCAGAGGCCTGGATCGATTTAGTTGCAAACTCTACTCCTATGGTAGATTTTGATTCTAAATTGAATTCATTCCGAGTGAATCTGCTTAATAGGTTGCTTTTTCCGACGCCACTGTCCCCGATAAGAACAACCTTGAAAAGGTAGTCATATTCCTCGTCAACTCTGGTGGCCATTTCTCTGCGATTGTTCGTGCAATTCAAGCAAGGGGCCAAAAAAAATGTGTTTTATACGCGACGTGAGACGTGAGATGAGACGTGAGACGTGAGACGTGAGACGTGAGACGTGAGACGTGAGACGTGAGACGTGAGACTGGGATTTTAGGTGCGGTTTCCGATTGTATTGTTGTTGTTGTTATTGTTGTTGGAGAAAATTCACAGTGTGTTTTGGAGTTGGCATGGAAAATGAGGGTTGGGAGGGAAAAGCGCGCAAGAAAGGGTGGTATAGTCGGGAAGGGGGAAGAGAAGGGTTAGCAGCCGCATCATAAATGCAAAGCACCACATCTCTCCGGAGGCACCCTTCCAAATCCTAAACTTGCTGAAACGGAGAAAAGGCTCTTGAAGAGATGGTTGCAGCTATTTCGCTTTAAATATGTGTTTTCGCGCTCTTGCTACTTTTCTGCGCCAAACTTACCGCGTTTGTATGCTATTGATCCGTGTGAAGGCAGAGGTGAACAAATAACTTTTTTCTCTTCCCGAAAGAAATTATTGATATTTCAATTTCATAATCTGTGCGTCTATCGATCTGCCGTCTCGCCCCTCTATTAAGAATCGTATAGTGTGCGTGTACATGCATACAAGCAAGAATTACTTCCATTGTATCACTTCTCATTCGAAAAATCTTGATTCTGCACCCACCCCATGTCCACCCTCATCAGCACTGCTATCCAAGGACGCGTCGCTCGCATAGCCCTTAATAACCCGAGCAAGTTCAATGCACTCACCGCTGAGATGGGCAAATTATTCACCGAACATGTGAACGAGCTCAAAGACAACCAGGAAATCTGTGCTGTGATTCTCACAGGCTCTCCGCCTGCTTTTAGCGCAGGCGGGAGCTTGCCGTGGCTTTATGATCGTGCAAATCACCCTGCGCACGTTAATGTTGAGGTGGGTACCACAATCGTAAAGTGGGTTTTTTTGATCATGATCTCACCGTGACTGCTTGCTTCCTTGTGACTCTCCTCGCTTGAAAAACTGCAGACTATGAAGGACTTTTATAACTCATTTCTGTCAATTAGACAGCTGAATGTGCCCACAATCGCTGCAATAAACGGTCCTTGTGTAGGAGCTGGCCTGTGCCTCGCGACCGCTTGTGATCTCCGCGTGACCAGCAAAAATGTCAAGCTTGCCTACAATTTTAGCAAGGTGAGAGATAGGGGAAGGAAAAGGGAGGAAGGAGAAAGGAGGAAGGAGGAGAGGTTTTCGGGTCTCAGAAGTCCGACTCGTCTGATTGATCAAAAATTCACTCAACCCATAATCGTCGTCAGCTTGGCATCCACCCCGGTATGGGCGCCAGCCACTTTCTCCCCAGCGTGATTGGGCATGCCAAGGCAACAGAGCTGCTGCTCACTGGGCGAACATTTCTTGGGCAGGAAGCCTACACACTTGGGCTCATCAATCGACTAGTTGATTCAAGTAAGGATGTTTTACCAGAAGCTGAGAGGTAAATGAGAGGATCGAATTAGAAATATAGGATACTGTGTGCGAATTTCTACTCACCTCCTTTCTAACCTTGTTTCACCTTCACATCTTCAGCCTCGCCGAGGAAATAAGCAACAACTCACCAGTAGCTGTACGGAGCTGTTTGGCCTCGTTAAAGGTGCAACAGGAAGCTGGTATGCCAGAGGCGTTGAATCGCGAAGCACTGAACCAGAGCATCTGCTATGCCCGGAAGGATTGGCCTGAGGGACTTGATGGTGAGTTGTTTAGTTCGTTGGAATGGAATATTGTAATAGCCACCACCACATCAGCACATCAGACCCCCAAGTTTTTACTCACCATCCTCCCCTTGCAGCTGTGAAAGCCAAGCGCTCTCCCAAATTCAAGCCCTACTACTCGGAATAAGACCTTCAAAACTAAATACAATAGAATTTTTGCCAGAAGAGATTTTTTTGACTTCACGAAATTGTTCATCAAATCTACTGTTGGTTTTGTATCGTAGATTAGATAAAACGTTACTACTTTCTCCTATTCTTCAAGAGGTTAGATTATAATCTGTGCTATAACCACACACACCCCTGTTAGATTATAAAAAAACGGAAATGAGGTTGCCATCTACGAGGAGCTCTACGCCCGCCGTCACGGCAATAGAGCGGACAACATTGTGATTTAGGCATGTTGTTAACTTGGACCTACCCTAGCCAATGTTTGATAATAATGTAACAATAAACACACACACCCCTGTTAGAAAATCATACAATGAAGTTGTTGTTTTTGACACCAATTTGAAGTTTTTCTAAAAAATTGACATTTCGTTTATTTTAATACATTTTGGTAATACAAAAATTTTTCATGATATTATTTAAATACAGAAATATAATAATTTTGAATATTTGATTTTCAAATAATATAAATAAATATATTATAATTTTATTCATTTAAATTTTAAAATTTTATTATAAAAACAATAATAAAAGTCAATTTATTTATTGAAAACTATCGTATTATTATAACTAAAATAAATATTAAATGATATATAGGAAAAAAAATTGTAATTCAAAAATGTATTTAAGTAAAACGTAGAGCTGTTTTTGACAAAAACGAAATCGATTTTTTTTTGGTTGGGATTTGGGGTCGATTTATCT
>Ga0115555_1000847_pt1 | contig 21045 bp, 14 predicted proteins | sample COGITO_mtgs_1104_2_FD_87285 | JGI IMG/M metagenome (GOLD analysis project Ga0115555, IMG submission 87285) | Pelagic marine microbial communities from North Sea - COGITO_mtgs_110407 | ecosystem: Environmental > Aquatic > Marine > Epipelagic | place: Germany:Helgoland, sampling site Kabeltonne... | reverse complement strand
TGCGATGTGCTACCACCACCAACTCGTGACAGCTTAAGCTTACAAACTTTGATTTCGTTGTCCTTACTGATAACACAGAACTTGTCGTTATAGAACCATGCCGCGTGGTTCGCATTCTCGCCGAAATTGCAGATACTTGGTATGGCTTCTTTCCCATTGCTCTTCTGTATATTATAAATCTTATTGCCGTAGCTCAACAACTCGTTATTGTAGAGGTGGCTAAAGATTGGTCGAGGGGGGTGTTTAATTGTGCTGTGTGGGGTAGTCTCTGGCCGAGGAATGAACGGGGCCTTTTGCTGAGAAGGCTGTGTGATAAAACTCTTAAAGGGGAGTTTGCAAATCTGCAAGCTAAAATCGTTATAGGTGATCGCAAGCGAAGAAGCAAGTGGATTAAACGTCAAGTGCTGTATAGGGGCATTTGCAGGGTCTGTATAGTCATTTTGCGTCTGAGGGTTGGTCAGCACTTCGCAATTGATCGGATACTACCCGGCGATTGTGTTAGAAATACTTTAGAAATGTAAGACTAAGACAAAGTAAGTTCACCCCTGCTGCTCGCTCACCTGCATGTTTGACCTCTCAATCGCTTTCAGTTTCTCTTTTTGCTTTCTCTTCATAATGGCCTGTTTTTGTCTTTTCAGTGCCATCGACGGGCTCTGCCCAAGTTTCATTGTTGGTTGAAGTGTTCCGTACCCGCTCGACTTTGACCCCCTACCCGAAAACCGGCTTGCAAAGAGAGTTTGCGATTTCGGCGGTATTCCAGTTGTCTCATTCACCGTCCCTTTCGTCGCCCAATTCTGACTCTCTTTCGTCGGCGACGCTATTAACACTGACTGCTCCGGAGGCTCCTCTGTGGCAATTATGCTTTTGTACGACGTTCGTCTGCTTGCTACGGAGTCAACCTTCACGTTAAACTCAAAGGCAGCCAGCTCATTCATGTAATCTGCGCAGCTGTAAAACTCAACTGAAGGTAGAAAGGCGGATATGAGACAAACGAAGGGAAAGTTCACCGCTGCCTTGGAATACTCGAACATATTGTTATTATTCTCGTTTTCCGCTTTTTTGGCACCTTCTACAAAAACGCTGTAGCTCCCCCCGCAACTATGAAAATCTCCGCTCAGACAATCCATTACTATCACCTCCTTCGAGGTGGTGATGGCAATTTTCATCTTCCCGGTGATTTTGAAAAAGGTCATGTCCAGCGGAATAGGTGTGTTGTCATGGCCAATATAGAGCTTATTATAATTCCCATTCAAAACCACGTTAACAGTAACCCCAACATCCCTTTCACTCCTAACTTGATACAATGTTATTTCCCCATCATTGCAAGCTGTTGCAACCAGCCCATTGGCATCACTAACGTTCGTGGCGACCATCGCGGCTATTGGAGATGAGTTCAATTGAATGTTGTTTACCTTAGCGTTGCTTGCAGTTCCGCCGTCGACGCTAGCCAACAATATCTTCCTCTTTGCATCGAATATTTTTAAATGTCCATCCTCGGTCGTAATTAGTATGAGCAGCAGTTCTTTTTCTTCATCGTTAGCGTCCGTGTTCGCCGACATGAATCCGCATGCAGTTATGGCACTCTCAACGGGGACATTGCTCGCCCAGGCATTGAGGCCGAAGTTCGGGCTTACGACAAAGATTGACATGGATTTGTTGCAGCAAGCCAAAAAGGCCGTTTTGCATGGAGATAAACTGGAGCTCATAGGGGGGGATGTGGAAGTTGGGGCGAAAGAGCTGATAACCTTACTGATTGGGGATATTGTAGAGTCGATTGTGGACACAGCATAGCTTACTGTAGAGTCAGCACTGCTGGCTATTAAGAAGTAGCAGGAGGAGGAGATGAAGGTGGATATTGTCTCTATGGGGCTAGAGTGAAACTGGTCCATTTGGACCGAGAAGGGTGCCGAACACATCACGTGCAGGGTCGAAGGATTTGACGTGACATAGCAATAGTACTTGGAATCCCAAATCGAGCATGTTGTAGGCTTGCCCATGTTTGAGCTTTGAGCGGGAGAGGATTAGGGCAAAGTTTTGCGGTTTAGCGTTTCAGTTTGGTGCGACGTTTTGTTGAGGAAAGCACAGAGTGCAGTCAAAACAGCGTTAACCAAATATTAGGATGTTAGAAAATGGAGTTTCCATCTTTCTATCCCGTTCGAGCGTTCGGCCGCACGCGATGTACAATACGCAATTAGATTACATTGAAACTCCTAAAATTATAATTTGAAGTGAAATTTACGTGGTAAAACCTTGCCCAAGTGCCAAACACTACATCATCATTCTGGGGAGAGCAATTCACCAAAAATTGTTGTTGTTGTTGTTGTTGTTGTTGTTGTTGTTGCTGCTGCTGCTGTTGTTCAGAGCCACTCATAGTGCACTCATGAAAGAAGGCTCGATAGGCAGTCCCTTCTCGCTCTCAAGGACCTTGTCGATCAGGCCATACTCAACCGCCTCATGAGGCTGCAGATACTTCACCCTGCTGCAATCCTGCTCAACTGTCTTGGGGTCCTTCCCAGTTGCCTGACTGATGAGTCTGGTCAGAGTCTGGCGATTATTAATGACCTCCCTCGCCTTGATCGCGATGTCCGAGGCTTGTCCCCTCGCAAGACTTCTTGGCTGATTCAGCATTATGCAGGCGTTGGGCAAAGCGTATCGGTTCCCCTTGTTTCCCATGGCAAGGAGCATGGCAGCCGAGCCAAATGCCTGTCCCAGGGCAATCGTATGGACTTCCGGCTTGATGTACCTCATACAGTCCGCTATTGCGAACGCCTCGGTCTCAAAGCCAACGGCTTGTCCGTTCTGGAGCTGCGTTCCAGGGGAGTTGATGTACATGTAAATCGGCTTGTCACTGGACTCGTAGTTAAGGTAAAGCAATTGGGCAAGGACAAGCTCTGTAACGGAGGGGACAAGAGGCATACCGATGTACACGATGCGATTGTGCAGAAGTAGTGAGGGAAGATCGGGAGGAGGGCCGATGCGGACTCCATCGTATGACTGTTGGGCGGCCCCAGAAGAAGAAGAAGAGAGGGAAGAGGTGCTCAAAGATGAAACATCATAGCGAGGATGATGATGGGAGTGGAGAGAGAAAGGAGCAGAACTAGGGAGCAGAACTAGGCAGGCTACCAATGGGAGGGAGACGGACAGGGGAAGCGAGAAGGGCAACATCAATCAGCAACGATCAGGGAACGGTCGATCTCAATTTGTGACGTGAGGTACCACTGAATTTTTCGAGGTATGGGAGTTTTTTCCGCGTAAATTTACACTGCACTAGGATTCTCTGTTTTTTCGGTCTGCGAAGGAGAAACAGAATTAGCAAAATGTGGAAGGAAGGCCGAGTGAATGGTCGTGTCTGGGTAAGTGGGGGTCTCCTCGGCACTGCAAATTTTATCCTTGCACAAAATAAACACTTCCGTCAAAATAAAGATGAACACCGGTGGTATTCAGGAGGTTGGTAACGTCTTAACAATTGATATTACTCGAAATATCGGTTGGGCTCGGGAGAGGGTGTCAAACATCTCCTCATGGTATCGCAAAGTTGGGAAGGGGGTCTGGGGAGGCTGACGGGCTGTGTGTGTGTTCTCTGTGATTTCGGTGTTCTTTAGGGAGATATTGACCGCTGTGCTAGAGAATGACACCTCTTTTTGTGACCTGATGACATATCATGCCTCTTTCTCTTGTCTCCTTTGTTGACACAACCAACCCTCCCTTCTCTCCCAATTGCGTATAATTCCACTACCCTTTCTCTCTTCCCGTTAACATAATCCCTAACCCTCGCCCGTCTCTTAACTCGCAGCTAATGAACGCTGAAACGAAGGCGTCTGAGATCGTTGCCCAAGCCCGGCACGGTCGTGGCACCAGACTCAAGCAGGCTAAGTCAGAGGCTCAGGCTTCCATTGACGCTTACCGCGCCCAGAAGCAGAGTGAATTTGACGCCGCTACTTTAACGATGTCTGGAGCGACGAGTGGGAGCGGCGAGGAGCTGAGGAGGGAGACGCAGAGGGAGGTGAAGGTGATGGAGGCTCAGTTTTCTGAGCAGAGTAGTGAGGCAATGAAGGTTCTTCTTGCCAAGTGTTGCGACGTTAATTTGGACGTTCCTGCTGCTAGGGTGAGAAGCGCACAGAAGGCGGCGGGGGTGTAAAAGAAATGAGAGAATGAAGAAGGGAAGAAGGAAGAATTTTGGGGGGATAGCATGTGGATAAGCAGAAATGTGAGAAATTTTTTTTTTTTGGCATTATTGTTGGAATAATAATTAGGACGGTGGAGGCTGGCGCAATATTATCGCAGAGAAGAAGGTATTCGAGAAAAGCTTTCTGTCGTCTCATCTATTCTTATTCAATTTTTTAGCAACACCAACAAAACAGTATCCAAACACACCAAGGCCAAACAGTCAACCCCAACTTTCCCTCCCAACCCCCCTAAAATTCAACCAACAGTCCATCAGCACACATCATTTCTTGTGCTTCTTGAGATTAGGGTCCACCTTTCTCTTGCCCTTTGCTTCGATAGCCTGTCCAAGTTCACTGGCTCTGAAAAGTTCCATCGCTGTCTTCTCCACACACTTAACATAAGAGGTGAAGTCGATCTCCCCACCCTCCTTCCCCGCCTCCTCGCCCAACTCCCCGAAGAGTAGATCTAGCTTCTTCTCCATCTCTTTCCGCCCGAACCTCCTGTAAAGCATGTTCATGGTCTCGTCACGCGACACTCGATTGTTGTTGTTGTGGTCATAAATCATGAACTGTACCATGTTGTAGAAAGAGGCCGGTTCTAACCCGCTTGCATCGTGGACATTTCTCTGGTAGTTCAGCTGTATCTCTTCCCAGTCAATGACATTGTCGAGTTTCTCATCGGCTTCCCATATCATCTCCAAGATGTCCTTCTTGTTGGTCTTGGCACCCAGCCTCTTCAAGCTGGCAGCAACGTCAGCTGCTTTTATCACTTGGTTGTCCCTCTTGCATATATCCGCAAGATCCATTTTCCAGTTCTTAATGTCAAACTCTAGCAGCTCGATCTCCCGATCTTTCTCCTCCTGGTCCATCTCGGACATCTCCCTGCTGTTGAGTAACGCAAGTCGAGCCAATGCAGGATTAAGGAGCACGTTGATTTTCTGCTTGTCGTGGTGATAGCATAGCTCGTCGTATACTTTCTTCAGTCGCTTAAGTTCGAGGGGGTCGATTGGGGGTGATTCCTTGGGTGCTTCGGGAGTCATGGTGGGCAATAGGAGCTTTTCTCTTTCAGGCAAATGAGGGAGTTGAGTTGGCAAGGGGTGTGGAGGGGATGTTTTAATGGTGATTTTAGGGATGACCTATTAAAGTGAAAGTGATGTTTGGAGTGGTGGGTAGATTATTCAAGTTTTAAGTTGATGAATCTCTTATTAAACGGGTTGGTCGGTAAGGCAACGAACAACTCGGGAACCAAAACACCTGAATGAAATAAAGTTAAAGGCAGCTTTCAATTTTTTCCCCTATCTTGGCCTCTTAGGTCCCAATCTACTGGGTCTCGTAAGCTGCGCCTCCGGCGTAGTCGGTTCTTCCCCGGAATTTCCCTCAACAACAGCAAGATCAACAAAAAACGAAACACACGGACTCACTATTCACAAGCCCCGGTGAAAATAAAATGTCCTCTGTAACCTTCGAGGACTCCTCCCTTTTGACGGACAGCATCGCGCATGACGACAGTAATTCAAACTCCGATAATGATGATAACTCCGACAACCTCTCTGACAATTCTGACAACTCTGGAATTGTGCCTATCAACCCTTTGGTCCCCTTCCAAGAGAACTCTGCTGAGCTGGCAATGGCTCAAAAAGAGGAAGATGTGCTGCGTCAGCTTGCTAATGACCGGATGCAGGGCCTTGTGGATCCTATAGTAAAGGAGGCGATTGGCATAGCCGATGTGATGGAAAAGGAGAAGCTGAATGATCACGGTAAGCCGTGGAAGGAGCCCCCCCCGGTGGAGTTTGGGACGGAGTACTGGAAGGCCTGGAGAGAAAGGATTAAGGTGGACAAAAAAGAAGCCGAAACGCCTGAAGAGGAGGCAGCGAGACACCGGAAAGCTGAGATGCTGAGGAGGAAGAACCGCCCTGGTTTGAGGGACCCCCTTCCCAAAAAGAAGGGTAGGTACGGCAGTAGCTATTCACGGGCTGCCGATTTTAGTCAGAAAAGATACAATACAACCTGGAAAAATGATCCGCGCATTAAGCCTCCGAAGACCATCAAGAGTAATGCTTTGAAGACAGTTGAGAAAATGATGAGAGAAAGCGGTCTGCGTCACCCAGATGAGGTTAAGGTCGCCAACGCCAATTCTGACGCTAATTCTGGCGCCAAAGCAGCTCCGCCAAAGCCAATGCAAGGTGCCTCGTCGTCTTCAATTTCATTTAGTACATCTACTAGAAATGATTGGAGCAAGGTTACCAGTCTCAACCTCAAACCCCTGAAAAGCAACAAAAATGTGGTTGACGGTGGTAACTACGATATCGCAAATGCAGAGAAGAACGTCCTGAAGAGAGGACACTCGGTTACCATGCTGGGTCGTCCGAATGAAAAACACAATGAGAAAGCCCGTAGCACTCCTGGGGCGATTTACGACGTGAATTTGGACACACTATCTACAAAAAGGACCTCACAGCCCTCTAGCTTCGGGAGAAGTGACAGATTCAAAAAGAGCTTGAAGAATGTGGTTGAATGTGGAGAATTTGGAGCAGAAATTGGCCCGCAAACCTATAAGATCAAGAGAGACTTGGTGTGCAAAGAGGCCATGGCGTTCGACGGCCTGAAAGAGTTTGAGAATAAGGAAGCCGAGACTCCGAAGCTGAGGGCCATGAGAAACTTTGGTTTCGGTTGCAACCTGCAGGAGCATATATTGTATGGTCAATGCTTAAATGGAAAATGTAGCACCAGGTCTCCGTGGGAAAAATTCAACTCTAATACAATTGATCACTGGAGGAAAAAGGATAAGAAGGTAAAAGTAAGAGGTGAAGAGAAAAAAGATGCACAGCGCACAGCGCTGCACTTCGCAACTTTATACGCAGATCTGGACCTAGTAGGCAAGTTATGCCTGGAGGGGGCTGACGTCGATGCAAAGGATGAAAGGAGTCAGACACCGCTGCATATTGCCGCGGAAAAAGGGTTGACGAAGGTTGTGGAGAGACTGCTGAACAATGCCAACTTCAGCCAAGTGCTAAAGATTGGCTACGTGAGCAAGAGGATCAACCCACTCATAGACGAGAAGGATGAAGACGGAAATACGCCGTTGCATTTAGCCTCCCACAAGGCTCATCGGAAGTGCGTAGAGCTGCTCATCGATGCGGGGGCCAACCCTGATATACTCAACAACAAAGGCATGACAGCCTTGGATGTTGCTGGCAGTCAGGCGTTGTTTGCCACGCTCGAGTTCTACTGCGAGATCAGCAAGGAGCGGGCAAGGTACGATGCCACACGAATGAAGGAAAGAGGCGAAGTTAGGAAGGTCAATAAGAGAATCAGGGAGGCAAGCCGGCAGGAGTTGAGCCGGAGCCAGGCAATGAAATCAGCAATAACGAGAGAAATGGATGGAATGAGTAAGAGAGCGACCACAATGATCAAGTTGGAGCAAGAGTTAGAGGAGGGGTCGGTTTGATTCTGATTTTGATCTCCCAGAGGCTGGTGAGGAAGGATGTTCACAATAAATGTTAAAGTAAATGTTGCTGTTGCGCGCCAAACTTTACCCACAAGTTTAATGTGTTTTTCTCGTTCGTGTATATTTTTCTCATATTTATCGATCTTCGTCATCGTTGTAGTCGTTGTTCATTCTCACCCCGCCCGTGCAATTGGTCTCCCTCGACAATTACAAGGATTCGAAGGGACATCTCACTTATCGTAATTGTACTCTCTCCCGACGGTCTCTTCGAGTTCCTTCTCGTCAATGCCAGCATAAGTCGCCCCAGCATTGTAGCCATGGAACACCTTCGCAGTGATTTCCACTTGTGCATCTGCTGGCACGAGATCCTGAGGGATCTCAACCCGGTTCTCGATCTTAATTCCCGTGGATACGATGGCATTATACTTCATGTCGCTCATGCTGATGAAGTTGTGAATCTTTGTGACGCCCAAGAAATGAAGGGGATCGGGCATTAAGGCCTGAAAGCGCGTATCCTGGACCCCGGCAACCTTCTCAGTGCAGTTGAAGTAATTTTTCGCGGTGTCTCCGCCCTCTTGGCGCTTTCGGGTGTTGTAAACAAGATACTTTGTCACCTCGCCCAAACTTCTCCCCTCCTTCCGGAAATAAACAACGATACCGCAGCCCCCCTCCTGGGCCGTCTTGATGCACTCCTCGATAGCATGGGTCAGGTACGGCCTGCACGTGCAGATATCTGACCCAAAAACATCCGAACCGTTGCACTCATCGTGAACACGGCAGGTTAGCGGGATGTCCTCGTCAGGGATGGTGGCAGGATCGCCCCAAATGTAGATAGTCAGACCGCCAATTGGGGGTAAAAATACCTTGATGTCCGGGCGGGTTATGAGCTCGGGATACATCCCATTCGTCATCCGAAAAATAGCCTGTCTTAGCTCGCTTTCCTCGCAACCGAATCGCCTCGCAATCTCGGGCAGATACCAGACTGGCTCGATGGCGGCCTTGCTCACGATGCTCTGACCAGATTCTTTCAAGATGACTCCATCTGGCTTGAGTCTTCCCGCCTTCATCGCCTCCCTCGTCTCTGGGAGGTCGATGTGAGCCTTGGTCACGGCGATTGTAGGCCTGATATCGAAGCCCTTATCCAGATATTCTTTAAAGGCGTCCGTCACAACATGGCCAAAGGGGTCGATGCTGGCAATTTTTCGGGGGTTTGACCAGCTTGGGTGAGGTCCGATCGGGAACACAGGGCTTGTCATCCTCAAGTCGGGGACGTAATCCGGGTTTAGCTTCCCGGCTGCCACGGCAAGGCCTGTGTATACACAGTAGGAGCCCTGATGTGCCCCTATAGCATTGCGTTGAGACTGCATTTAAGTTTTTTGTCAGTTGAGAGAAGATTTTGAAGACAAAAAAGAAATTTGGTGTTAGTGCGGTGCCCCAAAGAACTTGTGACATGTAAACAACCGCCAACATGGCCCTATCTCAACCGTCTGACCAAACCCTCGCATACACACGCGTGCGGAGGGGCAAAACCCAGACTCAACCCCGTGCCAAGAATGCAGAATTCTCATCCCCCTTTTTGGACCCCCCACAACCAAAATAGGGCCTCTCTCAACACAAATAATTGCTCACCTGGTGACGAATAGTACAAAGAATGGGACCTCTCTTAGCAGGATCAGGGTGACCCCATGATAGAGGCAGAGGATTGCTATCAAAATTATTCGTGTGTGTTGTCAAGTTTAGCAGGATGTTCTCCGTAACAACAGGCTCTGGAATATCAGAAGAAGTGACATCCTCGTTGTCTGCCTTTTTGAGCTTCTTGCTCGTGCGTTGTGGCATCGGAAAAATGATAACAGCAGTGGATTTATTGGGAAATTCTAAATTCTTCACATTTTTTATTTTTGTTTTTTGAAGATTTAAAGTGTGTGCCATGATCGTCTCTATTTTAGGCTTAGTGTACTCCTGTTCGTTGATAAGTGCGTTTTCCGGACAATCGTTTACTACTATCCGACCTTATGCCTCCACCCTTGGTTCGCATTCTGATCTTCAAAACGATGCAAAGGACCCACGCAAAAGGGGAGCACAGACGACGTTTCAGCGACTAAGTAATATCTCAGGAGGAGCTATGAGTTATAATGAAGCGCTAGCGAACCGCCCCGTGAAGACAAAGGCGGTTACATCGGGTGTCATCACCGGTCTCGGGGACTTTGCTGCACAAAAAATTGTTGGCGAAAAGTTTCAGTACGCACGCTTCGTCGCCTTTTCTCTGACGGGTGGTTTATTTGTCGGTCCTTCAGTCGCGTACTGGTACAGGTGGTTGGTGAGTATCGCTGTCAGTCTCCATATGCCATGCACCCTGCCCTCTCACTTACCCTTTTCTCTTATGACCTCACAGTTTGGTTCATTTCAGCAGAGGTTGGAATCGTCGGATTACCGAGTCTTGAGAAAATTAAAAACGCTCATTCTTGTAGCTGTGGACCAGACTCTCGGAGTGCTTTGGTTTTTTCCGCTGTTCTTTCTCAGCTTTGAACTCGCGGAGGCTTTTTGCTATCTTCGTCCCTTTTCGATGATGACTGTCCGCCGACGGATCGTTGAGGATCTGGGGGAGATCTTGTTGATGCAGTACAAGGTCTGGCCTCTAGTCAACACTTTCAGCTTTTCAATTGTCCCCGTGCAATATCGGGTGCTTTGGAGCAATGTTGTGAGTGTTTTTTGGAATATTTACTTGTGCAAAATGGTTGGAGCGTAGAAGCGAAGCGAAGAGGTGATGGATGGTATTATTATTGAAGGACTCGAAAGACAAAAAAAATGTAGACGCAGCCATTTTTAGATACTATTTTTTGGACATCGCCCTGGTCATTTTAGCTCTCAATATTCGCTCAGCGCAGTCGTTGATTAACAAATGTTTTGCTTCAAAGTAGTTTTCGCTCATCGCATGTATTTGAGAATCCCGCCTTTGAATCTTTCTCTCCATCTCCCTCATGTCAGCTTGAAGATTACGCACCTCAAGACATAGCTGGAGAGCTGCATCTCGGTACTGAGAAATTTTGTCCTCAAGCTTGTTTCGCTCCTTGACGACAGTGTCAAGGAGGATCCCTTGTCGACGTACGTGGAGCGATAGCGATTTCACTTGATCGCGCGTGTTATCAGATCGTGCAATTGAAATCTCGTCTTCTCGCTCACAAACGATATTTAACTCGATGAATTGGTTCAGCACCGCCATTTCCTCCAGTTCGTTCTCTATGTCAATGGCAGTTGACTCCTCACTGTATTGGAGCAACTTTGGTATGCGTTGTTGTTGCCTGTGAGATTTGTTCGGAGAGTCATCCTGAGGCTGTGTGATCTCACTTATATCGCTTTGATCCTCTGATTTCATGGGGTCCAGATGGGGCGGAAACCAATGATGCTGCTTGGAAACAATCTCTCTCCTGAATAAATTTTAAATATTTGGGGCCTCGAAAACTTCGACTTAACGAGTCGGTACTTTTTAGGAGGGGTTCAAAGACTTTCGCTTTTCTTTTGTGGCCAAAATTGGTGGAAGTTAAAATATGGGCATTGACTGACATGAAATCCGTGTTCCATGTTCTTTAGCCGAACTGGAACAGTTTAGTTGTAATTATTTTTTGCACAGGTTCTTTTTTGGAATTTGCTGTCCAATCAAATAACCGAGTAATTTATATCTTTAATTCTTCTATGTCTTCTTTCACCACAAGTTCGAATGCAGCAGTGTGTCCTTGTCTTGTTTCTCTCTCCTTTTTCATTGATTGCCTCGCCGGGGAATGCATGTGAGTCTGCTCCGCCGATTCACCTCGCGTTCTGGTTGTTTCTTCGTACTCCTCGCCGAGAACATGTTGTCTCAATACCCTGACTCTGTATATCACATACGCTACTCCCAATATGATATTGACGGAGATGGGAACAATGAGCGCATTCTTCTGAAATTGATTCGAAAACCAGCTTCCCAGCACCCCACCAATAAAAAAACCAAATAGAAGGACAAAGAGCAACCATGCCCTTTTCAGTTCGTTGATTTCGAATTCTTTCTGTTCATCTGTCAGCGTGTTTGTCTTTGGTGTTGTTTGCGAATGTCCACCCTTGAAAATGGCTGCCTTCACCCTGCGCCCAACAATGCGCCCGACCTGCAGGCCAAGGTCTGTGGCCGTTCCAGTAATGTGTGTTGTCCTCAAGAGTCCTCCGCTAAATGTGCTACCAATACCGTTCTGTAATCCCATTGCAGTCGCACACATGTTTCTCGCAGTATGAACGTCTTCGGTAATGAATGCAAGCACCAAGAACCCTGACACGAGAATGAGTGACAAACCGTACATACCCAGTCCGAATTTGGCCCTGTGACGCCCAATTATGAGTCCGCACAGTGTTGAACCACCGACAAAGCAGAGAATTTGACCTCCCCCCCCATTGGGCTGGGTAAAGAAATCTCCACCTTCCTCTGCAACCATAGCTGTCCTTGTTGCCAATCCGGTCACATGTGCAACCGGGGCGTTGAATAAAATTATGGTTGCTGCATTTACCCACCCGGCCAAGAGCGTCAGCAAGCAAGCCGCACTCTCAACTACCACAGTTGCTACAAATGCAGCTTTTCGAACCTCCTTATGGCTCACTGGTCCCAATTCTGGACTTGATGGCGGTGTGGCGCCAAAATCGTCGTTCAGACCACTCCACATACTCTTTGCGCTCTTTTTTGGCTTGTTTCTGTTATGAGAAACATTGCTCCCAGAAGAGTGCTCGTCTTTCTTGTCGGTTGCTTGCTCTGTTCTCGTAGTCGCCATTGAGGATATATAAAGTTTTTGTTGCCGGATGTTAGTTGTGTCCCTTTTTCGTGTTACAAAACTTGTGAGGAGTACGTTTAATTGAATTCTACTCAACACCCTACTTCAAAATGTTGCCAAACAGAATGCGAGCCCGAACTGCCGAAGCAGACGAAAGCAGCAGCGGAGCAGCGGATGAAAAAAATTTCTGGCGTCTGTAGTATTAACTGACAGCTCACTTTTGGTCAGAATACACAAAAAATAGTCCCACCGAACCTATTACCCTCTTAATATCTGTTGAACGCTCCATTATTCAACACCTACTTCCGCAATACCCATCAAATTCCCACATCCCCACCCGTGCCCTCTCGAACACACAAATTACAACATGTGCGATGAAAATACCATCTTCGAGGCCGGTGAGAAAGTTTGGTACAAGCAAAAACAACAGGTGTGGACGCTTGGGGTCGTCACTGACGCTGGTGATTCCTCCCCGTCCATCACTGTGACTGAGCTTGACCCTGACACTTGCAAGCCCACAAACACGTCCACTTCCGTCAGAAAAACTGACACTGAAGGCTATGACCCTTCCCATCATGAAGATGTGAACGACTGTGCTATGCTGAATAATTTGAACCAAGCTCCCCTACTCCATCTGCTCCGTCGTCGGTACTTTTCGAACCACATTTATACCAATGTTTCCAACATCTCCATCTCCTTCAACCCATACAAGTGGATTGATGGGCTTTATGATAACCCGAGCTCCACAAAATACACCAAAGATCGTATCCCGCATGTATACAGCGTTGCGAGTATTGCAGTGGAGAAAATGCTCGGTGACAAGCGTAACCAGTCTGTTATCGTCAGTGGAGAATCGGGGGCAGGAAAAACGGAGGCTTGCAAGAAGGTCATGACATTTCTCGCAGAGAGCAGCAGCAATGGTGTAGATCTGTCCAAGGGATCTGTGGAGGACAAGGTCATGCGCTGCAACCCGTTTCTGGAGGCTTTTGGAAACGCAAAGACGGTGAGAAATGACAACAGCAGCCGTTTTGGGAAGTTCATCAAGATCGAATACGCCAAGGAGAAAATTGTGGGGGCTTCGATGTGCCATTATTTGCTTGAAAAATCCCGGGTTGTCCAGGCTTCGTCCGGAGAGCGTAACTACCACATCTTCTACCAGTTCTGTAAGGGTGCTTCTGCCTCTCAGAGAGCAAAATGGAGCATTACCAAGGCTGAGGACTATTTTGTTCTTAGCCAAGGTGCCATGACGGTTGATAATGTGGACGATAAGGTTGATTTCGAGGAGGTCTGCGAGTCGCTGTCTGCCGTGGGGGCGAGTGAAGGAGAAATTACATCTATTCTTGAGCTGCTTGCGGGAATCCTCCACCTGGGCAATGTCAATTTTACTGCCGACAAAGACGACAATTCCCAAATCAATCCCGCAAGCGGGAAATCGCTGGATCTCGCGATGAAATTCCTTCAATGCCCGATTCTGAAGGATAAGCTCGTTTCAAGAATCGTCAAGGCCAAGGGGCGAGCTAGTGTTTACACAGTGCCTCTCACGGCGGCGCAATCGCTCGATGCCAGGAATGCTCTTGCGAAGGCTACCTACGACAACCTTTTTGCTTATTTGATCTCTCTGTGCAACAAGACGCTAAAATCTACGCAAAGTGTGAGCAGTTTCATCGGTATTCTCGACATCTTCGGCTTCGAGATCTTTGAGGTGAATAGCTTTGAGCAGCTGTGCATTAATTTTGCCAACGAAAAGCTCCAATCCCTTTTCAATCATACGGTGTTTATCAGCGAGCAGGAAATGTACAAGAACGAAGGCATCGACTGCGCGTATATTGAGTTCCAGAACAACCAGCCTTGCGTTGACTTGATCGAGAAAAAGCCAATCGGTTTGCTGCCTGTGCTAGACGAACTATGTCTGCTCGGACGGAAGACGGACACTGATTTCACCTATCTGACGCAGATCAATAACCACCACAGGGGGAAGACGAAGCATTTTGGTGTCTCGAGGTTTGCTGCTCAAGATACTTTCATCGTGAAGCACTTTGCTGGGGATGTTGTGTATGCAGTCGAGGGGTTCATGCAGAAGAACAGCGACAAGCTCCTCCCCGATTTGGAGTCTGCCATGTTGGATTCGCGGTCTGACTTCATACGAGAAATTTTCGAGCTTGGAAAGGCCGACGCCGCTGCTGTGGCTGCTGCAACGCGATCGCGGGCCCGTACTACTAGTAGCAGTGTCGTCAGTGCGAACACCTCGACCGCCAAACCAACCACGATCGGGTACAAATTCAAGAACCAACTGGCTGGTCTTTACGACGATATTCTGTGTACGAACCCGCATTACATTCGCTGCGTGAAACCTAATGGCAACAAACGAGCCCTAGACTTCGACAGTCTCATGGTTATGGAACAACTCAAGTGTAATGGTACTCTGGAGATGGTGCGGATTCGGAGGGAGGGCTACCCCATTCGGGAGACATGGGAGTTTCTTTGGAAACATGTGTTGAAGTTTGAGTACTGGAAGGAGGCAAAGGTAGATCCAAAGGCCAAGGATGTCTCCAAGGCGTGTGAAGCTGTCTTCAAAAAGGCCCTTCCTTCGGGGTACTTTCAGGTGGCCAAGAGCGGCAAGGTTTTTATGAAGCATGATACTTTTGAGGAACTTACGTTGTGGAAGAGGAATACTAACTGCGTTTTCATTCAGACGAGGTTCCGCGCATTTATTGGGAGGAAGAAGTTCAAGATACTGAGAAGACGCATTATCATGCTGCAGAGAGTCATCGGGGGGTTCATGGTCAGGGCCCGTTTTGCCAAGGAGGTGAAGAAGATTGTAAAAATTCAGGCGAGAATTAGGCAGTTTGTCTGTCAAAAATCAATATTTAAGAAGAAGAAAGCACTGAGTGTACTCGACAATCGCCTGCATGCCTACGTCGTCGGCAAGAAGGGTCGCCAGGAGTTTTTAGCACAAAAGAAATCGACTCTGAAGATTCAGAGCCTCGCTAGACAACACCGAGCACGCAAGGCTTATCAGGAACAATTGGAGAAGAAGCTGAAAGCTGATAACGATCTCAAAATGGATCGGGCAAGCAAGCTCATTGGCGGGGCTTTTCAGCGTAAGCAGATTGAGTCGAAGCTTGAGCAGTGGACCAAGGATGCTTTTGGGGCGGCTTCTTGGGAAGATTTTGACTTGCTGAAACAATTATTGGACTGCGGTACTGGAGGTGACTACGTGTCTCTGGCGAGGATTAAACACTCCCTACCTAACCTTCGCGACAGGCTGGATGGAATGAAAACCTTACTTCACGTCGTATCCATCAGTGGCAACAAAGCTGGAGTGGATCTACTCATAAGCCGAAACGCAGATATCAACGTTATTGATCTGGAAGGCGATACTCCGCTTCACCGATCTGCCGGAAACGGCGACACTCACTTGGCCGTGACTAAAACGCTTTTAGAAAAGTGTCCCAAATCCGATCTCAAGTCTATGATCAACAGGATTAACATCGAGTCCATTACGCCGTTGGATATCGCACTCAGCGATGGGGCGGAATGCGAAGAGGGAAGCGCTGAGACGGTGAAAATATTGATGGCCATGGGTGCCAAATCAGGGACAGGAACGGGCCTCGAAGAAATCAAGAAGCAGCTTGAAGAAGAGAAGGCCCGAAAGGCGGAGAAAGCTAGGCGAGCGAAACTGAACATGACCCACGCCAATAGCAGTGAGAGGGAAGACAGGGAGAAAGATCCCCACTTCCAGTTCCTTAAGGTCCAGCAGAATTTGGACGGCGCTGCTGAGGCGGCCAAGAAACTTGAAGAAGAGAAACGAAAGCAGAAAAGGCTTGAGGAACAGGAAAAGGAAGCCAAGAAAAAGGCAGAGATCACCAAGAGGCAACAGAGGCGCACCACCATGAAGACGAAGAAGGCGCGCCCCTCAATCTTCGGCGACTTTGATAGAAATAAAAGGGGGGTGAACTTGCTCACCGGGGGTAACAATCTTGGCAGCTTCCAAGAGGGAGAGGATGATGAGGGCGATGAGGGGGAGGGCGACGGTGAGGGAGACGGCGGTGAGGATGACGGCAATGAGGAAGACGGCAGTAGTCAGGTCAGCAGCAACGTGACGAGCGCCTCCACAAACCATAAAACCAGCGAGGTTTCAAACGTTGCGGAGAGCAAAACTAGTGCAGCCGCTTCACCTCGCAACAGAAAGATGGGGAGGCGGCAGTCCGCAAAAGCCAGCGATACCAACTGGGCAATCAAGGCGATTCGGAGTGAGAGCGGATATCAGGAAATGCCGAGGGATGATTCCAACCTGTTCCACAGGCCGAGCGAGTCGACGGGGGGGAGGTCTGATATCTCGAATTCTCTGGCCAGCAATAAGGAAGCACTGTTTGTCAAGGGGAGAGGAGGCAGCAGCAGCAGCAACGCCGCTAGGGACAGCAGCATTATTGAAGAGGTTGAAGAGGAGGAGGAAGACATTGTGGAAGAAGTTGCAGAGGAGAAAACGGCGGCAGTGGAAGATTTGTCAACGGAGGCTGCGATAACGACAATGATTACGCCTGACGACGCCTTCGACTACAACGTCAATATTCTGAAGCTCTCAATGTTTGTAAATGACATGGCCACCCCTGAAAATCGCAAGGGCTGGTACTACGCAAACGCAGATGGGGGGGAAGAAGGGCCCTTTCAAAACTCATGGATGCACAGCTGGCTGTGTGATTCGTCACTCCACAGCGACACCATGGTCAGGTACGGGGACGGAGGGACATTCTTAAAACTGAGCAGCCTGATCCCTGACTGCGAGAGCGTCAAAATGACCGACACAAACCCCTTTGACCTCGATCTAGAGGACTTTGATTTCAGTGGAGTGACCAATGTTATGGATCGTCTCAGGTACAGGAGAAAAAAGTGAAGTTATTGTAATAAATTTGTGTAATAAATAGCAGCGTACAGCAAGTTTACAAACGCTATTAAAAATATTTCACCAGTTGACATCACCGCGAGCTTTTGAGGGAGGTTACCCTTCTTCGTCTATTCATCTTCGAAAAATGAACTGGGGTCTTTCAAAAAATCCTCACGAGGAGACAGCGCCTGCTTCATCCCCTTCCCCCTAGGGAATTCTTTGTCCAACACGGCTTTGCCTCTGGCGATATTGTACTGGGACAGACAAGATGCGACCTTACTCTCCATGGTTTTACTTTTCTTGCTGAAATTGCCAGAATTCTGTCCTGACATCATCTTTGCAAAGAACCCGTGAGGTGTCGCCTCGATCTTCCCTGTCGCCCACTCTAATACATCCAAAGTTTCTCGCTGTTTCGCCTCGTCGTCCAAAATGCCCTTCTCTTCGTTGGTACGCTGTATGGATCGCTTTATGGGGTCCTTGATCTTTCCTGACTCCACCTTGATGCAGTTCCTGTTGGGAATCAACGGGTCGTACTCGCTTTCAATAATTATATCACGGAAGACGCTTCCCTTCGCGTTCGTAACACTCAAAAATTTGTTGAAGTGTTTGAGCTTCTCTCCGTGAATCTGCTGGTAGGATCGCTGGGACAATTTGTCGTCTATCTTTTGGCTAATGTTCCCATAAACCTCCTCATTCCATGTGTCATACTGCTTCTTCTTCTTCACGAGCTTCGCCTCCTCGTTATTCTTCAGCCACTTGCCCACATCCGTGGCAAGCGCACGCCCCGCAACCAAATCGTTCCGGAGATGCTTGAAGTTCTCTTCCTTCTTCCGCTGGATCTCAGCAATGCGCTCCTTCACCTTCCGGCTGTTGTCATACATCTGGCGGTCCACCTTTTCTTTGTGCTGTGAAAATCGCTTCTCGCGAACCATTGCCTCCTCTCGGAGGCGATCTTTTTCCTGTTTTGCCACCATCCGCCGGAGGAAGTCAGATCGGACACTGCTCTGGGTTATCGTCTGAGGTTGGGGGTCTTCATTTTGGTTATCGCTAAATAAGGCGTTAAACAGAGCCTCATTCTTAATGTTCACGTAACTCGGAGGAGGGGGAGCACGCGTCATGAAATTTTCGTTCGCCATAGGGGTTATTAGTAGGGTTTGAGTATGCTCGGATGTGATGCAGTTACTTTTCTAATGGGGGTTGGAAGTGGGATGATGGCGTTTTGGGTTAAATTTTTCTTCTGCTGTTGAGGTATACAGGATACCAGATGTTGTTAGAGGTAAAATGTTGGTGAAAATAGGTTCCCAGGGCGAAATTCATTTCTTCCTCTTTCGGACCTCCTTTCGGACTCCTCCAATTTTTTTCTGATTTTTTAGATTTTTTCCCTGGAATTTTCTTTTTTTTTGCGACTTTTCAGATTTAGGCGGGTCCCCGGAGAGTTTCCCCCCCTCAAGTCTCTATGCTCGACCGTGTTTCCGTTTCTTTTTTTTTCGTTATTCCGGTGTTACGAGCCTTCTAATTTGGGCGCCGGTCATACCGTCAGACACTGAAGACAAGTGTGAAACATGCTTAGATCATGTAACCGTGGGTTCGCTTTTGCCCGCCGTCTGCAACACTCAAATCGACGTTTCGCTGAGACCTTTTCCGCCCCTCCTACAGCTGTACCGGCTAGCACTTCCTATCATCCCCTACCCTCTCCGCAGCAACATGAATTGAAAAATGACTCAACAATGTTGCCTCCTTCGTTATCTATCGTACACGGTTTGCAGAAGGAGAAGAAGAAAGGCAAGGAGAATAGATTCAAGGATCGCAAGGTACGTGTGCAGCTTTGCTGAATTATTTACTCCTCCTTCACAGTGCTTGAAAGTCTCCACTTATTACTGCCTTGCACTCACTTGCACTCACTTGCACTGGCTACCACAGGAAATGGCAAAAATTCTTTCGAAACACATCTCGAATCTGCGCGCTGCTGGTGACGTTGAAGAACTTCTCAACCTGGAGCGAAGTCACTCCGCTCACCTCAATCCTCTTCACATTAGCAACATTTTCGTAAGTCTGGCCAAGATTCTGGCTGGGAAGAACTCGAACTCGAACTCGAACTCAAACTCGAACTCAGACCAGGCGAAGATATCAGCTTTGAAGCGGGACGAGCGATTTCTTGCGCTCGTTGACGGGGTGACGATGCGTTTGAGACAGAGGCAGAAATGGATTGGAGCAAGGGAGTTAATTAGTGTCGTTTGGAGCTTGGGCCAGCTTGGGGGGAACAACAACAGCAGCAACGGTCACATCAAGGGTCATGTCAAGAACCTCATGGCAGCTCTGAGTGATCGGGTGGACATAATTGAAGAAGGGAATGTCACTGAGATCACGAATTTGCTGAGAGCTTGCGTGAGGTTGAATTGGTTTGACCAGCGCTTGTTCGACGCTGTGAACGACAAGCGGCAGATCATCTGCAGGAAAGGCTCTCGGGAAGAGATTGCCGACGTGGCGTGGGCGTTTGCCGAGAGCAACTACCGCTCCAACGAGTTCTTCGACATGCTGATCCGTGATCGGAAGCGTATTTGCCGAGGGGACGGCGTCCATGGTGCCAATAGTACCAAGATTGGTTATGCCATGGCTTTGAATTCCTTCAGCTTGGGGAAGACCTACCTTTTTTTCGACTCGGTGTTGGACGGAATGGGGATTAGACTCGGAATGGGACTGGGAATGGGAATGGGAATGGGAATGGGAATGGGAATGGGAATGGGGGCAAACACGACGGTAAACGCAATAAATAAAATGCACGCCAAGAGCATCTCCAACATGGTTCTCGCCTTTGGACTCGCCTTCAGGCGGACTAATTATTTTCCCACTCTCCCAAGATACGACAGGGGGAGAGACTTTCTCTGCAACTTTGGCGTGAACCACAAGGCCGTGGGTAAGGTCGTCCGCCGCGAGGAAACCGACGTGGCAGACATTGTCTGGAGCTTTGCTAATTGCAACCTGCGGACCGACGTGCTATTAAGGGAGGTTGTAAAGAGGCACGCCAATGAGCTGCGCCAAGGTGGCCTGGAATACCACAAAATTGCCAAGATCTGTGAGTCATTTGCAAGGCTGGGCTATTTTGATCCGCAATTTTTTCGCGATGTGACCACTCTGGGGGGGAAGAAACTCGCGCGATTTCGAGTGCCTACCGAGAGAAATCATTCGAGTCAGTTGGATGTTTTGTGGGCATTTGTCATCGGGGGGTGCATGAACGACAGGGAGGAGTTGCAGGAAGAGGCTACCCTCTGCACGCACCTCTGGCAGTACGTGGTCACCAACGAATTCCTCGACAAAAATTCGGCGCGCCTATGCAAAATGTACGATTGCTATCTGGGAGCTGCGATAGAGGGCGGAGCTGTGGGGGAAAGACTTGAGGTCAGCGAGGATCTCATGAGTAAGATGATTGTTGCTGTAAAAGAGAGGGCGGCAAGGGAAGAAGAAAGTGACGCGGACGCCGAGAGAAAGATTTTGATCTTGAAAGTTGAGGATATGCTCAAAGACATCGGCGACTTTGCAGACTTTCAGAGTGTAAAGCCTGGGGACCTGACAAAAACAAATGATGCAGTAGATTTTGCCGGTGCACTAAAAGTAGATTTCGCCTGGATTGGAGAGGGAGGAGACGGAGAGGGGGCGGGGAAAAATATCGCCGTTAATTTGAGATCCGAGAAAGACTACGTTTCTGGGGTCGTAGCGGGAGGAAAGTTTGCCAAGAAATTGCGAGGGAAAGCGCGCTTCCAG
>Ga0115555_1000841_pt1 | contig 21085 bp, 5 predicted proteins | sample COGITO_mtgs_1104_2_FD_87285 | JGI IMG/M metagenome (GOLD analysis project Ga0115555, IMG submission 87285) | Pelagic marine microbial communities from North Sea - COGITO_mtgs_110407 | ecosystem: Environmental > Aquatic > Marine > Epipelagic | place: Germany:Helgoland, sampling site Kabeltonne... | reverse complement strand
TAGCAGCTCCTTCTCGCAGTAGCTGGCCGTGACCCACTCAAGGTTTGAACTCCACTCACTTAATCAGATCAATGCTGGTCTATTTCTATCTCTCTCTCTTGACAACTGCAGTTGCAGTTACGACGACTTGCAGTGATCCGCACCTGAACGCCACGTGTTCTTCCAAGGCCAGTGCTCCCAATGACTTTGTGTCACTTTTCAGGCAAGATTTCCTCAGGAAAATGAACAGGACTCCCTCGATCACGAGCATTCCCGTCTTATCTCCGAGCGAGAGTCTCTCGCAATTGTGCTGGGACTTTTTTGAATACCAGACACCGGAGCTCCGTGCCATTTATTGTGAGAAAATTACTGCTGACTCTAGGAATTACACTTTTCCGGAACTGCAGACGACGTTCATTACTACAACACGGCAGAACGCTACTATTATCGACGACAGGAAATTAACGGCTCCTGCTCTCGACGCTGTCAATTCACTTTCAAAGCTTGATTATTTTGTCCTTGAGGAAGCAATAGGTGAAGGAACTATGAACCTTGTCTTCAGGTGCTACCTTTCTAATTTTGGCCGAAATGAGCTGGGAGTGGACGACTATGTAACGCCATTCGCTTGTAAAGTCGGTTTCGACGACGAATTCATGGGTTACTTTGGGACAGAGGTGAGCCTCAGAGAAAATGTCATCCTATCTTCCCCCTCTCAACCTCACTCATTCGCTCAATACTTGTTCAATACTCACTCAATACTTGTTCAATACTCACTCAATACTCACTCACTTACTAACCACAAATGATATAGACCACGACGCTGATGGCCTTGAATACTCCAGGTCCGAAAAATCCTTACGCCCCAATCACGGGGATCCCTAATTTGTTCGTTAGCGAGGTGACAACAAAGCAAAACTTTCGCGATTTCTTGCTTCGCCAAAAACTCTCGTCTGATCAACCCGGGAGGCCGCATCACACAATAAATCATATCCGAAATCACTTCATCACCCACAATGACCTGGATTCGCTCCCATGGGTTAATTTTCGCGTGACTGAGTATCGTGAGGTGAGCTCATCACTAGCTAAGTTCTCGTTTTCTCTCCTTCAACTTTGCAATTAGTACATGTCTCACAAAAAATGACACATACGCGCGCCTTCAAATTGGCTTAGGAAACCTGGTACCGCCCTCCAAAGTTTTTGCGCAACTTCGAAACACTCAAATTTTACTTTGAAAATGCCATCAAAACCATTTTTCATGTTCACGCCTTGGGTTATTTCATCGGCGACTTGTCTGAATCGAACCTACTTTACGAACACTTGTCTGAGAGTAATTGGAAGGTTCCTCCGCTATTTACCGACTGGACTCACAGTGGCCATATTTCTCAGGTCAAACCCGCTGAAAAAATGAGAGAGAGTGATCTGGAGAAATTCTCCAAGATGGCGATGGCCCAAGTTGTAGCCCCTTGCGACTTCAAATTCGATAGCGACGAGGGTGAATTAAACGAAAAGTATCTTAACTTCAATGAGTGGCTGCAGGACCGTGTCTACTACGAAGGTTGGCACATGACGAGCAAAAAAGACGAGTTCTGCGACATTGACAGCTTCAAATTTGAACGAAATCAGGAATGGAGGGAACTTTTCGACAGTGTTTGGGTCACATACCAATTGTCTAAGTAAAATAATAATGACGAGCGAAAACGAAAATCAAGACAAATTGCCTAAAACAAACATCTTTTTCAAACATATTGTTCACATCCATCTCTGTACCCTCCATACCTCTTTCTCCACTCGCCTCCCCCTCGCTCGCCTTCCGCCTTAAATTCCCCTAATACCTCAAACTAGTGAAAGCACCAACACCAGCCTTAATCCACTTTTCGTTGTCTGCAAGCCCAATGTTGTTGATAAACGTATCACCTTGTGCTGGCAGCTCGATCCAGAAGACAAAGTTGGTTGAATGCCCCGTGGTACTCAACACTCCTCTCCTGCTGAGAATCTTGTACACTGGGCACATGTAAATGCCCTCCTTAGTGGGCTGCCTGTCTTTGACAGGCTGCAAGTGAATCATGCTCATCTCCGTGTAAAGCTGCTTCGGGTTGCTGTCATCCAAACTTCCGATCTCACTGTTCCATCTGGCTCCCTCCAGGTAAAGTCCCCTGATGTAGACTCCATCCTCTGGCCCCTCCTTCACGGTCTCCCAACTATCCTCCCTAACGATGAAATCAAATTCAATCGTATCGATAGCATACTGCTTCTTCCTGGCATAATTCTGACGACTTCCCGTCAAGAATGCCTGGGGGAAGTAGAATCCAGAGATCCAAAATACAACAGGAATGCCATGTTCAATCCAACCGATGACCATGTCCAACCTTGCCATCAAATCACTGCTCCACGCAGCTAGCGGTTTCATACTCGGGTACGCTTTATTCTCCCAGTTCACAGGGACCGCATTTACTGCTATGTTTTTCCCCATGGCATCAAGACCAGCGCTCATAACAACAAGACCCTTTAGAGCCTTCTGCAACATTGGTAGTGTACTCTCCATCTCAGCAATCAACTTGTTGTAACGAATGCACTCTTGGATCAAAACGGTGTTCATACTCTGCTCGTAAACGACAGGGTACTGCATCCCAACAGCTTCAGTATCAAACATGCCCCTCTTGCTCAGCTCCTCCTCGATGTGCTCAGCTTGTTGAGCGATGATCTCCTCGACTGTTAGCCCTCCACCCTTGCTGTCGCTAGCTTGCAAACTCAAGAGAGTCTCAAACATTTCCAGTGCTTCACTGTTGGCGCAAGCGATGTTGGCGTTCTCGTGCATGCCGTGAATACCAGGGCCTGCACTCATCGGTAAGCTTTCAATATAATCCATGTAGCTCTGGTGCGGATTGGTCTCGTCAAACCCGATACTGTAGTACATGCCGTCTGGGTCAAACTTGTACCCGTCTTCCATCACTCCTGGGTTGTAGAAGTGCTTCATAATCACGTCAATAGTTCTCAAGTCTATGTAATCGGTTACTCTCCCTCCGTAATTGATATAACTCGTAAGCATAATTAAGACCTTGAACGGTATGAAATCATACTCGTCCAAGAAAAGCTGTAGCTGATCCTTGGAAATATCTAAATCCGTGTCATTGAATTCGTATGGGATGTTCCAGCCCAAAGGTCCAAATTTTCTCCTCTCCTGACTACAGGCATGGAAGAACGTCAGCGCGAACAGCAATTTCTTGTACTCGTCAGGTTTGTTTGTCAGGTTCAAGGTATCATTTGACAGCTTAAAGTACGTGTTCTTCAGGTTAGCTTTCATTCCCTTGGGTGGCTCGTTGGTCATCTTGACACCGTTTTGAAGAATGCTCACGGGAAATTGGGGGCAAGGCATACTCGTGAGCCACAATCTGAAATCTTTGTGACTCTCGTCAGCAGTTATGTCCTCCGTCAGTGTTTCTAAAGTGTTCAGCCACGAAATGTACAAGTGACAATTCTGAAGATACACCCAAGTTCCTTTCTGCTTTCCGTCCTCAATCATCTTGGCGGCCTTGCCTCCCTGTCCCTGCCCCAGACTTAATCCCTTGACCTTTTTATCAAACCTCATCTCGGCAGCAAACTGATAGAATGCCTTAGTGGGGTCGCTTCCTTTCGTGAGCACAAAGATCAGTGGTGTTGTCACAGACGAGTCCGCGAAGCAACTCGGCAAATTGAACGGAGGGGGCTCTACATATTTCTGCCCCTGCACGCTCACAACGAAGTCCATGATCGCTTCAGGCAGTTTGTCGATCCTCAGCGTTCTCAGAACGCACATCTTCTGGAGCATGTTTAGACGTCCCTCCCAGTCTCCCACTAAGCTCATTTTCTGGGGCTCCAACGCATCGAACAGCTTCTTCCACTCGACTGGTTCCTTGATGACAGCTTCAGCCAGCCCGTTGAAAACAGGGAGAGTGCTCAGCTGCAAGATTTCAGTCCACATCCTGCCGTCAATCCATTCTCCGTCAGGATTGTCAAGGTTAAGCGTTGAGCTAACTTTTCCGCTAATGAGGAAGCGCCACTCGCTCGCGTCTACCAAGTTGTCTCCCTGCATGATCTTAATTGTCAGCAAAAAGGAAAAAAGGAGCTTGTGAACCTCGAACAAGCTCCTACAGATGTTCTGGTAGACGTAGTACGTGAAGTGATTCTTGAGATTCAAGAGCCTATCTTCCAGCTTTTCGCTAGGCTCAGCTGCTCGAATACTCTGCACAAAAAGCCCGGTGAACCACTGCAGCGAATACTGGTACATGGGATCGATGATGTTTAGGTCATTCACACAGAAGTACAATAGCGACCCTCGGTACGCAACCGGGCGGTAACCCTCACGGCTGGAATCAATTTCTTTCTCAGTAATTTCTGCCTCAGCCACCTTGGCCGTGATCTCCTGACTCGTCTTCTTACTGTTCGCAAGAGTCTCAATTAGTTCATGGTCGTCCAGAATCTCGCCACTACTGCTGCTCAACTTGAACAAAATCAGATCCTCAATTTCTTGAAGCTCTTTCTTCATTTTCGCGTTTGCCACCATCAATGCGTTCTTCTTTTCTTCCATTTCGGGCATTTCCTCAACAACCGCAACTCCAAGAAGCTGATCCTCGAGTCCGCTGAACGTAATAGCGAAGTTCAATAAACTCACTTTCACGCAAACCTCAGGAGGGTAGTGCGGGTTTGGCAGCTTGGTAGTCATGAAGAACTTGAACGTATCGTTCCACGGAATGGTGCTGTCTCCCACCTTGATCATCTCAGTCCCCCCTTGCTTGAATCTTTGCTGCAAGAGGAGCGGTTCCAAGCTCGCGTCCAGCGCTTCTCCAATATTCTCTAGTAACACCCACCTCCCAAAGCGAACGCCATTCTCGAGCGTCCTCAAGAAGTTCTTGTCTGTCAACTTGATAACATCGAGGTCGTTTTCTGCAACACTAGGATCCTTCCCCATGTTCTTAATGAACTTGTTCGCCTGTCCCTGGGGATCGATGAACAGAGGATATCTCCTTGCCTTGCTCATAATGATTCCATTCTGAACACTGTGGTTGTCGCTGGGCAAGCCGGCAAGCTGCCACGAGCGAATCTCGACCGGCTTAGCTAGTGTCTTCTGGATGTCACAATCATGACTGTGGGGGATATTAAGATCAATCAATTTCTGCCTCCAGTCCTCGTTCAAGTCTTTCCTAAAATCAGGAGTAAATGGACCCGAATAGGCGATAGCACCAGCGCTAACTAGACAGTCTCCAACCAGGTTGTCGTACGCCTTAACTAAGTATTCACAGCTTTCGGTCCACCTTGTTCTTTCCCCTCCTAATCCTCCAATCAACTTTTCGGCCCTCTCTAACCTTTGCCCGCACTCCTCGACCTGGCGAGCCAACGCTTCTTTCTTGTCGTTGTTGGTTTTAAAGTCAGCTTCCAAACCGGCGATCTTCACCTTGACGGCCTCTAACTTGTCCTGCGCCTCCTTTAGCTTCGCCATAGTGATCTCCAGACTTGCCTGGGCTTCAGCCAGCAGCTTTTTCTTTGGCTCTACAATCAGCGTGACCTGGTTGTATTTGTACATCGCCCTTGCCCACATGCACATAGCAGTACAAGCCTTACTTGCTTTCTTAATGACTTCTGGCTCAAACTCAGGCATGGCTACGTACGGAGCAATCTTCGTAATAACACTCTGGGGGATGTTGTCCTTGTCATAATTCTTCAGGTCTTCGAGCAGCTTGTTTGCGTTGCTGAGAACTGTCTTCTTACTTGCTCCAAAGTAATCACTGATTTTCTTGCCTGGATTATCAGGGTCGTTGATCTTGTCGGGTTTGACGTTAAACATGATGCACACAGCTTCCATAGTGAGCTTCACTCCATAGGGTGGCTTTCCTAGCGCCTTCACCTCGTCAATGTCAGCCTTCTTGAGTTCTTTCAAACACTTAACAGCCTCATCCAGCGCAGGGAGCGCCTCGTCAAGGTCTCTCTGGGCATCGTCAGCGATCGCCTTAGTCTCTGCGGCTTTATCCATTGCCACAGCTTCCTCCTTTTCGACTATGGCTTGCGTCTCTGCGGCAGCTTCCTTCTCGACCCCAATGTGCACGATCATCTCATCGACCTCTCCTTGTGTCTTCACTAGTACTGGCTCCATCTCTCGCAGCTGCTGTTGTAGCACCTCAACGTTCTCAGCCGTGCTAATGAGCTTGTCTAGTCCGTTCTGCAAACGGCTCTTCAACGTTCCTACCTCCTTCCTCTTGTCGTTGAGCACGCTTTTGTACGTATTTAAGACCTCCAAGAAACTTGTCGGTGTGACGTAATTGTAACGCTTCAGTGTTTCCAAGTAGAGTTTGGTTTTCTCGAAAACACCCATGTGCAGGTCCTTGATGAAAGTGACGACCTGTTCTGTGTGCCCAGCCAAGTCGAAGTTGCCGTCTGTCATGCTCCTTGTGGCAACGCTCTGCAACGCTTCATCGGGCCATTCGGCGAACCAGTCAATCGTACAGCAGTTGACGATACTAGGGAACATTCGAAGTCGCTCCCTGAAAGCGTCACCAAGAGGACTCATGCACAAAACAACGTGGATATTTTTCCTAACGCGAATTAAGAACTGAGAGAAGATGTTCAACTTAGTGGCTGGGATTCGTTTCCGAGCACAATCAGGCTTGCAGGCATCGCTAATTTTTTCAAGCTCTTCTGGACCATACAGATTGGGTACGTCCCCACTATTCAAGATCCCGTTGACATCCTCGAGCATCTGGCTGAAAACAACCTGGATGTCATTGAACAAAAACACGCACTGTTTGTCCTCGACTCCGGCATACAAAAGAATCTCCTTAACATTCTCTCTCCACTCCAGCATGCCGTATCCTTTGGCAATCTCGATCTGAAAGAGCCTGTAGTCAGCGATGAAAGTCGCTAATTTGCTCATGCTCTGACGACCACTTCCACCCACACCCAATAGCAAGGCATTGCCTTGGGGCTGTCTGATGACTCTACTGACTTTGCTCACGTGCCCGATAGCATCCATGAACATAACGAGCGGCATTGGTTGTTTAGATTCAGCGTTGTACTCTTGCAAATACTCCTCGATAGTTGGCTGCAACTGACTAAGATCCTTGATCTCCTCGTAAATCTTCGGGTCTGCACCCGGTATCATGAAGTCGCCGCACAAGATAAACTCGGAACCTACCATATCGTCCCAGTCCATGCCATCAAGGTTATTCGCCATTTGCTCCTTCAGCAGCCCGTCGAACCAGTCAGTGTCTTTTTTATTGATTAATCTGTCCGCAAATACTCTCCTATTCTCGTTAACCCACATTCTTGCAAGATCTTTCGCGTCAACCACCTTACGACTGTTCATCATGAGCATTCCTTGAAATACCTTGCTCAAGTCACGCAAGTTGAACGTGTAGTGGGGCTTGGCAGGCGTTGGCCTTAAGTCCTCTAGTATGACGTTGTAAATATTAATGGTGCTCGAAACCAAACTTGACGAAAAAGGCCTCAGACTCTCCTCAAAGTTGGACAAAAAGTTACTCAAGATTGTGCTGAATATGAGCTGCATGGACTCATCTTGCATTGCCGTGTATCCAACGATGTTGAAGTGGCGAACGTAGCGCGCTGTGATGTGATTTCGCCCTCCTCCAGGCGGCCCGCAGGCAAGCGTCATGATACAGTCGATAATCTTACGGAACACCAGTGCCTTGCGATCGTACCAGCCGCCATTGTCGAACCACTGCCTCAAGATTTCAATAGGAGGTTGAGCTCCGTAAATTTCCTTCTGGGGCATGTTCACATCGTCCACAAAGATGATGAATTGCTTACCCGCTGTCGGCCCGAAGACGCCCTTGCGGCGCTTTTCACATTTGCCGTCGATCATATCTTGGGTGGCGTTTGCTCCTGTCTGGGCACTGAACATGATGTTCAGCGGCACATAGCTGTCACTCAGGCCAAATTGAAGGTGACGGCCGATATTAACACTCTTCCCTGTTCCAGTGGGCCCGGTCATCATGACGTGCTTGTTGTTGACGACGAGCGTGTCCAACAGATAGGTGTAGCGGACGCTATCAAGCGTGGGGATAATGATCTCGCTGAAGCTCAGCTTAGGATCATGTACATACCCAGGAGACGTCTGCATCCACTTCACCCAGCTGGCCTTTCCCCCAGTAAACTTGCCCTTGTGGTCGTAGAGATAGTCATAAATTGTGGCTTCTTTTGGGAAAGGATTGCTCGCACCTTGCGAAAGCATCTCGCTCCTGAGATAGCTATCCATAAAGACTCTGCCCTTCGAGTCAACGGTGCAACAAATACTCCACACGAAAGCGAAGAAGAAGAGGCTGTCTAAGTTCTTGAAGAGATCCTCCATGACCTCCTTAGAAGGCGGGTCCTCACCCTCCTTCTCCTCATAATCAACGAAATAGCAGTCCAAAATATTCATGAGGCTAGTGACCAAGTTGTGGTCGGTTGATGGCAGAGGCTCCTCGCAGTTGCGCCTCATCATAGCCAGTCCGCTCTTCACATAAGTGTCAAAAAGAATATTCAGCTTGATTTTGAAGCGTGTGTCCATTAATCGTGGCAATTCATTAAGCCAGCTCTCAACCAAGGGTTGGAAACCGAGTGAATGAGGCTCCATATAGATCATTCCACATCGCGATACGGTCGCAGGGGAAGCTACAGCCAGATCTTCAGGCTCAAACATCATTGTCATCTCATCACTGAGCTGGATGATCTCACCGCTGATGAGACACAACTTCTTGTTGTCATCAAGAACAGTGTTCATACTCTCGATCCAAATTGCATCGACTGGTCCGTCGAACAAAACCCACTTATTATCCGTCGACGTATCTTTCGCGCACGTACGCACAATCTGGGGTACAATGCCGTCGCGCCACTCGTGTGTGTTGGCGTCGAACTCTCCGTATAGCTGACCCATGGTGATAGCTTTCGGGTTCAAGTGGTGGATTTCGCTCTTCTCATAACGCTCTCCAACGACCCCACTATTCTTCAGATGCGTCAAACTTATCTGAAGAGTACGAATACAGCTACTTTTGCCGCCTCCTGTAGGTCCGACCACCATCAGCCCGTGTCGCACGCAGATCATCTCATACAACTCGATGTTCTTCCGAATAAAGACAGGAACAGGCTGCAAATTCTTTTCAGCGCATCCCAACTTGATACTGGTGAGAAGCGGCCCGTAGTCAAACACAGGGCGCTCAATTCCGGGAAAAAGATCTGCCAAAATTCCCCAGAAGAGGGGGAGATCGTGGGCCAAGAACTTCGGCACGTTAACGTCCTCGAGGGCCCTGCGAAGAAGGGCCTCTTCCTTCTCATCAGGCGACACGCGCTTCAAATTACCGGCGGCCGTGATGACAGTCTTAACGGCACGCATTCCGTAGTCATAATGGTCTTGAGAAGACAGCTGCTCACTGCACAACCGGAAGGTGGCAACCATCTTCTGCGCGCACTTTCGGTTTTCAAGGTAACCGAAACTAAAAAGCATAATTTCTCCGATAAGGGCGTAGTCGGGTACCATCATGGCGACAGGCCGGAACAGGGCCTCTAAGTTGTCGGGAAGAGTGGATCGTCCTGCGTACCCGGGGTTCATAGTGATGTACACGCTAAACTCAGGGTCGACCTTGATATCAGTATCCTCAAAGACAATGCGGGGCACTCCCCCTTGAACAGCCTGTTGAAGCGTCATAATTTGCTGTGCAATAACAGACAAAACCTCGATGTTAATACGATTGAACTCATCGAAGCACGCCCAGGCTCCACTACTGGCGAGTCCCTTGAAAAACTTTCCCATTGCCATGTAGTCAAGACCATCACTGCAGTTGAAGACGACACACTGCTTGGCAAGGGCCTTAGCCAAATCCTTTGTTGTCTCTGTCTTCCCCGTTCCAGCGGGACCAGCCGGCGCCCCCCCCAAGATCATCTGCAGGGCGCCCATAAGCGTCAAGTAGCACTTGTCCGTAAGGGGGGTAATTACCAGACGGAAACTATTACCCAGGTACTCGTAACCGTAGCCTCGATTACTGCTCACCATCTCAACACGAACATCGCCGCTTTCGCGATCGCCAGTCCAGTAGAAACGCATCTGGGAGATCCAATCAAAATCTCTTACTCGGGAAACTCCAGTTTCATTGGCCATCTTGTTCATGACATCTCGCGCATGGACGTCAATTACAGCGAGAGCGCCAACGGAAGTCCTGGCCATCTTGCTGAGCTTTCCTCTAATCAAGTAGACCATATCGTCAAGCTGCTGAACAAGCTGGGCATAATACTCCTTGATACCTTCATTGCCCTTTTCGTTGAGAGCTTCTTCCGTCTCCCTGGTCCAGTGAACCTGAGAGGCATTGAGAACAATCTGACCTGGCCATGCCTGCATCCACTCTGTTCGCTTGACTTCAGTATAATTCTCGATGGCGAGCAAAAACTGGTGTCGGATCGCTTCGATCATGCTATCTGTGACTTCTACCATCCAATTCTCGATGTTCTTGCCCTTAGGATCGACGACTGTGATCCAGGGAACCTTTTCGCCTTCACTACTCTTCATACCAGTAATGGTAAGGTCATCCTGAAATTCGACGCTCTTGATGCCCTCGAAGCATTTCTTAAGGTGAGGTTGGACACGAAGCGGATCTTTCGATTCTGACAAGATTTCGAGTAACTCGTCGTTAGAGAGGAAGTAAAAACGAGAGAATCCGGCTCGCTTTGTTTCCAAGTAGTCAGAAAGACCTTTTTGTACCATGTCCAGCAGTTTGCAGGACTCCTTGAAACGCTCGAGAAGCTTCTTATCGTTACAGAACTTGACGCAGAGGACTCCCCCACCGGCAGCGACCATAGTCTGCCGCCAGTGCTTGTCGACACTGTTGAAGCGCTTTCCCTCGATTGGGAGCTGCTTATTGATATCCGGCGAATCAAAAATTGGCTGAAGGTACAGCCAGTTACGCTGAACAGCGAGCCACTCATCCACTACCTCAGATACCATCTGAAGGGTCTCATTCCAATCATCGATGCGCTCTTCGAAGGGACCCTTGAAGGCACTAAAGGTCATGGCCTGAGTCATAGTGATGTGCTCGTCAAGGAGCGCCATGTACTCGTCAGCCCCCTTGAGAATACAAGTGCCTGTCTCGCGGTAGGCGTCGATAATAAGCTCGACAGTGGTCCAAGCCTCCTGCATCTTGTCGAGGGCAACCTCGATATTGTACTCCTTCCCGGCTTGCTCGCTGATCTTCACGACCTTTTCAAGGTGATTATTGGCCCCGCTTTCCATAATGTCGTCGAGGGTAAGCTTTTCATCGACGACAATCTTGGTTCCAGCGGCAGCGTTAAGTGCCTCCCAGTGACGGTCTCTCATACCCGGGTTACACAAACTCGTGACAATGGGAACGCAAGGCTTGAATTCCTCGACGCTCTCTTTAACCTGCTTCGCAATTGCAAGGCATCCAGTGAGACTATTCTTCTCAAAAAATTTGACATTCTTGGCAAGCGTGCGGGAAGCAGCGCCAACGTGTTTCTCAATACCCTCAGCGTCCAGCTGGAGAAAGCTGCTAGTCTTGTAAGTCTTGACACTCTTAAGCCACTCATCGACGGTAAGCCACAGGTCATAGTAGGGGTCAAAGGCTTTGTTGATTTGTTGGAGCTCGGTGTATTCTCTCACTTCCACGTTGAAGAGAGCCTCCCGATTATTGAAGGTCCTGGCCTCTTCTGCGGACTGCAACAAATCTTTCTTAATTTCACGAACAAAGCTTGCGACCTGCTCAACGCGGTCAATGTTGGTGAAAGTGTGAAGATTATCAACCTTGCTTTGAATTCCCTTGAGTTTCTCCGCAAAACCATCCTGCTCGTCTCTCATCTCGTCAAGGAAGTCGTTCGTTCTCCCTTCAAGGGTCTTTTCAAGCTGCTCCAAAGTATCGTTGATTCGCTTGGGCCAGCCAAACAGCAGCCACTGGAGCTCAAAGTCCTGAGGCGAGAGCTTATAGTTAACACTTTCGAGCGTACTGAAGTAGGACAAACCATTTTCGAGTTGCGGTTCCAAAGCCTTAACTAGATTAGGTGCGGTAATCATGTAGCTCTTGAGTTCGTCGACCTCCTCAATATCTTTAGGATTGTGCCGGAGACGGTTGAGAATATCTTCGAATCCCTCTATGGTATTGTTGGTGTACGTTATCGTCACGCGTGCAACCATGTCCATAAGATCGGACGCAATCTGGCTGTGCTTGTCTAGAATTAATGTGCGCACCTTGGTGGTGGAAAGCGTAAAAAGTCCCAGGTTAACGCTCGAAGGGAAGTCTTCCTCAAGTTCGGAGCGAATTTTAAGGTGCTTCAAGGAGAGGTCCTTAATCGAATCGACGTCGAGTTCCCTCTCTCCCGCATCGTCGTCTTCTTGGCCTTCCTTTACTTTCCCTCCGTATCTGCACTCAACGTCGTCAAGGTATTCCTCAATATCAGTCTGCAGGAAGGGGAGAAGGGAGTCGAATTGCTCCAAGTACTTGTCCAGTACGGCGGATGAGCGTTTCATGTCTTCCTCGATCTTCGCGCGGTGGTCACATACCCAGTCCTCACTAGGGTGAACAGTTGTCATCACAGGCTCTCTGCTCCAGAAGAGATTCTTCATGACGCGTCGCTCGATACGCGTAAGCTTAAGCACGACAGACAACGACTTGTCGAAATACTGCAGTACGGAGTCGACAAAGGCAGAGCTCTTGCTGCTGAAGCCAAACATCGCTTCTTTGCCTTCATTTTCGACCACAAGATCGACGAGGAAGAGCGGATTCCGCTTGGCTCTTATCTCCCTCTGCTCAGCATCCAGCTTGCCTCCACCGCTGAAATCGACATCGACCTTGCTGCGAGACTCAATGCTGACAAGTGGGAGGCACGCGTGTTCTATGTACTTTCGGTACTTTCCAAGCGACTCTTCCATAGAGTACCTCATGCTGTCTTGCATGCTGAAGTTCAGGTAACAGAGAAACTTCTTCAGTTTGCTGAAGTTATATACCTCTGTGTTGGTCTCCTCAAGGTTAAACCAACCCTTCTGGACGTCCTTGAGCTGATTTTTGACGTGATTGATGACGTTTGAGGTCCAAGTGTCCTTCAAATAGAGCCCTGCAGCATTGATGGTCGTGTTTTGACTGTTGGCAAATTCCTCAAGGCGAGTTGACTTGGTGATCAAACTAAACATTTTCAGATTGACGACCTTGCTGCACTCAGCACGAACATTCACAACCGCCTTAATGATCTCAGATTTGGTCAAGAAGCTGTTAAAACAGAATGCATTCTTAGCATCAGTGAAGCTGTAGTTGGGAATCTTGAGCAACCCAAACTCGGGGGCAGGCGGGGGAAGAGAACTAGGCGTTTCGGCTTGGCTAGAGCGGAAGTCACCGAGCATAGCTTTCATTTCTGGGTCCTTCGAATTGTCGCTATTGTTGCCGTTATCGATCGAATTGTCAACAATCGCCTTGTGGCTGAAGATGATGCTGTTCATCGTCCTCATAAAAACAGTGTTGATCTCAACGAAAATGGGCTTGGTATCAATACTTCTACCCTTGAAGTTTCGGGTTGCGAGTGCGCAGTCCGCAATCCTCCCGATCTGTTCCGAATCAAGCTGCTTCATTTCTTCCCTAGGCATACAGTCCGCATATATTTGGCGGATAATCTCGTCGCTTGCAACTCGGCGACGCTTGTGGGCGTCGGCGAGGCGGTCAGCAAAGTTGACAGGATCCTCAGCAACGAAGCAGACGTAAAGCCTGTGGAGGGACGCAGTCGAGTTGTCATCGTCAAAGGTTACATTCCAGAGTAAGTTGGACGAGTCTTCTGACTCGTCTGTTGAGTTCGAGGACGTAGAAAGACGCTCAACTCCCGTGACAATACAAGACCTCATTTTCTTGAGATTTGAGGATGGGTCCGTCCCAAGAGCGCGAGCAGGGAGGGAAATACTTCCAGTCTCTTTATTTGTGCCTAACTCAAGCCATGCCGCAATTGAGCGGCATTCAAAGTCTGTATTGTCGAACGCGTCAAGCGGGAGTAGGTTTACGTCGCTGTTAGGGTCCATGAATTCCTCATTGTTGTAATCCAACTTTCTGTCCAGAAGCAGTCCCTCAATATCTTGGCTGGCATACACGCGCTTCTTTCGTTCAATCTCAATCTTTCGCGGCACTTGACCGGGAATGGTATGGTACGGCACCTGCACTTTCGGTTCCACTGACTTCATGTCAAAGTGGGCAGTCCCAGCATTGCTGGTTGACACAGACAAATCAGTGGGACGGTCAAATACTCTTGCCTGTGATTGTTACAAGAGTGATTGCGTGCGGAGTTAGATTTCTCCATAAGAGAACATGTTGCCATTTTTGCGGATTGCGCAAAAAATCTGCTGCATCTGATAATTCGTTTGCAAAAAATTGTTCCCTCCTCACTCACCGGTGGAAGCTGCTGCATCCGGGCCTCCTCAATTAACATACTCTCTGCCCCAACTTGTCCCTCATTCTGACTCAACATCTCACTGTATATACCTCTCTCGGCCTTGTGGCTGGGAGGATTCGGTAGGGAAGCAGCAGCGGTGGAAGTATCATCAAATCCCCGGGAGTGGGTGGATGTTAGGGCTTTTGAAGGTGACAGTGCAGTGGGAGGCATTGTCTTAATTTAATTGCTTTAGCTCCCTTCGAGTCACTTAAGGTTGGTTGCTTATTTTTTAATTATTCAATAACGGTGTGTGGCGAAAAAAAACCACTGAAGCCACAAGTCAAAAACAGCTAAAACAGTAGCGGAAGAAAAGCGGATGTGTGATCAAAAAGAGCAAAATCTCAAAGTGGGGGAGGAGTTTCTTCACTGATTGGCTCGATTTTAAGTGTTCCAACCAAGTCCTTATAGGGAAAATTTTAGCTGGGAAGAATTTGTGCAGCAGATCTCCTTAAATAACCTTATTCACTTCAATTTCTCAGCACCAACGCCAACGCATCCTCCAACAGTGTAATCAAAGTGTAAATTCCAAGTGTTGTTGACGAAATAGTAGACACTGAACATGCCGGATTCCAGCCTCCCTAGGCCATCAACAGCTTCTTCTCTACCCCGTAGCAAACGGCGCCTATCAAACTATTCCTCTGAAAAGACAACAGAGCCCAAAAGAGTGCACCCTTATAAACTAGGCCGAACACCCTCCCCTTCACTGAAAGAAACAATATACAAGTATACGGATGCAAGCGGACGCCCTTCTACCGCTCCTAGTACAGGCCGACGCAAAGCACACGCAACTCCATCTGTTCCACAAAAGTCCCAGCTTCCTAGTTGGGTTGTTGATCGTCCCGAATTTCAAAGCCTCACATCTTGCCCTCTCCCTACTCTTGCGAAACAGAACGTCGAAGCCTCTGCCTATCTCCGCCAAGATCCTGCCTACTTTGCCACTTCGCTTACCTTTAACCGCCCTACTACTGGAGACATGGACAGGGGTCTTTTCTGTGAGCCTGAGGAGGTCCTTCGGCAGGAGATGAAGAGAAAGGAGAAAGAAGACAGGGAGAGAGAATCAAGGAGGAGGAGCATCGTGGGAAGTACGCACGTTGCAAGGAGGCACAGTATGTCGATTGGAGGGACCGGAATTCTAGGCGCAGTCAAGGTGGGGATAGAAGGCAGTGACGAGAAGGGCGTTACTGGTGCTGACGTCAAAAACAGGAGCAACAGCATCAACAACAGCACAGGAGGGAGTACTCAGCGTAAATTGAGCATGATATACGATATAACTGGTTCTTCTGGCGTGGGAGTAAGCCCCCAAAAAGACATGTTCAGAGATGACAATGCTCATACAAACCATCACGGCGCGGTCAACACTGATCACATCGATTTTCTATCTGCCGAGATCGAGTTCCAACGCGCCCTTGCCCTACTCGCCAAAAACCACCCTCTTGACCATCCGATTGTAATGAAAGCCCGCGCAAAGCTCCTCGATATCTACAAGATTCAGATGGCCGAACGGGAAAGCTACGTAAAGGAGATGACCGAGGAATTTCCTGCCCATATTGCGAGACTAAGTAGCTTGGTGGCCAGTGCAGACCAAGATAGAAAAAGGGAAGTGGAGCATTCCCAAGCCCATAAGCGAACTAGCCAAGTTCTTCGCATGAGACACCAAGCAAGTGTGCTTGCGACCAATACAAGGGAACACATACAGGAAAATAAGGCATTAATGTCTAAATTCAACGTGGAGGAAAAATTGAAGGAAGTTTGTGAGCTAAGCCACTCGATGACCTTGGGCGAGACGGAGGAGTACTTTGCTTTTAAGGGAATCGGAAATTTATACAAAGTGGGGGAAGTGTTCGAGGAAGACGACGAAAGAGAACAAGAAGAGAGGGGTACCAGGAAGTACAAAGAAACGGTGAGATCGAAGGGCTATAGAGAATCAGTAATCAACACAAAATCTGTGAAATTCCCTGTAGATTGGTACACGAGCAATCGAATGGACGTAAATCATGGAATAGAAGTTCGGGAGGAGGGGTTTGAAACCGCAACAGATAGCATGAAGAGAATTGCCAGGGGCGAGTTCGGATTAGCAGCAAAGACTACTGTGGCAAGGATAAGTCGTGGTGGAGGAGACGTTACAGATGGCCATCTCTTTAGGGCGACCCTCGGGGCTCTCAAATCTCACCCCCATATGAACGACTTCTTGGCGGATGTTTATCTCAAAGTCCAAAAACAATCCATCATTGGGGAGCCGTTCGAAATGGAGTACAATTATGTGCACAGGAGGGACAGAGAGAGGCCACATTCTCCGAAGGATTGGATCGGTATATTTCGAATCGGGGATATCAGCATCGATTTTGATCCGAATATGGACGACAGGGAGGTTGCAAAGTGTCCCCTCATCTGCTGGTGCCACGTGCCTGATAACCGAAATTACTGCTCGTTCACAGTGTCCCCGTCCATGGTTACGTGCACGGGTAACTACAGAGCGTTATACTTCGTCAGTGGGTCGGAGGCTCCTTTGGGCGGCAGCAACAACTTCAAACCGAACTTTGTGTCGGCATCTATCGAAATACTCCGGGCGACTCGCCCTCAGGACGAAAAATTCATCGAGATATCACCTGAAAAAAGAGAAGACTTACCAGAGGTGAGCGTCAAGTGCGGGACTGACGTTCGGATTGGGTTCAAAATCGATCACGGCAAGAACTTCATCCACCACGCTGAAGACTGTATCGCGTTGCTGATGGACGACGGGAAAGAACCGTTGCTGAGTAATGCTGTGGACATCATTAGGTTGCCGAGAGACGCCAATGAAGGAGAAATTGAAGTCGAGAACATTTGCCCCCTCCCAGGGTTGTACAGACTGTACTATTTTTGCAAGATTTACGACAACAGAGTGTGCGGTCAGTCGCTAGACATTTTAGCGAGCCTGGACTTTGGGCACCACGATGCCACAAGGTTGCTCAATAGCAGGAAGAACAGAGAGTACAAGATATATTTCAGTACTCGGTGGGACATGGAAATGGAGCGCGAGGCATGGGCAAGTTTGGTGGTGCCTTCTCTTCGGAAATATTGCGAGGACAGACACGTCGACTTTAGCTTCGTTGATGTGAGTGCAGAGAAGGCGGACAGAGAGTCCCTGATGGATGGCAGGGCACTCTCGAAGATTCTGTGGGGAATAAAGTATTGCCGACCGTGCTTTCTGTGTTGTAGTGGTGAGATGGCCGGGGAGAAAATAGATACTCGTTTTCTGAAGAGCCCATTCGGTATGGAACTGGTCGAAGACTTTCCCTGGCTGGCCGACTTGGCGAGGAGGAAGAGAGAGTGTGGGTTTATGACGACCATTACGGAGGTAGAGCTTAACGAGGCACTATTTGTTCCCGAATTGGAACACAGTTGCATATACAATGACACGAGTGACGACATTGACGTCAAAAATGATGCATTTTTTTTCAGCCGCCACCCCAGCCTGCACAGCCAGAGTTTCACAGCCGAAGACAAGCTCATCGAGGGAATCAACTCCATCAGCAGCATCAAGAAAAAAAAGCTTGAAATGCGCGAATTCAACGAAAAGATTTTGGCGATAAAAGGATTAAAGAGCATTAATAAGTACGCGAGTTCCGAGGAGTTTGTGAATTTAGTCCTACCAGCCATCGAGGGGAGCATCGAGAGATCATTTCCGACGCAGACGCTCCCGAGTTCTCTGGACATTATTTCGGCGGAGAGCCAGCTGGCATGCGATGCGATTCGTGCCGGATACGTGAGGCACCTCGACAAGCCCGTCTACAGATGCCAGAGCGAGGCCAACGATGTAAGCAAGGTCTACAAGCCTGTGAACGAGAAATTCGGCAGCGTGCACATTGGGGCGAGGACAAGGGCGATTCTTGAGGGTAGAGATAGGCCTTTGACCTTCTATGAACTGTTGGAAGGACACCTCGACGCGCTGAACCAGAGCTATATGCTGATTGTGGACGGTCCTCAGAGCGGACTGAGCGTGAAGCTCTTCAACTTTCTTAAAGGATACTCTGATAGAAACGGTGGTGCTACGGAACTTCCGCAGTGGGGAAAGTGTATCACGAGGGGTGTGATTGTGAGGAATTTTAAGGTAGTGAAGGTGGACTTCGGTGCAGTCAAGCACACGCTATTAGTTAAGAGCAAGGCGAATATAGTAAGCGACGTACAACGCATTTGCTTGACCTTGTATTTGGACTTAAGAAGGCCCAATCAAAGATGGAAAATCGACACCCTGTGCAAATACTTGATGAGGGAAATGAGGAGGACTTTCGATCTGAAGGAGGAGGTGCCCACAACCCTCGGAATGACGGAAATCAGGAAGGAATTCCACGATATGCTGGAAGCAGTCAGCGTCAAAGGCGACCTGATATTCATCTTAGACGGGGTGGACGTCTTCGACAGCTACGGGGACGACGATCCCTTGAGCTGGCTGCCGGAGAAACTCCCGAGCTGCTGTCGGCTCATCATGACCTGCCGTCCTTCGAGCAGGTACGCTGCTGGGGCGGCGGAGCCGAACAACAAGAGAGAGTGCATCATCATGAAGCGGAAGAGCGGGTTAATTGACGGAGGAAAGGAGAGTTGCATTAAGGGCATGTGCTCACACCTAGGATTTGCCATCGATGAGAGGAGCTTGAGAGACGTATGGAGCTCCGACAAGTGTTGTACCATCGGGTACTTGAAGTTTGTCGTCACGGAACTGTACTTCAGGGGATTGTTCAAAGATGCGGGGAGGCACAACATTGAGATGCGTTGGGGACTGTACAAACTGAAAGATTTGGACGATGACGGTTGCGGCGGAGACGAAAAAATGAAGGAAATTATCGCCGTATGCAGCGAGTTGTTGAAGTGCGATACCATCAAGCAGCTTTACACAGTGAGGTTGAAGAGACTGTTGGCCACCGTACCCTTCTTTGATAGTTGCATCGCCCTCATCAGGTTAAGTCGGAAGGGATTGGGGGAGGACGAAATTAGGAGACTGCTGACAAAGGAAAAATTCATGAAAAAAGAGGCTCGAAGGGCGAAGTATTACGCCCAGAAGGGGGTCCAGGAATGCGGCGACGTGGAAAAGAAGGACTCCAAAGACAAGCGGGAGGAAGCGAAGGACGAATCGAAGGAAAAAAAAGGAGAGACGAAAACGTCGACAACCACAGCAACAACAACACCTCAGGTCGAAACGCCCATAAGCTTCACCAACGACCATTGGATCGCTCTGAACGACAAGCTTGCGGAAATTTGCATCAACTGCCTAGGAAAGTTTACGCCCCATAATAGTTTGACCGTCAGGGTAATCGATGATGTCTTGGCGGAGGTGCTTGGTGAGATGAGAGAATGGGAGAAGGACGCCAAGGATGGGAGAGCGGGAGAGGGCGGGGAGGAGAAGGGATTTGGCGTGGCTGTCGTAGAAAAGGAGAAGGGGAAGGATAAAGAAACGTTCAAGTGGAAAATATTCTACTCGACTATGCTCATCGACCTCTTCAGGGAGAGCGCGTGCAGCATCCGGAAAGCGGAGGAACTCCCCTTCGCCCTACGACAACACTGCAAATACATCGACACGAGCGAGAAGAAAAAAATCACCAAATACAAGGAGTACCTACTGAAAACATTACTCAACATCGAGATGTTCTTCCGCTTACACGACGACATCTACATCGACTCGCTGCTCGAATATTTGAATTTCTGCGGCGCCAGCAAGTTCAAGATCATCCAAGTCCTGCTGCAGAACTTTTACGCCATGTTCGGCATATCGCCGAAGAAGATGGACAAAATAGGAGAATATAATTTTCACTTACTAGACAAAAGTGACTTGGGCGAAGGGGTCACGAAACATGAATTCGTCAACGTCGGCACCATGTATTTATTGGAGATTGGTAAATTCCTCCACAAGTGCCTCTTCTTCCACAAAGAAGCCCAGCAGATATGTCAGAGCTGTCTGCTGATGCTATTCAACGAGCGGGCATTCGTCGGGAAGAAAAAAGACAGCTTCGGCGCACGGCCGGCGAACATAAGCCTCAGCATCGCCTTCATCATACTCTCGGGGAAGTGTTATTTCACCAGGGCGATGGACTACAAAAGGAGTTTGAGCGATAGGGGAAGGGGGGGGAAGAACGCTAAGCACGCAGCCATCATAGGAGAAGGCGCGCTGGTATCTCTGCAGAAACTCACCGCCCTAAGGGGTGGGGGCGGGGGATCCGCTTCGTCCCCCGGGGATATCGGCATCGGCGGTGGGGGGGTTCTAACGAAGGGTTCTTTTGGCGCGATTAAGAAGAAAGAGGTAGCGGAAAATAAGGTCGATTGGCAGGAGTTACGCGAATGCTTTAAGCTGTGTCACAATTTGACCAAGAAGCTCGAGAGGATCGGGATTAGCGAGGAGGACTGCGTGGACCTCGAGGCTTTTGACGAGGCTTATGATTCGTTCTTGGAAATGTATGATACTTTCGTGACAAAGTAAAAACAAGTGGAATTATTGATATATGCATAGCTGTAACAATGAAAAACTGTGATTAATTTTGGCTAAAAAGGCTCCCTCAAAAGTGAAAAGTCAAGCCCGTTTTTAGAAAAAGGAAAAAGTAGTAACTTACATCATTTGAAAAATTCCAGGCATTTCCGGGAACTTCCTAAAAAAAACGATGCCTATCCGAACGCGCAGTACCTCCCGTCGTCGATCCGGGGAAAATTC
>Ga0115555_1000834_pt1 | contig 21145 bp, 11 predicted proteins | sample COGITO_mtgs_1104_2_FD_87285 | JGI IMG/M metagenome (GOLD analysis project Ga0115555, IMG submission 87285) | Pelagic marine microbial communities from North Sea - COGITO_mtgs_110407 | ecosystem: Environmental > Aquatic > Marine > Epipelagic | place: Germany:Helgoland, sampling site Kabeltonne... | reverse complement strand
CCAAGAAACGGAAATCTGGCGAACAATCTGGCGAGTTTCAGGTAAGCGAGCTTCAGGTAAGCGAGCTTCAGGCAAGTGAGCTTCAGGCAAGCGAGCTTCAGGCGGCTCTCCTCCAGGGAGAACCGTCCAGAGTACAGGCTGCTCTCTTGATTGGTGAACAGGAAAGGGACGAAAGAGAAAGAGAAAGACATATGATTGATGAGAGGGAAAGGGCGTTGATCAACACTCTTCTGAGCATGAACGGCAACTTTATTGGAAGTCATCGAACGACAAGAGATAATGAAGGTAGTCTTCCCATAAAGTAATATAATATATCGTAGGCTGTTGAGCGCTCGGACCCTGCCAACTGTTGTCATATTATTCATTTGGCATTTAATTCGTTTTTGGCAGTCTTCCACAACTTTTGACTCGTGTGTGTAGTTTAAAATTTTCTTCTTCAAAACAATCTGTTAAACCTCTCAAGAGTAAACCTGGAATGCTTTGGGGCAACGACGTTGCCACCTTCCCCTTCTTATCGGCGTCATCCACCTTAAACCTCGACATCATCGGTATCATCGGTATCATCGGTATCATCGGCATCATCAGCATCATCTTGCTAAAGTTATTTCAGTCACTCTTCGATAAAACAACGCCAAAATAGAAGTTGTTTGTTCTCCAAAGAACGAGACGATCCACCCCCCCCATACCCCATAGAAAAACCCGTCGACACAGTAGCAAAAGGGCAAAGACCGACTAACCCTAAAAACATGGCATCCCACTTTCCAATTTAATTTGTGATTCCCCTTGTCCGTTGTTGTTGTTTGTTGTTTGTTGTTCAGTTCTGCACAAAACTAATTCTCATCTTTCGAGGATTTCCCTCGTTAAGCGAGCACGAACATGATTCAGCAAAGAAGAAGCAGTATCAGTGCGTGAATTTAATTCCAGACAACAAAATTGCTCTCATTATTCTCATTCTCTCTCTCAATCCATTTTCCAGTTTTTGTTTTTGTTGTTGCCGTTGTTTCAGTAAATTAGCCACACAAGCACAATATTTAAACGATAAAGGTTCAATAATAATCTTCCAATGGACTACAACGTGTAACCCTCCCCTCCACAAATACACAATTACTCCCCACCCTCCTCAATTCACTCTAATATACCCGACAACCTTCTCCCAACTCTTTCTCTTCCCAAGCTCCCATTCTCCCAAATGCTTGTTACCAACACCGTCACCGTCGCCCTATCCCTCTTCCTTCTCATTTTAACCACCCCCCTGACTACTGCCGATGACGCACCCGCAATACTCTATGACGACGAGTATGTCACAGCTGAAGAACTGGAACAACAGCTGTCAAACCCTGTGCTTTTCACCTGTAACCGGTTTAACGACCCCGAAAAAGATCTTGGATATTGCTGTGCCGGCTTGAACGAAGACGGTCCTCTTACTTGCATCGATAGCGGATTTGGCAGGCGGAGCAATGGCGGCAATTTAACTCTCCGTCTGAAGCACATCACCACAATCGAGAACAAGGACTCTTTTGGTGCTGCTGCTCACCTTTCTGACCCTTATGTCACTGCGTCTATCAGCAAGCCATCTTTGAAAGCCATCACTGCGTCTTCAACGATCCGCAACTCTCTCAACCCGGATTGGAAGGGCGAAGAAATCAATTTGGGCTTCCAATTTAGCGGGACCGATGCCCACTTGACTGTGCACGATGAAGACTCGGGACTGGAAATGGCCGACGATCTTCTTGCCGCAGTGAACTTTCGCGTCCCCTACTGCAATTTTCTCAATACTCCATTCACATCAGACGACATTCAACTCTGCACACCTCCTCCTCGGCAACCAAAACTAAATGACGTCTGCTCTTCCACAAAATCTTCCTGGGCAATGCCCACTGGCACGACATGTAACGAAACCGGGTGGATCGCCCTGGACGGATTAGACATTCAGAACGACGCCTGCCAACTTCCAGGGCGTAGCTGTCTTCGAGTCGAGTTCGAGCTGGTCCCATTCGAAGTAAACCTAGAACCAAATAGCGATGCTTATGACTACGCCTGGCTGACCTTCTCCATGGCCGTTGACACCCACCAGAACCCTCTGTGGGACGCCTACAAACCTATGTTCGCCTACGTCCAAAAATTTGGCCGAATTCACAGTGACGACTCGAACGCTTTCTTCTACTATGACTACCAAAACACCAAGAGCGGGGAGGATCTTCTCGGTGCAATCATTCTCCAAACGCCCAAGTCAGCAAAAGAATGGCCCGAAGACCGAGTTCTGGCAGACATTTCGATCAATTTTAACGCCGTCTTTTACGTTTGTCGCGACCGGCGTGACATCGACGGTGTAGGGGATTTGAGCTGGCTCACTTCAGACTATGGTTGGGAGACCCCAAGTGATTTCACCACAATAAAAGAGGAGCTAGGGTTATATGTCAGCGATGTCAAGTGCAAGGAGAAGATATTCCCCGCAACAGTCAAGAACAAGTGGGGGGGCGTGACCGAGAACCTCATTTCATTGATGGGAAATAAGCCGTCCCACGCAGCCGACGACGTTTTCATCAATAGGATGTACACGGTCTATATCCTTCCTTACGATGGCATCTGGCCTCCACCTGAGCCCGAAGTGGATTTAGCCTCCTTTTACACGTTCACCCAGGGTGAATTCGTCACCACCCTTCTGACCTTTGGGGTATTCTTTGTCTACTTCTACTATGTTACCTCGAACCACCTCACCAAGAACCTCAACAACCGCCTCGACCGCATTGAGACTTTCCTCGCAACGCGTGTCATGTCAGGAAACGGCAAAAATATTCTCGCGACACTGTTTCAGTCGTACATGCTCACGGAAAACAACGTGGAATTCCGGCGAAACCTCTTCTACGCCGCCTTGTGCGTGAAAGTATCTATGACGACGCCGCTCGTGATTCTATGGGCTTGGGGGCTATCCACTGCGGGATCCTGTAACCCACCTGCCGTTGGCTTTGCAATCCTTTTCATTGGTACTTCGGTCATCGCAAGTAACTACGGATTGAAGCTCTGGAGACAAAACTCATGGAGAATGTCCGCAACAACGATGACCGTTCTTGCTGTTTCCTTCCTTTGTGTGATTACCTACGCGATATCGGTGGCCTTCATCGACCCAGCAGTCTACGAGGGTGGTCAAGACATCAACTTTGCCGCCGTTTCAATAGTCTTTGCGACGCTCAATGTTCTTCCCCTCGTCGCGATGTCGTTTCTAAACGATGCCAAGCTCAGGGTCTCGTCTAAGCAGCTCGAACAACTTTTGCAGGCGGCAGGAAAAGGAATTGGTAGGACGAACAATTGGCACGGATACGGGAGCGCATTCAACGTTCTCCTTGGCGACGCCTACAGCGTCGTCGGCACCCCTCCCGCGATAGAGTCAAAGGGCAAGTCTAAGGTTGCCCCCCTTGCGCCGAGCATCGCCGCAAACCCTGCTGCTAACGCGGCTGCCAACGCTGACAAAACTCCCAAGATGTTCTCCTTCGGGGCTGACGCAACAGCATCGAAATTCCTCGTATCGCCTTCCCAAAGGAAGAAACTCAACAAAACCCTCTACATTTCTTCCATCTCCGTGTTGGTGATTTACTCGGTAGTGTGCGTGTTCTTCACGAACTCTGGCCCGCTCGCCCTACTCAACTCTCTTTCCTTGATTCTCGTAGACGGAATTCATATTTCTCTGTCTTCGGGCACGACCGATTGGACGCCGGGGTTTCAGGCGCTCTTAATGTCTTCTGCTAGGATATTCATCATGACTGCAGGAGAGGATTACTGGCTCGCAGGTTACAGTCTGACCTTCTTCATTTACGGCACAGCCCTCAGCAGGGAGATTGTCAAGAAGCACCTACCCACTCTTTCGGAACGGCTAGCGTCTGGTGTCGTCTACTATGGCTACAGTGCCGTCGAAGCGGCTAGCGGCGACATTGGGGGATCTCCCGACTTCTGTTTGATGGTGATGAGCTTCTTCTTTGTGTTGCTGATGTCAGTTTGCGCTTTTGTACAACCGGCTTCTTTGCCGATGCCCCTCGTCGACGTCGGGGGTATCTGCCATCAGCAACCCTGGCCTTCCTACGTCTTCGCCGCCCTGTCTTTTCTCTTGGTCTTGACAACTTGCCTTGCTTTCGCCACAGTAGACGCTACCTACCTCGCCTCTCGCGGCCTCCTCACTACGAACTCCCACCTCTTTACCAAAAGTTTCAAGCTTCCCGCCATCTTTGCAGCCCTCACAGAGCTGCTCGTCGTTGTTACGGGGCTGTTCGTGTACGCAAGCACAAAATGCGGCTCCGTATTTGTCCTCTCTGTATTCCTACCCGTGATCGCTGCCCTCGGTGGTTTTGTGAAGAAGAAATGGAAAGAGAACGACTACGCCGTGGTCAATTGGCCCCCCCTTCCGGTAGACTTTGACGTAAGCACGGATGTCGACGAGGATCAGCTCGTCGCGCAGCAGTTGGGGGACCTATTTGGGGGCGGCGGGGATGACGAGGACAACGAGGGGGATCACTTCAAGCTCCCACCTTTGCTCAAGACTGGGAACGAGATTCGAGGGGAAATCAAGATGCCCCCCCTTCCCCTTAAGAGTGCCCTGAAGCATAAGCAGCAGCAAGAGCTCCATGCCCGCAAGGCAGATATGAAAGCCAATCCTCAGGCGCAGGAAGATACGTCGGCCAAAAAACTAGACGACAACAGCCTGATGAGTTTTGGCGATGACCAAGACGACGAGGACGATACTGTATTGACGGAAGTAAACAGAGACGAGGGCGACGACGACGTGAAGCTGCTACCGATCAGGGCCAAGTTTAAACACCAGCGACTGCAGGTTACACACGTGCTATACGAAATGGCCATGCGACACACTGTGCTGAAGCCATTTGCGAAGCTTGGAGCGCTGCTCATGAGGTTCCTTCGCTGTCTTCTGCCATGCCTCCGGCCGAAGAAAAAGCAAACCCAGATAAAAAAGCAGGACTCCGAAGGCGTTACGATCAACGAAGGTGGCGATCTGAACAAACTTCTGGAAAGTGGGGGCACGAAAGATGACGACGAAGGCGCCGAGCGCTTTGAGGAGGTCGTGTACAGCTCTATGACGCTGTATCAGGCTGCTCGACAAGGGTACTTGATCTGGGATGAGTACGTGATGTTATTCTCAACTGGAGGTTTGTTTGGGATGATTCTGTTGATGGGGTGCATCATCAGTCAGCAAGAGGGGCTTGTGTGGACAGGTCAATTCATTTGGGTAACAATGTATGTGCTCATCTTCACGTATACTTACTTCCAGAGACTTTTTTACAGCGGCTTTGTCGACGAGGCAGGCGATGCAAATGACGGTGACAAAGAGGAGGATGCTTTGCTGAGCAGTAGCAGCGGCAAATCCCGAGGGAAATCAGTTGATATGAGCGTCCTTGCCGCAGCAATCACGCTCTTAACATTTTCCCTGCTGACATTTGTAATCCACCTCGAAGCGGACGCTAACGACGAGGACTCTCTTTGGGCGCTCAACGCTCTGGTTCTGTATCCCAACATATTAATGATCTACAAGAAGATTGCGTCTTGGCAGGATAACGGCTGGGTAATCAATAACATCGACGAAGATGGCGACGGGAAGATGAGCTTGAAAGAGGCCGTATCGTTCTTTGGGACGGGACCTGTCTTGCTGCTCTTACTGTTCATCTTTGTTTTTGAGCTCTACATCTTCAGCAACATTTACCTAGCAACGAGCTTGCTGTTGCTTATTCTCGCCGGCGTCGTGGGACTTATCTTTTTGCGGGATTGGGCAAGAAATGACTTTTGGCTCTCTGCGAAGTACCAAGAGTTTGGAGACAAACTGATCAACGGTTTACAAGTTCTAGCACTTGTCGCTGTCTTCTTGCTTCCACCGGAATCCACCATGTTTTGCTTGAGCCTGTTCTTCATCTTCTACATGTGCGAATGCGCTGCGCAGATCTGCGCTTACTTGCTCGCTCGAGAACCCGAGGACCCGATTTATTTTTCTCCCTATGTTTTTCCCGTCTTCAGTTACAGCGCCGTCGTCGACGACATTATCGACAATAGTAATAGCATCTTTTGGATCTACAAGTTGTTGTTCTGTGGCTGTATGTGGGGAGTGACCGTGGCTATGTTTGTCGCCCCAATCAGTTACGGAATCTTCATAACGTGCGTTTTTCTGCTTCTAATCGTGGTGTTGACGGCAAATTTTCTTGGTCACGTGCCAAATCAGCTTGGACAATCTGCCAAGTACGTTAGCAAAACCGATGTTTTGAAATCTGCTGTCAACAGCAGAGACAGGTTCTTGACCAGGCAGAAACCCATCGACAGCTACGTCGAAGGGTGGGAGGGTAAAACGTTCATCTCGAATAAATGGGACACGGAGAAAGAGGACGATGAGGAGTTCGCAAATCTCGCCACGTGTCATATTTTAGGAAATCTTGTCGAGAAACAGCTCCATGACATTCGATACGCCCCTGTCAAGGATGGCAAGAAGAAGAAGGTGGCGCTAGATGGAATAGAAGACGACTTCGACGGAAGCGCCGGAAACGCCAGCAGGAAGAAAGTTGACGAGGTGCCAAGGGCCGATGGGATATTCACATGGAAGGAGGCACTTGCGGAGAGTCTAATCGTTGGGGTTGGGCCGCTAGGATTTTTAGGGTGCGGGGGACTGTGGTACAAAGTATTCCTGGCTCTTAACGGGACTAAGCTGTGTTACCACAGCAAAATCGTGCAGGCATTTGACGAAAAAGGGGCCCGGAAGGTTGTTGCTAAGACTGAGGGGGCAGTTGACAGCCGTGATATGCTAAAGAGTCTACCAAAGTATGACGGGGGTCTCGATCGGCGATACAGCGAAGAACTCAGGTGCTGCATTTCCTTTGTTATGAGTTTGGTCAATTCTTGCGACACTAGGCTGAAGCACCAAAAGGTGAACTTCCAGAAGTTTGTTCGAGAAAACAGATTCAAATTGCTGAGCAACGCCATCGCACCACCCAAGGAAGTCTACTCTGGTAAGAGCGGTTTTGACGTTGCGCTGGTGGCTACGTGGTTGTGTGGTCTGACACCGGAAGAACGAGAGCGCTTCCACTTGCTCCGAGTTGCTTTTAACAAGGAGCTGATCAGCAGGGAGAAGGCTCTCGATTATGAGAATGAACAGCGAATGAAAAGGGCTAGAGAGCTGAGGGAAAGTCTCGCACCCAAGGAAGAGGAAAATTGCAAGAAGCGGTTCGAAAAGTTCAAGGTGGAGAGACAAAATAGAATGGAGAAATGGAAGGGAAATCTCAGTGACGGCGAGAGGGAGAGGTTCAGGCATTTGCAGATCTCGTGGATGAGCAATCCGACAGTTGATGTGGCGGACAACGATGCTGCTTTGAGGCAAAAATTCGAGCAGCACGTCCTTACCAAAACCGACGAGGGAACAATGGCTGCCAGAGAATTCTTGAAGGCGGTAGAAGCCGGAGACAAATTCTGCAGGCCCGGGAAGTTCGGGAGAATTTTTCAGTTCCATGATCCTGATTTCTTGCCCAATCACATCACCCTGGGAAGGGACCTTGAGTGCAAGGAGCGGGTTGCGAGCGAGTGGAAGCAGAGCACCCAAATTAATCACGAGGCTACCATATTCAGTGGCGGTACAGACCCGGATGACGTGAGGGTTGGTCTGATCAAAGATGCTTGGCTTTTGAGTGCCATCAGTATGCTGGCGGCTGCCGGGGGGGTAGGAGACGGCGATCTTGACGATCAGATCGCGAATTTGTTTGTCAGCAAAATCGGAGCAGACGGACAACCGAAGTACACCAGCGAAGTCGGGGCCTACGCCGTACGCTTATTCAAGAACAATCAATGGGAGGTTGTTGTTGTTGATGATTTCTTTCCAGTTATGAATGACGACGATGAGGAAAAGACAGACGCGAACAAGGGTACCGTGACCGGACATAGCGAGGGCATGCAAGAGATCTGGGTGCCACTTATCGAGAAAGCTTATGCCAAATATTATGGCACCTACGACGTGCTGGAGAAGGGCTACGTTTGGCACGCCCTGAAGGATCTGACTGGATGTGAGACAGAATGCATCAGTCTCAGTTCTGCAGCTAAGGGCAGCGGGAAAAAGGCGCTCTGGAACAATTTGGCTAGATGGAGAAGGAACGGTTACATTTTGGGAGCTGGGACTCACGAGGTTGGCGCGAAGATGGCCTTCGACACGGGAATCGTGCCTAATGCTTGCTACACAATCTATGATATCAAGAACGTTGACGGCTTCAAGCTGCTCAAGTTGAGGAACCCGCCGGGCGACAATGAGGAATGGAAGGGTGACTGGAGCGACAAAAGCTCCTTGTGGACCCAGAGGCTTAAGAAGAAACTGGGATGGACGAACGAGGACGATAATTGTTTCTGGATGTGCTTCGATGATTTTATCGAGGTTTATAGAGAGGTTTATGTCTGCAAGTGGTTCGACAGCAAGCGCTGGAGCGAGGTATCTTGCCACGGAAAGTGGGAGCTCGGAGGGAAAGTGGTAGTAGAAGATGTAGGGGAGCTCGAGAACGAGAACACGGCCGTCGGTTTGCCCAATGCACATAACACGGAATGCGCAGTCGAGAACAACCCACAGTATGTCGTGGAAATTGATAGGCCCACGGAAGTCAGGGTTAGGGTGAGCCAAGAGGATGAACACGGCTTAGCAAGCGGAGTTGTGCACCCTTTTAGCTTTTTCATTTGCAGTGGGGATGGGGCTAGCACAGCCAGAGTGAAGTCCTTGACAAGAAAGAATGTGGTCGAAAGTACAGGGGTCGCAAAGGCAGAGAGGGCGAGGGAGATTTATTGCACTCTGCAGCCCGGAAAGTATGTGATATTGGTAGGGACCTACGTCGCCCAAATGGACGGACCATTTAAGATCAGCATCCTCAGTAATTACGAGGTCGAATTGGACCAGATCTGGCCCCCCACTTGGAGGGCAGACCAAGAACCAGACACTTTCGCAGGGAAGATGGCCTTGTTGGGTGCAAAGAAGCTTACTCAGGCTGCCGGTAAGGTCAACGAACTCGGAGAAAAAGCAGCTGCCGCGGCAGGGGAGGCAGGGGGACTATTCGGCGATGACAGTGATCTCAAAGAGGAGGAGGACGACGAGATGAAGGCCCTCAGGGAACAAGATAAAATCAAACAGGCAGAGGCGAAAAAAAAGGCGGAGGATAAGGTCAAATACGGTGTCTGAGCGAGGCGAGTGTTATTAGTATTGTAGCATGTTATGATTTATACCGCTAAAGAACTAATTGCTGGAGATTTGTAAATTGTTGGCTGATGTATTGTGACGTGACGTGACTTCTTAACTGTTGAACTGTCATTGCCTTGAAACTTGAAATTTTGAAAAGTGTACGGAGCGAGACAAAAAAACTGCCCTACATTTATCACATTCCCCGCTTGGCTCTAGCGATCTCCCTTTTTTCCTTCTCTTGTTCAAACTGTCTTACATCACAGCGGTTCAAGAAATCCTTCTTAGTCAAGTAACCGTTCTGATTGTTGAGTTCTAGCTCCTCATTAACGCCCGTTACGTCCTTGAATGTATCCCAGTCGCTCGACGTCTTGGCGATTGTTGAAACCTTCGTGGGCCCCGTCAAGGTGCTACCAAGAGTGGATATGAAGTTTCCGCGAATGCGATCGGTTAGTATAAATATACATAAGGACCAAAGCTTTTAAAAATGCAGACCACAAAAGTCTCGCAAAAAGGCTCACCTCAGCAAATTGTCCAGACCACCCGTTTCCTTTTTCTGGTCAGCGCTGCCATCATTCGCGACCTTCTTCTTTACAGTAATTACCTTCCCCGCAAACTTCTTCTTCACCTCAACGGTCTTCGTCAAGGGGCGGACGAGCTTGGCAATGTCCATCGTTGTCATCATTTGAGCACCAGCAGTTGATTTCGTTGTGAAACTCGTCTTAGACACCAAGTTAGCTCCGGTCTGTTTAGTTATTTTTCATCGGGTCGTTGGGATAAATCGACGGTTCAGTAAGCGCGTAGCGTGGGCAATCAAACGACACCAAAAAATGGACGTGTGAGCGACCGAGCAGCGCAACTATCGTCGTTTCAGTGAAAAAAAAACAAAACCCTCACCTTCTTCCCAAATATATCCCCCATCATTTCCTTCGCCCTCTTTACGTTCTTTTGGCTCTTTTTCGCCGCCTTTTTCCCACCCTTCTTCTTCCCGGGAACACTGGTTGGCGCACCAACCGAATTCATTTCTTACCACAAGCTGTCCACCTTCGCTTTCCTCTTCTGCTCTATCAGGTCACCAAACATTCCTTCTTTTTTCGTCTTCGTGCTCGTCTTCTCCTCGCTGTACGCCTCCTTTTCCATAGCCGAGGTCAACACGAAATCCTCGTCATCGCTGCTGTCTGACTCCATGACAAGGAGAAGATAATCGCAGGTGGGGGGATGGGGAAAACAGAAGAAATATAGAGGATTAAGAAGTTTCTGTCTCCGGGTGTGGGAGTGACGGTTATATAGTTGTATAGTTGTCCGCAACCCAGTCGATTTAACTTCGCATGCGTTAAAGGTGCTAAAGGGATTTTGTCATTTTGTGGATTTTTGGAGTTCTGTTCCCCCGCCATATACCGCAGGAGAAACACACACATTAGAAGAGGAGTATTGATATTTCACTAAAAGGAACAAACTAGTAATAGGGGTTGTAGATAGCTAATTAAATTCCCGATACACACCAGGACGCTTCATGTTGAATACAAATCTGCATGATGACGAGATCCTCGATATGCCGATGGTGGAGCCGACACCGTCAGTAGCAACGCAAATATTGCCACCAGCTCCTCCTCGAGAGCATTTGGCAGAACAACATTATTCAGAAGACCAATATTCCGAAGGACAGAATTCAACGGAACAGCAATCCGAAGACCAAGGAGAAGAGGAGCAGCAGGTATCGAGTATAGACAACGTCATACCGCCGAACATCCAAAAGAATCTCCAACAGGCGAAGACCAAGCTGAATTCCTTTTGGCTATGGGGGAAGAAGCAAGGGCAAGAAGCTTTTGAGAGTGAGCAGGCCCAGAGAGTTCGCCAGTCGATATCGCAAGCCCATGCGGATTTTAATGAGAGCGAATTTGGAAAGCAAGTCAACGAGGCGGGGAAGAAGGTTGTGACCGGTGTTTGCGTTGCTGGGGAGAAGGTGGGGGAAGGGGCCTTAATGGCGGGGAGCATTCTGTACGAGGGTGGGGAAAAGGCTGTTGCCAAGGTAAAGGATTTGGATGTCGAGTCACTTAAGACGAAAGGAAACGAGGTCGTTGACAAGGCGAAAAATAGCGCAATTAGCTTGACAAAGACGGTCAAGGGCGAGTTTAACACGAACACATAAAAACGACTTTTTTAGCCATTGGCATACATTTTTGCGGGTCGAAGCTGCTCAAACACTGAAGGTCACATTTTTATTGTACATATATACACCAATGCATATCCAGCAGGTCACACCTATTACATTGCTAATCATGATGCCCCAATGAGTTGGTCTGACAAGGTCCGAATCAAAGTAAATCGAAAAGGGTATATAGCCAGCGAGAACTTCGTGTCCGACGTAAACCAAGATACTGTTGTGCCCAACCTGTTTAAATGGCCAACCAGTGTAGTACATTTTCTCGACATTCCACGAAAATAGGCTCTTACCACCACCCCTTCCGCCTGCACCACTGACGCTCTCCAACTCAAGACTGAGCCGCTCCGTGGCTGTGGGCTGCATATCAACAAGGTAGTACAAGAGCGCCAAGACAATGTTACCCCCCCCGGCCATCAGAATGACGAAACTAGGACTCCAAAGGTTCTTATTTACGGGAGAAATACCACCGTGCTGGCTGCCTTCGCACATCACCCCCCCTATGCCACACAAGACAATACCAAAAGAAACGAGCATTCCCACTACCCACCAAGGTTCGAGTTTGTACGTTTTGATGAGTTTTCCGGTCACAAGACCAAGGAAAGCAAGAAAGCAGGCAGTGAGGCCACCGGTAAGACCCTCTGGATCGTAGCTCAAACACTCGTACTCGCTCTTGCAGGTTGGATTCTGGTAAAAGTGATTTTCGCCGAGTATAGCGACATCCACAGAACGGTGTGATCCGCCGGTGCAGTCATACTGAGTGCTCAAATCTTGTAAACCACCTGCGCCATGGTAGCCCGCCGGGCACCCATCCGCTTGCATAAAAAAAGAGATAAAAATGTACAAGATAAGCGGCACTAAACCGACTCCAACGTACGTCACGTCTGTGTGAATATTTTTTTCATGCTCGGCCAGGGAGGAAATGAGAGTGAGGAAAGCTGACGCCAAGGCGAAGTACTGCAGGACTCCCGGGATACGGAGGAGGCCAAGGTGACCTGAGCTATCTTTACTGTTGAGAACAAGGCCAATCACGAGCAGTTTGATGCACCGGTGCCACCGCCTCCTGTCATAATTTTTGTATGTAAGCCCGTGCACACAACCGGAGATCCACACAAACCAAGGGAAAAGAATGTCAGCGACGGTGAGTCCATCCCACGAGGAATGATTAAGCCAGTAGTACCCCCCGCCACCATAATTCACGAACACCATCAAACAAAGCGATATTCCCCGAAAAGTGTCAAGGGAAGAGAGCCTTTTCTTAACGGGTTTGTTGTCGACCCTAAGCAGCTCCTGCCCGAATTCCGTTCGCTTCATCTGCTCTGTGTACTTGTCGACGCGATTGGTATCATTTAAAATCGGCGCATCGTCGTCATTACGGTGAATAATGCTGTCTTCGTCGTCGTCGATTTCCCTGTGATCGTCTTTTCTTTCGAACAAAGGCGCGTAGTCGCTGGCGCGCTTCATGTTCTTGGCGGATCCAGCAGAGCTATTGGAGTTGTTTGCGGCGGTATCATTCCTGTTCCCGTCGTAGTCCATGAAAGAAGCAGAAAGGGCGAGCAGACGATCTTGCTCTTGGGCCCTTTCACTCATCAGCTTGATTTTCTTCCGCACGCGACCCTGGCAAACTGAACGCCGTACTCCCGCCACAGTCAGTACAAAGAAGACCAAGAAGAAAACCGGGCCGTTTTGCAGAAAGAAGTACCCGAAAATCTCCCCACTCTTGTCGATAGATAAAGAGCAACCATTGTCTCCGGAGTCTTCCGTGACCTCCAGCAAGTAGACCACGTGAGCCTGCGGTTGAAAGGTCACTTCGCAACGCGAAGTTGGGGACTTGAGAGAGAAGAAGGTCAAAGATACATCGTAATCGGTGTTGAGAAGACCGCACTTTTCGTCGATGCCGTCTTCGCTGGTCATCAAGAGCCTGGATGTGCAGTTGTAGCAGTTCTCGGAGACATAGTATACTTCATATTCGAGTGGTGAATTATTGGACAATTTCAACACTGCAGTGTCCATGCCAACGTCATTTTCTGTCACTTCACAATTTACACTCCCAAACCCCTGGTTCGGTTGCCCATCGAACTTCGGATTCGAAGCGCTCGTGTGGAAAACCCTCGCAAAGAAGAGATAAAGAATTAGCGTGATCAAAAAGAAGCAGCTTAACATAAGGCTGCGCTTCACGTTAGGAAATTGTTTCTTCAAAAACATTTTGAAAATGAGTTGAGCGAGAGGAGCAAGGATTTTTTTTTGTTCTCTTTTTGTGCTTCTCTGTGTGACTTCAGAGTTCAGAGTGACCCCTACAAATGCAAAAAAGATTTTTTTGCCATCTATATATATATCTGCAACAAAAAGTAAGCATAGCTTAATTCAATTACAATCAACCACATAAATTATCCTTTTCTGCCATTCTCGTTCTTTCAGATGTGCACTTTTGGTTGTGCCATCTTCACGTTAAGTTGAAGTAATTTCTTCACATCGACATGTCTGGCATCCTTGAGAAGAGTCTTGTCCTTACCACCCTTTTGTACATAATCATCCTCCCCCCTGCAGCCCCCGAAAATTAGCAAGGATCTTGCGACACAAGTGCCGCTCGCACCGACCCTTGCGCCAAGGCCGCAACTACCAGGGACACGGATCCATAGTCCTTCACCCTTCTCACAAGTTGGTGCACCTTGACCATTCTTCCCTCCCCCTCCTATTGCACCAGCGTCGACAGTACCGCCGGCGTGGAACACATAACACTCATCTAAAGCCTTCTTCACATGGCATATATCCTTCCTTGGACTGTAAAGGTCAACCTGCTCATCACTACCGCCATAAATAACAACGGCGCCACTCCCGACCGCAATAGCGGTGTGTCCCCATCTGGCCGTCGGTGGCGCCCCTAGATTCACCATTCTTCTCCACAGGAAGCGAATCCCGCTCGACGCGCCGTCACCCCCCGTCGATACCGTCCTCAACTGCCAGGCGTCATTCAACGGAGTACCCAAAGATTTCAGGTAGTTGTTATCCCCGACAACGCGGTTGTAGAACTGGTGTGGACTTGTCTGCTGCTTGGTCTTGTAGCCGCCGAAAAGGACACAATAGGTACCGTCCGCCGTAACGGCCGTCAGAGTATGCCGTGCTCTCGCGGGGGGGAAGAAGGATCTACTCGACGTTTCTTCCTGCTCTCCATCAGGCGAAATAATTTCTTCCTGCGTGAATGTTTCCGTCGCGCACGTGCCGGCAGTCCAAACCCAGCTGCCCGTGTCAAGGACGAAGAGGAAGCCGTCGTCATCAGAGTCATCGTCCTTGAAATACTGTTTCAGGGCCTTGTGGGCGTTGCTGGCAGGAGAGTGAGAGTTCACGTCCATGTCGTAGCTTATAGAATTGGAACGGGGTCGACGGGGGGGGGATAAAACATCACCCACGGGGGTAGTGCTGCGGTTCTTCATCACCGTCATCTTCGACAGAGTAGCGTCCAAAGCGCTGACGTTTTTAGGCTTGTTTTTAGACTTGTTGTCGTTGTCGTCGTTGTGTGTATCATCGTTTTCATCGTTGTCGTCCTTGTCATCGTTGTTGGATTTTTTAATGTTCTCGACGTTGTCGTCGCGTTTCCGCTCATCATTATCGCGGATATTTCTAGGCTCCGCCAAATTCTCCTTTACATATCCCCCCTTACTGCCCTCGCTAACATCCGGCGTATTGTTAACACTCCCACTCCCTTCCCTCTGTTCCTGCAGCCTTTTGGAGTTCCGAGAATACTTCCGATTTGGTGTGTTGGGTCCATCCGAACCGCCTTTATTTTGCAGCGCCGCGATGCGATCCCGCAGTCTCTCTTCCAAATTAACGCGCCGCTTCTGACGAAACGGCGACTGTTCGATGTCATACCTATCGCTATCAAGATGACGCGATACGCCCTCTGGAGTATCATCTGGAGCGGATTCTCCATCGCTGAAATCCTCACACTCGCCATTGGCGTTACCTCTGCTCCTTATGCTCCCTCCGCTGACCAAACTGGCCCCGCTGCTCGGTCTTGACAACATACTCCCTACTTCCCCCCCATACACGACAATCCTCTCAATCCCCCCCACAACGACCCGATGAGCAGAGTGATAAGCCCTTCGTATCGGGGGCTGTCCTAGAAAATACTGCTTCGTCCATGACGTACCGTTATCGCCGGAATCGCTAGGCCTACGTCCCGTCAATCCGCCGATGCCAGAATTCGATCTCCTCCTCCCCCCAACAGTTAATATCCAGCCGGACCCGAGGGAAGTCTTCACGGGCTGCGCGTCCGGTAAGACTAGCGACGGGTGCACATTCTGCGAGGGCAGAGCGTTTGTGAACCCCCCTGAAAATCCAGACGAACGTCTGCCTAATGCCAGGCCGCCTAAACATAACGCCTTCCTACCCGACATGCCAGTCAAGGTGTGTCCGATAATTGTCGGCACCGGCCCTCCTGTGTTGCCGAGTCTCATAGAAAAATAACTCATTTCACCGCTACCACCTTCTCCCCCATTTGCACCGCCGCTTTCTTTCCCGCTTTCACTTACTGTCGTTGTTATGCTAACACTAGCTCCACCACCGAAGACCACTGATGTCGTGGTGTTCGGAAGTGTACTTGCGCAACTGCCACTACCTCCATTACCCAGCGCTGAGGAGCACATTTGAAGGTTGTAAGACTTTAATGGGGCGGAATAGGGGGAAGAGGGAATCATCGCAGAAGCTCCTGAACCCATTGCGAAGGCGAAGGAAAAGAACTTGAACTTCCCGGTGCTACACGGCAACAGCAATCAATGCAGCAACCCCCTTATTTCCTTTATTGGGAGAAATTTGGTGAAAATTAAGATTTTTGCTCTTCTGGGCGCTTATTGTGGCTAGATCTTGGTTATGGTTAGGGTTTACTAGGACGAAAGGGGCAGCAATTGGGGCGGAAAGCTACGCAACCTACTGCTTCCTGTGCTGAGGCTAGTGTATCCCACTAAACTTTTTCTCTTCAGATGATTGAAATGATGAAGATGCAAGTCACTGATGTCTATTCATCTTTGGTTCATTCATGCCTTTGTTCGGCGTATTCGGTGATCAAGAGCCGTAGGAAGTGGATGCGTTTAATAGGTTTGTCAGGGAATCAAATTAGTAAACTAAGTTTTTGTTTTTTCAACAACACCTCGGTTCGGACTCTACTGTACACTCGGTGAAATGAAAAAGCAAAAAGCATGAAGGAATGACCAATTTGAGAAACCCCGAAACCCCCATCAAAAGAAATTCACTCAGGTCCATCGAGTATTATTCCGTACCTTTCCTTCCTTACCCCTTACCCTCATTTCTAAGCCAACTTGACTCCCGTTTTCTTACCTATCCAGTCACCCGGTGCCCACTGCATTTGGTCATATCAGTTCCTTTTTCGGGACTATCAGATCCTTTCGGGACAAGAAATCTCTTGATAGGTTAGATATAATCTTGTCTATAAAAGACAAAGAATGACGGGTCAGATGTCGCGTTCTCTCCCTGTACCGCCATTGCCATCAACCCCCCCACCATCATACTCCCGATTCCCCGGTGTATCGTCAACATTAGGACCGGGTGTCCTCCTCCCCGATGATTTGATATCACTTTCGACTTCATCGCCTTCAAGACCATCACCACAAAAGAAAAGTGAACAACAACATGATATACGTCAAGGTATCATGTCATCGCTCGAAGGTGTGAAAGAAATGCACAGGAAGCTTCAAAACAAGGGGCACAACAACAAGCATCGAACCAATACTGTCCCGCAATCTCAAGTTGTTTGTACCGAAGATGACGGCATTGATGGCGCACAGCAACCGCAAACTGGCGAAGAATTGGGATACTCTCGAGACGTCCCGCACGACCACATAGATCACACCAACCATTCTCAACAGAACCACCACAGCAACAATTATTCTTCCCGTCCCAACCATTTCCACCGCGGCGCAGCATTGGCATCCGCGTCCGCCTCCGCTTCTGCCGTCCCTAATCTCAATAGACCAATAAACAACCTCGAATCCTGGCCTGGTCGAGGCCCCAACTTCAAGCCGCCTCTCCTCAAAAAGTTAGAGCGATACCTCATCACGGAGTTGCGGAACCTTAATCAGCAATATGCGAAACCGAATGCGACCAGAATGAAGGTGTATAGGGGAGCATTTCAAAAATTCATCGAAGAGTTTAAGAGCTACGACGGATTCCTCACGGAAGTCAAAGACGAGTATGATGCTTTGCTCAATTTATACAGCAGCAAGCTCCATGCAATACCAACGATGCAAGCGGAAATACTGTCGCTTCGCAAAGGCTCCAACCAAAACATTGAAAACTTGCAAATGATGTTTGCTAAGGAGAAGAAGGAGTTGAAGGAGTCCCTTAGGGAGCAAGTAAATATTCAGAGGAATCTCGAACGAGAAAACGAGGGGCTTCGGGAGAAAATGATTGAGCAGGGGAAGGAACTACAGCAGCACAAGGACAGATTCGAGGACTTAAAGGGCAGTACCATAACGCTTACGAATGCACTCGTCCGACTCGAGGACGATAACAGTATTCGCGCCCTCAGCGAGGGCAACCAACAGAGTGAAGTACTCCGTCTCAAGAATGCCCTCGAAAAGGCAAACAGTGAGGTTGATAGACTGAAGAATCAGTCCGTTGACATGGAGGAGCAGATCACCAACCTCGTCGCGCCGGAGTTACTCGAAGAAAAGGAAAAGCAGATCCTTGTTATACGAAGGGAAATGGGACAAATGCGGAACCAGTATCGGACACTCAACAGCAAATATACTACTCTCACAGCTAGTTTGAGTAAGAGTAGGGAGGACTTCGAGAATGCGGATGAAACGATGAACCCTTCCAGGGCTGTGCCGTCGGGTCCACCAGTTTCTCAGAGCGTCGTGGAAGATCTGATCAACAAAGTTGAACAGCTCAAGGCCCAGCTGGACGAGGGTAAGACAGCAAATGTGACTGCGAACGAGGACGAGAACATCGAGGATGAGGTTTACGTTCCCGACGGTAACTACTTTCGAGGGAAAGGAATCGGACAGGACGTGCCGAAGTTTTTGAGGTACGAAGGGGTGATTCGGAATTGGAGGTTAAGCAAGAGGGAATGCGAACGCACTGTCAACGACATTTGGATCGGGAAGGAAACCTACCAAGAGGAGAATGACACTATCAAGACAGTCTCCCTCCAAGAATATGTCTACATCTTCCTCAAAGAAAAATTCGACGGGAAACAGGCACTCATCGCAGAGTTCGGGTACAATTTTGAGGACGCACTCGAACGCTACAAGGCGGACAGTGATTGTCTGATCTTCTTGCTAATTTTACAGGGGGAGCTGGCGGAGGAGGTTCGTGACGATCAGCTCCACTTGCTCGTCATGATTCCCAGTATAATGGAGGACGAAGACATCGCGCTGCACAATGGTAAATCGAGCGGCCTCTTGCCGATTCCTGTCTTCATGCGCAATCTCCGCAAGATACTGACAACCAAGAGCGAGAGCAGCTTTGCAAAACTGCAGAAGGCTCTGCAATTTGAGGCTAAAAAGGGGAGGATGGTCGCTTACAACGAGCTATTCGAGGAGGACGAGGACGGAAACCAAGGCGACTTCTGCGAGCTTCTGCGCGCGCAGCATCTCGAGGAAATCATCAGCTACGATAAGCAGCTGAGAAATGCCATTACGGATGCGCACAATAAGGAGGGAAGTAATGGACGCCTCTCCGTAAGTTTGTTGAGGGATGTCATCCAGTCCACCGATCCGAATAAAAAAAGGGCGGAAATAAACGTATACCTGGCAAGGGGATGCAACTGCGACATTAAGAAACTGGGGGAGTTGGAGGCAAACAACGAGGAGGTTGATGTCAAGTCATTCATTACGTTGTTGAGAAATGGACTGGTGAAAAAATCCGAGGCGACGGCGACCAAGAATCAGTAGGAAGAGAGACATTTTAATCGCTTCATTCAGAGCGATCGGTTAGGGTTAGCCCTAACCATCCATGGATCCATCCAACCATTATTCGAAGGGGGTTGTAACGTATTGTTATATATCCCCAGAGCGATCGATCAATAGGACGAGATGGGAAACGGGCATTCACTTCTTGTGGAGGATACAACGAAAACTACTACAACTACAAGTGTGCATTCGTTCGCCAACAAACAATGAAAAAAAATAGTACAACCGTTTCTTTTACTGAAACCGACCAATCTCCCTGTTACTGTAATCTGTTACTGCTACTACTTTCTCTGTCCAGCATGTTTTCGTAGTGTTTTATTCGGCCGCGGTATTTTCGTTGAAGCTCAAAGCTTCTTGCGAATGTTGCAAACTTTAGCATCAATTCATCAATGCTTCGGGTGCATTCAGCAGCCTTAATGAGACTATCGTCGCTGCGAATGTCTACGTCTTCGTAAGATCGGCGCTGCACGTTAATTATTTCCTTGGCGTGCTCTTGTAGCGTCTCCAATGATCCTATTATAGCTTCACGATTAATTTTCCCAATCATCCTCTTGTATTTCTTCGCATCGACAGTGCTGCAGAGATGGTGGAATTGACTCACAATGTCGTCGACACTATCACCAGAAAGAAATCCGATGGGCAATGCCCGCTGCAACATCCAAAAGTGATCATCGGAGACATTATCAATTTTGGTATCGAGATTCAGTCGGCTCAACACGCAGAAGCGCAAGTGTGCCCAAGTCAGGCCAAAAACAGTTGCGTCGACGCCGAGTGTCATGTGCACACTCTCTTTCTTGGATTCGCTCGTTGACGTGACGTGAGGGAATCCACAGGGAATGTACAACACGTCGCCTTCCCTAACAACACCCTCAAACAACAGCTCCCCACATTCCTCCTCTTTTAGAATATCGCCGCCCTTCCCTCGCATAAGCGGGTCCGCGGACGGGGAGCCCTTCGTCGTTCTCGTTGGCGGAGGAGCATACACTTTCCAGTGTTTTTGGCCATTTGTCTGAAGCACAAACACATGCTGCTGATCTGTGTGAGGTGGGACACTATTGACAAATCCTTTTGGAGTGCAATACACATTTATGTTGCAAGGAAAATCGAAGGCATCAATTGCTTCGCAGCACACCTCACCGAGGTTCTTCCACAGAGATCCTGCGCTATTGAAATAAATCGTACCTCCCTCCAAACCCGAGCGGATCATCTCCTCACTTATTGGCTTTATAGGATTTGGATTAAGTGGTACAAACTTCCAAGTTGTCGTGTCTCCTTGTCTATACTCGTCGGAGGTCCGATAGCCATTCACAAAACTTCCAGATGCCTCGAGCAAATTTTTGATGGTAAAAAAGTTCGCTAGCTTTGTAGCCGCCGGTACATCTGCAGCAGGTATATAAAGTGGTGATTTACCCCAGTGATCGCTGACGAATGAGGACGAGGAGGACAGCGTCCTGAATAAGCCATGCGATGAAGATCGCAGGCTTAGCGACAATGAGTGTTGAGGAGGAGACGTAGATGTGGAAACAATGAAGAGAATTGAAAGAAAGGAAACAGAAACGATAGTGTCCATGTTTGTTGGCATCTGAGATATGGAATAATGAAATTCGTTTTCTTCCTCTAGCACATCTGGCTTTTAATTTGTTTGCGGAGTTCGTCGATGGTACTCCCTCCCTACGCAGCTAGCTGCACAAACACCCTTTAAAACCGAATTTCTGTGTTCCTATCCTTTCTCAACGCTCTCAATCAGGCCAATTAATCCTCAATATCTCTTCTCACAAGAGCAATAATTGTGACGTCATCTGATCTTTTCTGTCGGAACTCCCCCCCCCTACAATGAGCAAAAATGCCACCCCAAACATCGGCAGTCTTTCT
>Ga0115555_1000831_pt1 | contig 21189 bp, 23 predicted proteins | sample COGITO_mtgs_1104_2_FD_87285 | JGI IMG/M metagenome (GOLD analysis project Ga0115555, IMG submission 87285) | Pelagic marine microbial communities from North Sea - COGITO_mtgs_110407 | ecosystem: Environmental > Aquatic > Marine > Epipelagic | place: Germany:Helgoland, sampling site Kabeltonne... | reverse complement strand
TACTAGCACAGCAACAGCAGCAACAGCAACAGCAACAGCAACAGCAACAGCAACAGCAACAGCAACAGCAACAGCAACAACAACAGCAACAGCAGCAGCAGCAGCAGCAGCAGGCTGATAGATATTAACTAAGTTTCTTAAAGACCCATTACAGTTTAACTGCTTAAAAACATTTTCAGTGCCATTCACAGGTAATTCAGTTCAACAACTGCGCGGAGAAGCAAGGATCAGTAATATTTGGTTGTCTCCTGCCTGCATGAGAAGAGTGAAACAAACGGAGACAGTGACCACCGCATGTACAAATCGCAGTTCATGATTAACCCAAAAGGGGATGTTGTACCGGAAGATCCACCTTTTCGATATTTCAATTCCTGACAAGGGGATAGATATCCTTGATGGAGAGTTACTCAATTAGACCTGGGAACCAATATGTTCCGTGCACCGACACCCCTGTTGGTAACGTCGGTCTGGCCACCTGCTATGATATGAGGTTCCCTGAGATGACCGCCAAGCTTCGCGAGATGGGTGCAAGCTTACTGACAACAACATCTCCTACAAATTCGTTCCAATAAGCCTATTCCTCTCCATCAATGCCTCCTAACACCCTCGCTTTCTCTATTCTCACCCTAAGTCCATCAAGGGATTCTTCGACGTATCCTAACCCCTCCTTCAGCTCCCGCTCTTCCTTCATAATCCCTTCTTGCTTCTCTGTTTGTGTGGCGAGGTGCTTCTCGATGAGAGCCATCTCATCGTCAAGGAGCGCCCGTTTCTTTTCCACTTCTTCCCTCTCCTTTTGCAGCAGCTCGATCATTTTATTCACCGCGAGCTGTCGCTTACCGATTCCTTCCAGCTGCGCCCTTTGCTCCTCTCTTTCGTTCTCCAAGATCCGAGCCCTCATGAAGAAAGAGTCATATTCCGCCTTGTATTTCCTCTTGTCCTTCACAATAAGCTCATCCTTCGATTCGAACATTTTTTTTTTACTTCCATACCCCCCCCCCTCTGATCTCACTGGACCTTCCACACGATTGTTTGGGTAATTTTCATCGACAAACAAACCTTCCACCTCCCCTACTTCCCCCCTCTCGACGCGTTCTGTCTCCTTCGCAAACCTTTCGATAAGCTGCCGAAGGCTGTGGTTGGGAGCAACGCTGCTAATCTTCTCTCTACAGTAGGGACACTTCGCACTTCCTCTCCCGTTTTTGGACGATTCTGCATTCTTTTCCACACATTCCTTGCAGAAAGTGTGACCACAGGGAAACAAAAGTGTGGGAGGTTTCAAGGGTGGGAGCATCAACTCGAAGCAAATCTGACAGCTATGTGTGTGAAGTTCCGACGACATGTACGTTTCAAGATGTGCAGCCAGGGCCGACGACTGTTCCTCAGGGTTTTTATTCATTTCATTGTTGCTTCGCCTTATCTCCACAGCAATCTCATCACGCAGGCGACCTGTTATCCTCTCCGTTATTTTGTTGAGCAAGTTGACTGGGTTGACAACATCATTTTGCTTGTCATGAGGGTTGCAAGTGGTTCGCAAACCGCCTGTCGACTCAACTGCATTAGCAACATCACAGCATGCTTGCCGCTCCCTTAGCCATTTCTGTTGGTTCTCTTTCAGTTGTCGAATCTTCTCAACCCTCGCAGATTCCTCCCGCGGGCCCATGGATTTACACTTAGAATCGATGGGGTACTTTAGAAAATTAAGAACGACAATTGACTTTTGATTATATTTCATTTTGGCTGCTCCTCAGAAGTCAGAAGTGTTTCGGGTTTCGAAGCTGACAAATTTCTGGAACTCCACCAGGAACTGAACCTCGGGAGCTGTTTTTGCTGTTTGTTCCAATGCAACCCAGCACTTATAAAAAAGAATTGGAAAGAATCGCCTCGCATCTTAGCAACTTAAAGCAACTTGGTGCTCAATTCCGCAATATTTTCGGAATAATTATTTGCCAATTGTTGTTAGCGGTTAGGTGTCGGTGCCAACTTATACCAACTATCCCAGGAGCCTCTTGTCCACAGAGTGTGCCGTTTAATACACTAGTATCGAACAAAGAGATCACGCTGAACATCTCCAAAGACGTATTAGTTCGATAATCTGGGGTAGTGAGCATTGCATCACCTCTATTGAAACCAAACAGACATTTTGCAAACACAGTAAGGAAATGTCAACATCCAATCCTGATGAGACAGCTTTACAGACTTCTTCGAACCGAATAGCCATCATTGGGAATGGATTATCAGGATATATGGTTACGAAGGAGCTGCTTGCCATCCAGAATCCACCCCCTGATTTCAGCATTGTGGTTATAGAGGCTTCTTCTTTTTATGAGGGTGATGTTAGGAGCATCCACGGGTTAATGAACAACGGGGAGGGGCCTGAGGCATGTAGTCAAGAGAAATTACATCACCCTGGCGTAGAGTACGTACAGGTGAGTCAGATAATTCGCGATTTCCAATTCATGATGTTGCACAACAATTACTAATCCGTCTGCCATTATTTCTTCAATACAGGGCACAGTCCGAACTTGCACAGAAACATCCAATGGTCAATTTCACCTGTGGATCGCCAACCCTCGCCGGCCTGGCCATTCCCAATCCGAGAACACTGACAATGAGAAAAATGTCCCCTGCAATGCGATAATTGCATGCACTGGCTCATCCTACCCCGTCCTCAAGCCTGGGCTAGGTGCGCCCTGGGATTCTAGGAGAAGTGAGGTCAAAAAGTATTACGACCACATCATGAAGGCAACTTCAGTGGTCATTGCCGGAGCTGGAGTCGTCGGGGTGGAGTTAGCGGGAGAGATTAGCAACATTCTGGATCAGAAGGAGAAGGATACAATGGTCAAACTTGTCTGCAGTGATGATTATGTTCTTGACAGCACCTATGATCTTGGAGAGAGAAAAAGGTTGACAAAATATATAAAGAGCAAGCATAATGTCGAGCTGATAACAAACGAGAAAATAGCTGGTGATATCGTCTACGCTGATAAGAAACACACTTACAAGCATGAAGCCACAACAGAGCACAAGACATATTCAATGTCCAGCGGCAAGACTGTGGAAGGAAATGTCCTGATCCCTGCATACCCCCAGTCTCGAACCACATTTTTCAATAATCTGAGCCACGAAAGCTCTGCATTTGATCCCGGAGGCAGCATCGTGGTCAACCCTAATACCCTTCAAGCAAATCTTCGGCCGCTGATTTACGCTGTTGGATGTGGCGGAGGGGACGTGCGGAAGAGGAACGGCGTGAACACGGAATCAATCGGCAAACAAGCTAAAGTCTGTGCGTCAAACGTGCTGTCAAGTCTACAAGGTTCGTCCCCGTCCGTCTCCCTTAAGGACGTGGACAGGGAAGCGCACGCCAAGATAATCGGCTTCGGCTTCGGTCGATATTCCATGATTCCCGCAACCACCTTGGGGGGATCTCTTGGCACGATGAGCAGGTTGTGTGGGTGGCCTTTCTACTTCCCTTGCGCTCCTGTGTTGGGTTGTGGGTTTGGACCATACGGATGCTGTCTTCTCCCGGCAGAAGGGGGAATTACTGGCCCGGCACAATTTCATCTCTGGTCTCAGAAGAAAACAAGCATCCCTTTGTTTTCTGAGGCCAAAGTTAGCAAAGGGAGCAGGGGAGCGGGTAGTGTCGTACCCGAAGGAATATCACGGTAGTATCACGGAAGAGACTACCGTGATATTCCTTACTCGGTTGCAGTACGCGGCATTCGAAAAATTGATTTGTTGTTTTCATATTGTTGGAGTAAATACACTGTATTTAATTTGCTTACTCGGTTGTCGGTCGCTTGTTCTGTGAAGATAAGAAGAGAAAGAGGGAGCTGGTGAGATCCATAGCATAGCCTATTAAGACCTCTATTAATAATACCCGGATTTTAGCATAAATATTCTCTTTTTTTATGTATTATATTTTTATTCATCTGTTGCGACTGAGTCAAGATTTGCGATAGAGATTGAGTCAATGTAGTCCATGTAGCTTGGGTACTTCAATATGAGCCGTGGAGAAAAGTGTTCAAGAATTTTCGCGTTGTCAATAATCTTTCCATTTGGGAAGGTAGTGCCTCCGTCACCTCTGTCACCTCTGTCACCTCCCCAGCTTCTTCCACCGCCTCTAGGTCGCCTCGTCGGTAGAGGCACCGCCCTGAACGCCTCGGGAACCTTCAGCTTCTCATTGGCATAATTTAGGAGAGTGGATCGATCGGACGGAAACGAGTCCGAGGCATTCCAAATCTCCACCTTGTTCAATTCTTTCGATCCTCCGATGCGTGCGCGCGCTATTCTCACCATTACTGACGCTAGGTCGGACACGTGGATTCGGTTTGTTATGGTGTCGTTGGGAAGAGGTGTGTAGCGGGTTTTGGTTTCGAGGCCTTTCAACACAACGGAGACCAATCCACTACGATACCCGATTGAACGGCTAGGAGAAGGTGCCGGTGAAGGACCCGGTGAAGGACCCGGTGAAGGACCCGGTGAAGGACCCGGTGAAGGACCGTATATTCCAGAGGATCGGACTATGTCCAGAGACCACCCGGGGTCGTTATTCGAATTCACAAACGCAGAGAACGATGACTCGCATTCCAGCAAGAATCTGCTCGAGGATGTCTGAGGGCATGGGGGGGTGCTCTCTGTTACCTTGAAGGGAGGCGGGGGGGTGTCGCCGTACACAGAGGTGGAGGATAGTAAGGTGATGCTCTTGGCGGAAGTGCAGAGCAGAATGTCAGGAGTGAAGAGCTCCGAAAAGAGCACAGGAGGAGTGACAATCACATGGCCGGCAGATGAAAGGGCTCTTTTGAACTCTTCGGAGGGACCACCAGGGGAACGCGACGAGAACGCGATGGACTGCGATTCAGCCAGTCGCCTTCCGACCGCGACAGCGACCGCTCTCGATTCTTCTAAGATTGTCAGTGGTGCTGTTTGTGATGTGACAACACAGTTCACTTCAGGTGTAGAAGAAGCAAGTAGAGACTTCACTGTGCTTCCTACATATCCGCATCCGATGATCACTACGTTTTCAGGGTTCATCGAACAAACAGAGACGACCAAGATCGGCAGGACGATACGCATACCAGGGGCGAAATAGGCGTTTGAGGGGGAGTGCACCTAACTGACGTCCTCGGTGTTGCTACGACAGTCTCACTAGCTGGGCGTTTGTGCTTGGCTTTTTGTTTTCCTTTTTTTGCTCCGAATTTATTTGCAGAGATGTGAGTAGATTTTGCAAGGACTATCCGTGTTCTGAAGTCTCACGGTTACCTCTCAAACACAAAAGTTGGGTTGCTCGTTGCTCTGCGCTCGGCAAATTTTCTCGAAACCGACGTTTGCTTCTGTGGTGGCGGATGAATACCACGCTCATACTATCGCTGCTCTTGCTAATTTCGACGCCATTCTCAAGTCCATTCTCGACTCGTTTATCAACAACAACAACAACAAGAAAAACAACAACTCTCTCTCTCTCAGGCCTACAGCGATTCCACATGAAGGTGTCTTACGACGGGAGCTCGTTTCGCGGGTTCCAGATCCAGGAGAGTAGGGTCCCCGACGAGAACTCTCGCAGGGTCCGTTTACCAGAGCCCGTCAACAGCGGCGGCGGTGGGAAGCGGGGGCACTCACAGGACTCACGCACTGTCTGCGGGGTGCTGCAGTCGACGCTAAGGCGATATTTCACGTCACCTGATCTCACTCTCCTTGCGTCCTCGCGAACTGACAAGGGTGTCCATGCGGATGGACAGCATGTGATGTTTGATGTCGACAGGGAGGTTGGAGACGTGGAGGGGAGGGTCGGGGGAGATTTTGATCGGTTTAGGTGGCGCCTGAATGGGATGCTGCCAGGTGACGTGAGGGTCGTCTGGGTGAAAGAGGAAGAAGGGGGCAAGAGTTGGAATGTGATGCGCAGTGCTCGCTGGAAGAGATACCAATATAGTCTTTTCTTGGGGGAAACAATGCCACCTAAAGAGCGGAACTACAGAACGCACGTATATCATCCCATTGACGTCGACAAATTTCGGCGAGCGTTGGAGATGTTTGTGGGAAAGCACGATTTCGCCGCCTTTGGGGGGCAGCTGGAGGCAAGGCGAAAGATTTCTGGCCCAAACTTTACAACTGTCAGAACCATACACAGAGTACTTGTCACTGAGGAAGGGGGCGGGCGATATAAAGTCACCTTTGAATTGGACGGTGCGTTGTACAAGATGATCCGCAACATATTGGGGTGCTGCTTAGACTGTGCCCGGGATATAATCGCGTTTGATGAGATTCAAGATCTTTTGGAGAACAATAACAAAAAACGACAAAACAACAAAAGCAAACCGGCAAGGCCAGAGGGGCTAACTTTAGAGGATGTATTTTTCAGCGAGTGGGATGGGGTCGAATGATGATATAGGGTTAGGGTTGATTGCAAGTAGTTTTTATGACCAGAACAGGGAGGTTGTTTAGATTTATCATTAACATTAACGGTTTCTTACCAGTTTCAGTTCAAGGTTCTACAGAGAACCCCCGCGTGAACATAATATTATATAACCATTCTCTAGCGACGTCCCACCAAAGACTTCAGGGCAGCAGGAACCGCAAAGGCGCCGAACAACCCAGTGAAAAATACACCCGCAAATGCTATACCTTGCCATTTCAAGGAGGCAGTCACCACGGGCTGCTGCAAGATGGCCCTGCTCACAACGGTGAAAATCATAGTGGAGATCCAAAAAGCACTGAAACCTAAAGGCACGAAGATTAGCACACAACCAGCGTCTGCCCCTATTTCGTACTCATCCCCATCACCAAACGGAGCATTATATACAACCCTCCCGTAAAGACACCACCCGGCGAAAGTCAGGACGCTGAGCGGTCCGAGGGTCCAGAACGCAGCATCAGCCTCGTCGACAAACTTTTGGGCAACAAACACAATTGAGAAGTCAAGAATAAGGACGAGGCTGCAGATTCTAAAACCGGTGAAGGGGGACGACCCCTTGAGGGGACTGGGGGGGAGGCCATTGTATTGCTTAGCCAATCCCTGGTTCATCTTCTACATGAGAGATAGGACGAGGTTGGGCTGGTCGGATGAATGCTGAGGGTAAGCGTGGGTGTAGATAGATTACTGTCAGACGCTGGACGACCCCGCTCACTTCTCTTGCTTGAAGAACAGTTTTAGTTGCGGAAGCCGAAGAATGGGGTGAAGTATGGGGTTAAGTATTCATTAGTAGGTTCAGTTAGTTATTTTCATGGTTCATGACCACTTTATTCCTATTATTGAATTTATATGATGACGAAGAAGGAGGAAGAAGTTAAGCCAAGCAAAAGCTCACAATCGCAAAAGGGGGTAAAAACAACACTTCAGTCTATTGACAAACACTTCTTGTGAACGATTCAGGAATTATTTTCTGATAAGCTTCTAAACTCCACACAACTCCACACAACTCTCATCAACTCCCAAGCATCATGACGTCCTATACCTACACCGACCCCTTCCAAGAGATGGAGGAAGACACATTCCGCCAGACGAAGAAGCTCACCAACTTGAGTAGCTGCGACACTGTGAGGAGCGCATTCCTGCATCACGGGTTGGCCCCGGACGACAAAATTGACAGGAGGGAGCAGGTCTTGATGTTCAGGAGGATTGAGGCAGAAATGGAGGCGTCCCTGACCGAACTCATGAGCGACGGGCATTTTGATGAGGCAAAAGAATTGGGAAATAGGCTAGAGTCGCTGAGGGCCGAGTTTGGGGGCTTGCAGGTGAAGGATGAGTTGAACCGACAGAACAGGCAGAATGTTTTATTCGATAAGGCAAAAAAGATTTACTATCCAGCGATGAAAAGTCGCCACGCGGAGGAGGCTATAAAAATTGAAAGTCAGTGCCGCGCAGAAGAAGCTGCAACAAAACGACGGTTCCAGATACAAGAAGAGAACCTAGCGCTAGAGATGAGCAGGATTGAAAGACCTAGGATGAAGTTCAGCAAAAGGAGGATGGAACTGAAGAATGCAGAAATCAGGCTTTGCAAATTGAAACAGTACGACGATGCCAAGAATGTTAGGAAGATGCTGGCCGCCATCGACAAGAAGGAAGAGGCTGCCTTCAACAAGGTCTTTGAGGACAAGATGGCAACGAAGGTTGACAAGCTATCTGCTTTGCACAAGGGAGACAGCGCAAGGCTCGAGGAGAAGCTCAGTGCAACGAGGTGGCGTGACGTAAGGCGAAGAGAAAGAGAGCAATCAATTGCGAGGCAAAACATCAAGAATAAGACTCTCGACATGGCACATTTCCAACACCTTGATGCCACCCTCAAACCGGAAATGATCGTGAAGCCCAGCGCGCTGTTACAAAAACGGAGGAATTTCAACCAGACGGCAAGCTACATGAGGGGAGCACAACTTTTGGACAAGGTGAAGGGAAAGAATGCCGGGGACGCCGTTTTCATCGAAGGTCTTTGTGGAATTCACAAATTTGGCGATAAAAAACTCAGCGGAACAATCAAGCACGAGAGTGACAGGACCTTCGGGGTCAAACCATACAAGAATAAGTACATTGATACGGCGATGAATATGGGTTTGTTTGAAACATGGGAGGATCCCTATGGGGGCGAGGGTTGCAGAGTAAAAGTGAGGAGGACGTGATGAATTATGCCTAGTGATAATTTGTTTGAACATTGTATTTTTGGCTAAAAGCAAAATCAAAATCGTTACAGTATTATTTATACAATCATGTAAACACGTCTATAAGCTCGGCTACACTATTGTCTAAATTGTACGAAACGAACGGCGACTCTTCTCCCACTAACCCCTCCTCTCCTACTTCCTCCTCTTTCAAAACAATGCCCCCACACTCAAGCTCCGCGAACATCTTGACAAAAGATTTCACCGCTTCCCTCAACTCGATGGCAAGCACGACTTCCCTCTCCCGAACTAAGTAGACAATAGTCTCACCGATGCGTCTCGCCTCGTCTACTCCGATAAGCAAGCTTTTGACGGTCGAAATAAGCTGCTTAAAATCTTCCTGAGAGCCAGGTCTCATTTTCTTCATTTCCCTCCTTCGGTTGCGACGAGCCTTCTCCTTGATTTTTTTTGCCTCCTTCGCGCTTTTTTTGGCGCTTTGAGTAACATTACTAGCGCCCCCGGTGATCTCACTCCTGCTCATGCTAAACCCGCTACCAGTGCCGCTGTAAGCGCTGTTAATGCTGTACGTACTGCCCATGCTGCTACTGCTGAAGGTGCTCAAGTTGCTCATGTCACCAGTACCAACGCTGAAAGAACTACCACTATCGCCCGTTAACCCCATCCTACCATCTTCTCCACGACCGGCCGCGAAGTTCTCTTCTTCAACACGGCGTGCCTCAGCTCTCAGCTCTCTGACGTGCAAAAAGCGCTTGAAATACTTTTCCAGGCTCTCAGACCTTTCTGTCAGCTCGATTGCCACCTCGGACGCAAAGCTTTTTGCAGCATTTCTTATTGTCGAAGTGCTCGCATCGTTCTTCCTGGCGATTCTTGTCGCCTCTGTCCAGCAATTTCCACTCACTAGAATCTTTATCGCGCTTTGGTAGTCATTGTTGCAATAATCCAGACAAATCTGAGCCGCGTTTAATTTTGCTTGTTCGCCGCCACTGGACGTGGTGTCCTCCGAGAACATTTCCACAATCGTACCGCCCAGATTTTCCATTTCCTCACTGCTCGTACAGCAGTAAGTGAATATGGCCTTCCAGTCACTGGCATTTGTCGCGGCTTCGATCGCCTCTTGTAGGGCGGGAGGGTGCACTGAGAGGAAAAGATTTGTGGCCACCTGGTAGTGCTGCTCCTTGTACTTTCTCCGCGCAAGGATCAGCACAATCTCACGCCTCACGACCCCATCATCACTCGAGGAGTACAGAGACAATGCCTCTTTCTCTAAACTGTGCTCTTTAATCAACGACAAAGCAAGCCTTTGATTTTCTTCATTCTTATCGAGCGCATGCAGGCTAACCAAAGCCTTCTCCCATCGACTCAGCGACACGTCTACAGTGTATCTGGCACTGAGTTCATCCATAGCACTGAGCTTCTCAATCTCAACCATGTAGACTCGTGGGTCCATTTGCGAGTTTCTCGCAATACTCTTGGCGAGCTGGAAATCATACAACCCCTTGGCAGTGTCGTAGAGAACTTTGTAAGAGGCCAGAAAGGCCAAGTACTTGATGGAATCCTGGGCAAAAGAGTCGTCTAAGCTGAGATTCCGCGACTCCGTCTCGCTCATGATCAAGGTCAGCGCCTCTTCAAGCTTCGGTGGCTTTTGTTTGGCGAAAGTTGACAGAATCGGGAGAAGAAATTGTTGCACGCCCTCCTTACTGCCGAGCATGGATGCCCTCATTGACGTGCACACCAAGTTTACCTTCTCATCAAAGTTGAAGTCGCTTGTCTCTCGTGTCTTAGTTGCCCAGCTAGGCGCAACATATTTAGTCGCAGTAAAGTCAACGTCCTGCAAGTAACTTATGAAGAGATTCAAAAAGTCTACGTTCTTTACTTTCCGGACAAAGCGGTCGATATTTCTCAGAAATAAGCTCGGGTCGTGGTCCACAACCAGGTTGGTATCAATCCTATGTGTTCTCATGAGCTTAAATGCCTTTTTGTAGTCGCGAGCATCCAAATATTTGCGACAGAGGGACAGGGTCAGCGCCCGCGGATACACATTCTCAAGATTACCACGCGGGTGCTGTAATACAACGAGAGGCTCAACCCCGACACACCCAACTATTCGACTCCCCCTTTCTACATTCCTCGGCTCATAGCCAACTTCTCTCATCAAAGCCTCCTCCATGGCTTCGCTGCCCGCGAGCGGGTCAAACGATAACATCACGCTGGAGTGCTGAAAGCGCAGCTGCGCCCTCGACCCCAAGGTGACATAAATAAGTTGTTTGTGCTCCCTACTGAAGGCGAAGCAGCTGCTGCTCGCACAAACGAGCTGATCCCCACAATACAGCCTATTTCTATTGGACAGCCCAACACATGTGTATTCACCGTCAGTAGCATCGAGGACAGCAATCCAGATGCATGGCTCCAGCATTCTAATTGGAAGCTGACTTAACGACGCCTTTATCACATATACATACAAGCTGCCATCGTCCAGCGAGATCAGCGCTCGGTCGCTACTTAAGTCAGGAATGATGCGCAACACCCGAGAAGAATAATCCAAATCAGAATCTAAAGGAGATTCTCCGGGAGACAAAACTACGGGCGTCACCGTCACCGTCGCCGGAATGCCGTCCAAATCGCCATCAAATGAGGCGACTTGAAAAGAAAACTCCACTATACTTTCCACGTTCGTGGCGACATCATTCCCAATGGTAATGACACTCTTGGTAGATTCATCATCACCCTGCAAACAGACTATTTGGCGCAGCGTTATACTTTTTGATAACACGAAGCCGTCCTTGAGCACCAGCTTTCTCGAATCATCGCCACGAAAAAGTAGAATCTCATCCGTCGCCGTCAATGCAACAAAAAATTCGTCCATGTGGGCGACCGCATTGATCAAAGCGCAGTCCTTCGTCCTGATAATCTCTCCAGCCATCGGAGGCGGCACGACTGCTCTACCCAGTTTTGTCGAATGAATTTCTTCCCCGTCGACCACCAGAGCCCCGCAGCTCACATCGTCGTTGTTCACGGTCATGTCCCAGTGAAAGTGCATCGATCGAATTTTCGATGAGGCCAATAGTATTGTGAGCTGCCCACGCCGTTCCGCATCAAAGCGAAAGGACTTGACAACATCTCCTCTAGAGGTTGAAGGGATGGAGTGCTTCAAGTACCAATGATAGTTGTTCCTGTGATAAAGCTGCAAAATGCTCTCTTCCCCGGACTTTTTCACCAACAGAATGCCCAACAATTCGCTCTCGCAATCCCAGCCGACATTAGAAATGTTCCATTCCTCGGCGTTGCACCCGCGAATCGTAAACTCCCGGTGACGCAAGCCGTTGGGCTCGAAAAATATAGTCTGCAATTTCTCCCGGACGACTTGGACAGCCGTTATTAACGTGGAATTCGTCGACCATCCCACGCTGTTCGGCAGGATGCCAGTGACGAGGGTGCCATCTTCTTTTCTGCAGATAGCCTTGGTAACTCCCGGTTCCACCGTCGTAAAGACACGAAGAATTCGGTTGTCATTTTTGTTGTCATTTTTGGTGGCATTATTGGCACCATCATCACTGGCAGCAGCACCGTTGTCATCAGTTGTGGCCACAACAAAGCGCTCACCGTCACCAGCCCAAGCAATCTCAACTGGCTCGCTTAAAGCGGATTGTGCGGGGTAAGGGTGCTCGTGAAGAGGTTGCATGTCGGATCGGAAAGTTAGCAAAGTGTCGTTGGTAGTGTAAATCAAAACAACCTCACTGGTCGGCGAGAGGGAGATGCATCGGATTCCTGCAGGGATCGTACCAATTGATACAGGGGGGAGAAAAACAGGAGTACTTGGGGTGTCTAGGGCATGTCTTGGATATTCGCCGCCGTCGACGTTGTTCTCATCTACACTGTTCTCATCCAAACCATTATCATCAATGCTAATCGTGAAAATCTCCCCATCAGTGTTGCCCACAACGGCAAATTCAGACTCCTCCACCCAGAATACCCACGAATATAAGTCTTGGGGAGGCTTTTTGGGAAGAGAAAGCGTCCGCGGCGCATAAGGAGGCAGGAAATAAGTAAGGAGTCCAGAAGGAGTGATGGTCAGGGTCAAGTTTGTGAACGTGGAGGTAAAACAAGAAGGGGGCTCATCAGACAATTCGATCGGGGACCTGACGGTTCGAGACCGTGTCGGATGATAAGAATTATGAGTGAGGACGAGGTTCTGCATCGCTGCTTTGTGTTGTGTAAAACGAATGGGGAGCTGATTGGGTTGCCAACAAATTTGAGCTGAATCTGGAATTTCATGCACGTTAATTTTCGATTTCAACTCTTAGGCGTACTACTGTGCTTTACAGTATCGGTAAATTGCTTTTTCGGTAGTAGCTTTAGAGCACAACCCAATCCCACGTTATCTCGCTTGCTGTCCTCGTCGCGGCTATCTCGCTTGCTGTCCTCGTCGCGGCTTCCCAATATGCCCCAAGGGAGCTCACCCTGCCCAGAGATTCCTCTCAAGCCGGAGTTCAATCCAGACAATGAAATCGCGGTAATTGCTCAGGGATGATTCTGGGGCCCCGACAAGCACTTCAGGCAATGCAACGGTGTTGAGCGAGTTGTCGTGGGGTACTTTGGGGGGCTTCAGCAGAATCCGACCTATGAAAAGATCAAGGACTACACGGAGGCAATATTAATCGAGTTCGACCCGGATGTGATTGACTATGAGGACGTGCTTATAGATTGGGCAAATACACACAGCCCGTGTTCTCCGGCTTATTCAAATCAATATGCCAGCAAGATCTTTCCGCTCAATAATAGCCAACGTGGTACTGCAGAGTATATTATCGAGGCGATAGAGGGGCAGACCAAGCGTAAATGCTTCACTACAATCGAGGACGCATCCGAACTTCGATTTTACCGAGCTGAGGAATATCACCAGAATTATTTGAATAAAAACCGCGGTTGGTAGCCCGCCCAGGCCATCAATCCGCCAATTAGAATCTGCACAGGCATTCAATTGATTCAATTGTGTGTGTGCGTACGATTATGATTGAGAATGTGCGATCGGAGAGTAGATGCTCTACAAAAATGATGACGACAATGACGATGACGATGACGATGACTATGATGACAGACCGCCATGCCAAACCAAGCAGCGTCACCGAGTAATGACACACAGCAACTTGCTTTAGCAACTTGTTGCGCCGAAACTTCGAGCGTTGACAACGGCAGTCGCAAGTAATTTTCAAAATGTAAAAAGAAGGGGAATTTTGTTTTGCTGCAAGCGCCCGCCACTAATGTTAATGTCATAAGAGTCATTTAAATCGTCAAACGCTTCATACAGGAGATAAATGTTAGACAGGACACCTACGTAATACGTACTAAACTGTGGCCACAGTCGACCAATCCAACTCAGCCCAACCGCATCATCCAATTCTTCACTTTTCCCCCTCTGCTGGAGCATCAGCGGCATCAGCAGGAGCGGCATCGGCAGGAGCAGCATCAGCGGCCGGCGCAGGGGCAGGAGCTGGAGGGGCTTCCTTCCCAAATAGACCTGGATAAGTCTTCTTGTAGCCACCGAAGTCGGGGTAATTGAGATCGAGTCTCGTAACGGGACTCTTCCGCTCCAATGACAAAGATTTGATTGGCGCAAAGTTGCTGTTCAGCTGGTTCCTCGCGTTGGCATAGCGGGCGCTGCGGGCGGTCTTTGCTGCCGCATTCGGAGCGCCTGTCTCCCAAATCTCGGTCGGATCCTTTCGGTTCTCCTGCGAGGTTGGTTGTGGCAGGTGCAAGTTGATGTTGAAGTTAGGTAGTTAGTTAGTGTGTGGCGGTTGAAGGGTTTGGGAGAGAGGGGGCAACAAATGCTGACGAACATTAGCACAGAACGAGGAAACGAACAAAAGCCTACAATCGCCACAGCGATCCGCAAAGAAAAGCAGCTCTCCAGTGCAAAGCAGATATGCAACAGAGAATAAATGACCTCAGCAAATCAGAGAATATACTTTCCCGCACAAAAATAACCCCTATGGACACCTAACATAATATACGTACTTGAGCCATACTTCCAGCGTTAGAAATCGACGGTGAAACGAGAGATCCAAGCCCGAAAGCCGCCACTGTGATGAAATTACTACGACTGATTGCATTTAAGGAGTTGCTCATTTGTGTCTTTTGGGACACCTGGAAGGCCTCAACACTTAATGCGGCGGCGAGGAGGAGTGCCAAAACTCGCATGATTTATTCCTTGAGTTGAAAAAAAAGATTTAGAATTGGAGACGAAGCGACGAGGAATTGCGAGCGCTTCTGCAGGAATCATCGGTTTTACAAGAGATTGGACCGCATAGGACCCTCAATTTCAACTCCAAACAGCAGCTGCGACAAATAATCCACGTAAAAATACGCCCCTTAGTCCTGAATGGCACCGTCCGCTAAGGTTGCCTCTCCTGGTGGTGTGGACAGTGGAGGTGATGCGAAGGAGGCAACATCACCTGAAACGACACTCAATAATTCGAGCAGCTTACAGAATGGCTCGGGGCAGAACGGTGGGTACAGTAGTTATGGTGGGTATGGAGGGAACGGCGGAGGATATGGAGGAGGATATGGAATGAATTCAATGATGGGAGGCTACGGTATGTACGGTGGTATGGGTGGAATGGGCGGAATGGGTGGAATGGGCATGTACGGCGGAATGGGCTACGGAATGGGCATGATGGGCGCGAATCCAGCGATGAATTTGCTATTTTCCTTCAATCAGGTTGTCGCCTCAGTGACAATGGCGACAGAGCTCGTGGGAATGAACATGCAAGGCGTCGCTCACGCGTTCACCAGCGTGGTGAAGATGTGGGAGAACATTCAGAGCGGGTACAAGAGCCTCATCGAAGACGTGACCCGGGGCGGGGACGATTCCGCGATGTTCTCCTCCACCGGAAATACGGAGCTGGACGAGGAGAGACGACAAAAGCGAAAGAAACTTATCATTTTGAGGTATGCCATCGTCTTTGGGGGTACGTGGGCTATTGTGAAGATGGTTTCGTTCATAATACGGACAACACGCAGACGCCAGAGACGGAAATTGATGGAGAAGGCGGCGTTGCGTGCGGGTGTTGGAGTTGGAAATAGATTTGATGCAAGAATGAATAGGCACGGTGGTGAGAGCAGTGGCGGATTTAATGCCAACATTGATGGTGGGTTTTCAAATTATCATGGCTCAAATTATAATAGTGGGCGATATGGCGGCGGTGGATATGGTGGCGGTGGATATGGTGGCGGTGGATATGGTGGCTATGGCAGCAGCGGATATGGCAGCAGCGGATATGGCGGTGGATATATGTGACTTTGCTGATGCTTTATTTTTGTTTTATAAAAAATGAATTGGCGAGTAGTTGTTTATAGAGAGCTGCCGCAGAACAAAACATCTTGCGCATTTCTTTTCCTAGTTCATTAATACACTTGGCAGATCGATTGCGCTCACAATCTTCCTCTCTTCTTCGAATCACGTCAAACCCAGTTGCTAAAAGAAGTAACTAGAGACTCTTAGCGAGCAATTAAGTGCTTAGATCCCGTCACGAAGGATCTGGAACTCGCGGACAAGCTCGTCCTCAATGTCCACGTATCCACGAGTGATTTCAGCAGCAGGCAACTTGGGATCGACGAATTTTGTCTCGATAACTTTCTGGAGAGTGGGCGCGAGCGTAGTCTTGATGTGCGCGTAGGTGATCTTGGCGTCAGCGGGAGACTCTGCGATGGTCTTCTGGGAGAGATCGTAAAAGGTGATGATACAAGCGAGCATCCCAAGTGTCTTCTCAAGGGGGCAGGTGTAGTCATAATCCGTGAAGGCATTTTGTTGCAGGAAATCCTCGCGGAGAATCTTGGCGACCTCCATGACGACCTTCTGGTCCTCGGAAAGACTCTCTTTACCAACGAGCTGCACGATCTCACTCAAATTGTCCTCCTGCTGCAGAATGTCACGGGCCTTGTTACGGAGTGACGAGTAGCGGGAGTCGCGCTCACAGAAAAAGGGCTCAAGCACTCGCATGTACTTCGAGTACGAGATGAGCCAGTTGAGAGAGGGAAAGTGCTTGCGCTGGGCGAGCTTCTTGTCTAGACCCCAGAAGACCTGGACGATGGAGAGGGTAGCGGCAGTGACAGGGTCACTGAAATCTCCTCCAGGAGGAGAGACAGCGCCGACAACAGTCACAGTTCCCTCGCGCTCGGGGGATCCGAGCGCGCTCACGCGGCCAGCACGCTCGTAGAAAGCAGCCAATCGAGCACCGAGGTAGGCGGGGTACCCGGAGTCGGCGGGCATCTCTCCCAAACGGCCGGAAATTTCACGCAAGGCCTCGGCCCAGCGGGAAGTGGAGTCAGCCATCATGGACACATTCATCCCCTGGTCGCGGAAGTACTCGGCAAGCGTGATGCCAGTGTAGATGGAGGCCTCGCGGGCAGCCACGGGCATGTTGGAAGTGTTCGCCACGAGGGTGGTGCGCTTCATGATCCCGACTTCTCGATCCTTGCCTGTCACCTTGTCCTTGACAGTCATGGTGAGCTCTGGGAAGTCACAGAGCACCTCAGCCATCTCGTTCCCGCGCTCGCCGCAACCGACGTAAACAATAGCGTCACTGTTCGAGAACTTTGAAAGGGACTGCGAGATGACAGTCTTGCCGCATCCAAAGGCCCCAGGAACAGCGCAGGTTCCACCCAACACAGAGGGGAACATTCCGTCAATCACACGAAGGCCTGTGGTCAGAGCCTTGTTTCCTGGCAGCTTCTCTGCGATAGGACGGGGTTTGCGGACAGGCCAGAAGTGACTCAGAGTCAGATTGTGGTCCTTTCCGGTCTGTATGCATGGTCGTGGTTTATTGCATGGTTGCATGGTTGCATGGTTGCATGGTAGTTAAGAGTTAGTTAGTTAGTGGGGTTTGGTTTGGGTAGTTTGTTTGTTTGTTAGTGGGTGGGTGGGGGGGGGAGTTCAAGCAATCTGGCGGCAGTAAAACGCAAAATTGCACAGAAAGAAGATAAATAATCTCACCTGCTCGTTGTAGACAGTCATGATCGTGTCGTCCACGTTGAACTGCTCCTTGCCATCAGTACCAGCGGTAAAAATCTTCTTGACAGTACCATAAACATTGGGAGGGCACATGATCTTATGGGAGTCAACAATCTCGTTCTCGTAGACCGTGCCAAGGATGTCTCCTCCGGTGACGGGCTGGCCCTCGCGGAATCCAGCACCAGTGAAGGTCCAGTTAGTGGCGCGGGTGAGCGAGGGCACATCGACTCCCTTGGGCACGTACACATCACCTTCATTACGGAAGATGTCCTCGAGGGGACGCTGGATGCCATCGAAAATCGTTCCCATGATTCCCGGGCCGAGCTCCACGGAGAGAGGAGCGCGCTTGCGCAGGACTGGATCCCCTACGGTCAGACCCGAAGTGTCTTCGTAGACCTGAATGGAGGCGGTGTCACCCTCAAGCTTAATAATCTCACCGACCAACTTGTTGTGTCCCACGCGCACAAGCTCGTACATTGCAGCACCACTCATCCCATCTGCGACGACTAGGGGCCCAGATACCTTGAAAACATAGCCGTAATCGCTCTCCTTCGTGTCTTCGGCGCTGCGAGGTTGAGGTTGTTGTGTGAGTGCTGGCGTCTCTACTCTTCTCTTTACTCTTCTCAACCCATAAGTCGTATTTTCTGTCACGCCAGTCATGGCTATCGAGTCATGGCTATCGCTAATAACTATCGCTAATAACATACCTCATGTAAGTCGCCACCATCGTATCGCTACTGCCGTGATTTAGAGAGAAGTTCTGCGCTTTGTACGTTGTCTGTGGCTGTGTCTGTGTCTGTGCCTGTGCTTGTTCCGTCATTGACAAAGGATGCAAGTGGTTGCGAAGCAATGGTGTTGAGGTGTTAGAGACAAGCAAGGGAGCAAAGAAGGAAAAAAAAGGAGCGCAATAGCGATTGCGCAATTCGATAGAGCAGCATGGTCGCGAGAGTGCATCGACATGAAGGGAGAAAGGAGGGGAGCAGGTGTTTCTGATGAGACAGTTATATAAAATCAATAAATTGGCGTTTCGAACGCCTTCAGTAATGATAAGTAACCCATTAACGCAATCATTGTGCAGAATCGTACCTAAATAGTATAGAATGCCTCACGGGTGTAAATCTCCTCAGCCTGGAATCCAGATGCCAGCCAAGAAATGGTAAGCTGCTCTACGCAATTTTAGCCCCCCCCCCTCGCTTGTAGATACTTGTTAGATACCCACATGGCGCATTTAGAACCTGTGAATGCACCTCTGCATCACCCTGCAAACAGCCCGTTTCTTTGTCGAAAATTGGCCTCTGGGTTGGGGTAGAGGAGGTCACTTTTTCGGATTTGGGAGGTGCATCGGTTATCCCTTATGGGACGTGCCCCCCCTCTCCGCCCGGCATTATCTTCTTGTCCACGAATGTCCCCCTGTCACCCCCCCACCTTCCCTTCCCATATACAAACCTAAAACCTGAACTAACCATAACCAACACACGCACCTTACACGCAGTCGTTTTTTGCCCGTGCCGCACGCCCGATGATGGGCCGGACAACTGTCCAGTCGCAGCTCACAAGGCGACAATTCAGCGCCGGACACAGCCAGGCCGAAGCTGTTGCTGAGTATGAAAAGTGGCGCAAGTACACCTTCGCTGTGGCCTTCCCCCTCATGGCTGGCCTTACCGTGTACAACGTTGTGGTCCACTTCATGCACGGTCACCATGACCACGATGACGCTCCTCCCGCGAGCTACATGAAGATCCGGAACCGACCATACCCCTGGAGCTGCAGTGATTGCTCTTTCTTTGAGATGGACTGCTGGGCCAAATGCAAGGCTGCACGAAAGTAAGATTTGGTGAAAGATTTCAAGGATTTCTTTTGTGGGTTTTGGGGTGTTGGGTTGAGTCGTGGAATAGATAATTGAAAAAAAAAGCTAACGACAATTTTTCTTCGCGGGAAACAAATCTCAACCACGTTTTTCATACAACTTACTTAAAAACTACTTCCAAGGGCAAAGGGAGGAAAGGCAGCGAGTTCCTGTCAAAGGCAGCGAGCTCCTGTCACCATCTCGCAGAGCCCCCGGGATGATCAGTTAGCTGACCGTTCTTTCGACTGAAGCTCTTTGCGTTCTGTGCGCTCAGCATCTGCGCCCGCTGATCTGCAAACTCAGCCTTCCTCTTTCTGCGTTCCTCTTCTTCGCGCTCCAACCTCCTGGCCTCGATATCAGCGGCAGTCGGCACATGTCCCCCAGCGCTACTTGGACCCATTGTTTTGCTGCCACGTTTTTCTTTCAGCTTGGCTTCAACATCTTTCATGTTGGGCTTCATAACCTTCTTCTTGCTTGGGAGACGACGCTGATAGTCCTTCGCTGAACCTTCTACATGAGTCCCCTCATTCTTCTTGCCCCACATGTTGACAGTACCGAGTGCAACCCTGAACCTGTGCTTGGTTTCTAATAATTATTTGGTCGATTGGTTGTGATTGTTGTTGTTGATTGCATCCGGAGAGAAAAAGTGAAAAAGTCGAAATGCGAGGACATTGGGATTCTTAATGATAAAGTCATGACCGTTTCAGCAGAAAAAATAGAATACGTTCACCTATGGACTTATCATCTGTTTCAATTCTCGCTGCACAATTTCCCGTCTTACACCTAGGCACAGGGCTCACTTGCTGCTGTGCCAGCCTTCGCGCTCCCTATGGCACCATCTCCCCCTCATCAATTTCAGAGCAAGCGCGGACATACTGTTCAATTGTATACGACGAGACATCAACTGGAATTCAACTGTCTGACGAAATAAACTGTAATGAAAGTATTGTAAGCTCTGTCCTTGATGGTGGCGTTGAGGGAAGCTTTGACATGGTTGAATGTGAGAGAACTGTTTCTCAGGGGATGATCAGCAGGCTTTCATACGCGATTGAAACTGGTGAACTGGCACTTGCTGATATTAGGATCAACGACGAAGAACTACAATTTGTCATTCCACATGATTACCACACGTACGTTCATGAGAACGGCACATTTGCCAATGAAACAGCTTTATGGGCAGAAGCTTTTTGCAAATACCACAATGTGTTTGACCCCGGGCAAAAGGGGGAATCCCCCCCCTCCAGCGCGGGGGGAGCTTCTTGCACTAATTATCTCTACAAAGAAGTATCGATGTCATTCGATCGGTCGGATAGTATACGACATGAACAATTTATGGAGGATGATTTTGTTGTTGTATCTCCATCACACCAAGTGCAGCCGCCATCATTTTCTCCAACAAGACCTGAAATGATGCAATCGCTTGACGCCAGTGTTCTACTTGAGGCCGGCGGGGCATTCTCTAATGGCCCAATCAACCCCAAATGCAAAATTTATCTCCATCACTATCACGACTTTTGTGGCGGCAGTCAAGCAAGCTGTGCTACAAGCGAAGATAGTTATCGTGGCGAGATGAAGAGAGAGTTCGAAATGATCACCTCTGGCATTACGAATCAGCCCAATTGTTCGAGGACCAGTGAGTTAGTCGAAGCTGACATAATCATTTGCATGATGCCGACGGAAATCATCAAGTCATTAGATAAATTTTGGTGGTGCCCTTCTGTTGCGCAAC
>Ga0115555_1000829_pt1 | contig 21262 bp, 16 predicted proteins | sample COGITO_mtgs_1104_2_FD_87285 | JGI IMG/M metagenome (GOLD analysis project Ga0115555, IMG submission 87285) | Pelagic marine microbial communities from North Sea - COGITO_mtgs_110407 | ecosystem: Environmental > Aquatic > Marine > Epipelagic | place: Germany:Helgoland, sampling site Kabeltonne... | reverse complement strand
TAATTTAATCATCTGCTATCCTAGTTCCAAACTTACAGGACGGCGAGATTGAGTTATTAGACTAATGACTTTAAGTAAATATTAGTAATTAGTTAAGCAAGCGATAGATTTGCATAAAATCGAATATTTGAAGAAAACAAAATTAAGTTAGGTGAAATATGAGTAATACACTTTATATCACAGGCGCTGGGGTAAGTGCAGATAGTGGAATCCCAACTTTTCGAGGAGAAGATGGGTTCTGGACCGTTGGAAGTAAGAATTACACCCCTCAACAAATGGCAACAAGACAAATGTATATCGCTAAGCCAGACGAATTTCTTCTTTGGTATTATAAAAGATTTGTAAAATACCGAAACTTAAAACCAAACTCTGTTCACAAATGGCTCTCAAACAAAACATTAATTACTCAAAATATTTACTGTCTAGATGATAAAGCCGGTAATAAATCATTCATCCCAATTCATGGAAGCTTAAACAAGGTTACAACTTTTGAGACACAGGAATGTGTAACTGATTTACAAGAGGCACCATGGGACAAAGTGCAAGCAGCATGTAAAACCAGTGAAGACGACAACCTACTAAGAAAAGTTTTGCTAGAAGCTTTTAATATTTCAACTCAAACATTGACACCTCGAATTCACGAGTCCTTAAAACCATTCGTATTACTATTCGACGAGTATTATACAGATTTATATCGAATTTCAGAAGCAGATAAAATGTTTAAGAGCGCTAAAAAATTTGTATTTATTGGAACATCATTTAATGTCAATATAACAGAGATGGCCCTGAGAGCGGCGGTATGTCGTAATTGTGAGATTGAGGTGGTAGATCCTGAGCCAGTCGATCTAAATATTCCGGGCGTAAAATACTTAAAAATGAGGGCTACCGATTATATCAAGCTTTAAATTGCTTAAAGTTCGAAATTCAAAAAAATATAAACGAAAAAGGAGCGTGCCCATTAGCAAAAATAATAAAACAATCCTTATTGCTGGAGCGACTGGTTATATTGGAAGTCAAGTAGTTAAAAAATTAACACTTTTACGATACAAAACCATCTGTCTTACAAGGGACAAAAAATTAAAAGAAAATAAAAGCCTAGAGGTGTTTAACGTTGACTTAACAAACGCTTTGGAAATGAAAGAAATTGTGAACACCTTACCTAAGATCGACGTAATTATTTCATGTATTGGGAGCTATACAGGGGGAATAAAAGATTCTTGGAATGTTGAGTATAATGCAAATAAAAATTTGCTAGATCTAGGGCTATATTTCTCAATTAATCAATTCATTTTGTTATCGGCTATTTGCGTACAAAAACCGAAACTAGAATTCCAATGGGCTAAAATTGCATTTGAAAAACTACTTATTAATTCTGGAATTACTTACAGTATTGTACGACCAACAGCTTTTTTTAAGTCTCTTTCTGGGCAATTAAAAAATGTAAAGTCAGGAAAGAAGTTTATTTACTTCGATAATGGGGTAAACACTTCTTGCAAACCCATTTCAGAAAATGATTTGGCTCAGTATATCTGTAAATGTATATTATCAAAAGATAAACTTAATAAAATATTACCTATTGGAGGACCAGGGCCCGCTTTAACACCTCTTCAAACGGGTAATCTATTGTTTAATCTTGTTGGTCAAACACCTAACTTCAAACGAGTACCAAGTAAACTTTTTACGATTTTAGCAATTTGTTTAATTCCTTTAGCTTTTTTCTCGAAAAGAATAGCCGATGCACAGCAGTTTTTAAGAATAGCAAATTACTACGCAACCGAGTCTATGCTGGTTTATAATCACGAGACCAGTTCCTATGATGAAACACTCACACCAGAATTTGGAACTGATACACTTGAAAATCATTTTAAAAAGCTTCTTGCTGCGGATCACGAAATAAATGAGCTAGGGGCTCACAAACTGTTTTAAGAAATTCTTGAATTTAAAACGAAAAAAAAGTTAGTTCTGTTATTTAAACATGTTCGATGGTTGAAATTTGCTTTTAGGACTGGTTCTAGGTTCACTCACCCAAAGATTGCGATCAGGATGCATGCCTGCACCGAAGACCGCAGAAACAGCTGAGCAACGCATTCTATTTAGTAATCTCGTATCTGCATCGCCGATAGATGGATGAACGCCACCATTATCTTCAACATCCGCAATCCATTTTTCTTTGCGGCTAGAAAAAGTTTTCTGATCTAGTAACTCAACACAAATTAATTCATTCGTGTTGAGGTCAACATTGATTTGATCTCCATTCTCGATTAAGGCTATTGGCCCACCTATTGCTGCCTCTGGCCCAACATGACCAATAACCAGACCAACAGAACCTCCTGAAAACCTTCCATCCGTCATAAGTGCTATAACAATACCTCGCTCTCGACATAAGGAAGTGATCCGAGAGGTTGAGTCTAACATTTCCGGCATACCAGGACCGCCTGTCGGGCCTTCATAGCGGACAACTACCATATCAAAATTCTCAAAGAATTCTGGCTCAGAGTCTAATTTTTCAAGAAGTCTCTGCTCACCGTCAAATATTTTAGCTGTTCCCTTAAAAATATTATTTTCCAAACCACCCTCAACACCTGCAAGCTTTAAAATTGAGCTGTGTTCTGGCGATAAATTTCCGCCCAAGACTCTCAAACCGCCAGTTTCTTTAAAAGGATTCTGAACACTGTATATCACATCACCATCTGGCTTAGATGGGTTTAACCGTGCCAATTGATCATGCAAAGTTTCACCAGTGCAGGTCAGTGTCTCACCGTTCAGAAGGCCAGCATTCATTAAATCTTTAACTATCACTTGGATACCGCCTTTGGCATCAATATCGACCATAGAGTATGTACCAAAGGGTCGAGCATTCACCACTACTGGGATTACATTTTTTGAGAGATGATTAAATTCATCAAAGCTCATAATATCTTCTAAAAAATTTCTGTAGCCCGCTGCACGAGCTAATTCTGGAGCATGAAGCATGACATTTGTAGAACCACCGATAGCCATTGAAACAATGATAGCATTTCTAATGGAATCTCTATTTACGATATCTCGTGGCTTAATATCATTTTTAATCATGTTTGAAAGGTAATCTATTAGCTCTTCTGGAAAAATTTTTATTCGCCTATCATCTTCTGACGCAGGAGAAATCATATGAAGCGGTTGCATCCCAACCACACCTATAAAAGTCTGCATCGTATTGTAAGTAAACATCCCACCACAGCTTCCAATTCCTGGACATGACTCCAATGCAATGCGCTTTTTTTCGTCCGCATCATTGCTGCCTGCAAACTGGTAACTTGTTATTATATCTATAGGCTCATTAGTTTTTGAGTTTTTTCCTGGCCTTATAGAGCCATCAGACATAATTATCGCCGGTCGATTGTGCTCCAGTATTGCTGCTAAAGTACCGACGGGAGGCTTATCACACGCCACCACAGCTATTACGCCTTCGATACCAGTAGCACTTAAATGTTCACAGATAGCATCGTTAGCAACCTCTCGACCAATTAATGAATACCGCATTTCTTTTGTTCCGTTCCGAATACCGTCAGACGTCGCAATCGTGAACTCTGGTTGAACAAGTCGCATTGCAAGTTTTCCTGAATCAACCCCAATTCTATTTCGCAATGCCTCGTGAATTATCGAAACTTTTTCACTCACACCCAAGTAGCACTGAGAGTCGCCTTTATTCCCTACTACTCCAATTGACGGCTCATGGATTAAGTTAACATCAGTTCCCAGATGACGCGCAATACCAAAAGTCTGTGCATTCCTACCTGGGTTTTTGTCAATTAAAACTGTCCTTGAATTCTTCATTTGCACCCCAAAATATTCTAATAATCCGATCTTATTTTCTTCTTACATGGAAATTTCGCCAACTGTCTATAGCTTTAATGTAAAGTATCCCAATTACCATACTAAAAAATAAAGTTACTTTTGCGAATAGCCCTGATAGGTTTTAACACGCCAATAAATACAAATCAGAGATTAAATTGAATATTAGTCACTTAGAAAAAAGCTGGGCTCGAGAACTTTCTCATCAAATCAATCTGCCATATATAAGGAAATTGGAAGCATTTTTAAAAAATGAAGAATCATTAGGTAAAGTAATTTACCCTCCAAGTGATTTAATATTTAAAGCCTTCAAGCTGACACCATTTAATAGAGTTAAAGTCATCATTTTGGGTCAAGATCCTTACCACGGGAAGAATCAGGCCCATGGTCTTAGTTTTTCTGTTCAATCTGGTAACAAGTACCCCCCCTCATTAAAAAATATTTTTAAAGAACTAGCCACAGATCTTGGGGTTGAGCATCCAATCAAAGAAAATTTGGAAAATTGGGCCTCGCAAGGAGTTTTACTTCTTAATAACTGTCTGACAGTTGAGGAAGGTCTTCCACGGTCTCATAAAGCGATCGGTTGGGAAAAATTCACTTCAAGTGTAATAGACAAACTCAACAAGAAAAAAAAGAACTTAGTGTTTATACTTTGGGGAAAGGATGCAAGGTTGAAAGGTCAAAATATCAATAAAGCAAACCATCTCATTATCGAGGGTCCGCACCCCTCACCTCTTTCTGCATACAGAGGTTTCTTAGGATCAAGACCGTTTTCTCAAACAAATTCTTATCTAATTAGTAATAAATTAACGGCAATAAATTGGTTAGCATAAACAATTATATCTTTGAATAGTTAAATAAATAGCAATAACCCAAGTTATGAAGATAAGTCATACGCTCTCTCGCCATGAACGTTAATATCAAGGCCCTCATACTCTACCTCTCGGTCTACCCTAATCGGTATAATGAGCATAAGCACTTTAATGATGATTGCTGTCACTATAATGGTGTATCCCCCTACAACGATTAATGATGTAATTTGTGAAGCCCAGCTAGAGCCATTATCAAACCCCAACATTGAAAAAAATGGCATCATTAAAATTCCAAAAATTCCACCGATACCATGAACTGCAAATACATCTAAAGTATCGTCTATTTTCAAAACATTCCTTACTAAGTTCACTCCCTCTTGACATATTATACCAGCCGCACCGCCAATTAACATGGCCTCCACTGGGCCAACATAGCCCGATGCGGGAGTAATTGAAGCCAAACCTGCTATGGTGCCAGTAACCAGACCAACCAATGAGGCCTTACCGTACTTCATTCGTTCCCACAGGGCCCACGTTAATGAAGCTGTTGCAGCCGATAAATGGGTTACAGTAAGTGCCATAGCAGCACCCTCATCAGCGGCGAGCTGCGAGCCGCCATTAAATCCAAACCAACCGATCCAAAGCATAGAAGCACCAATCATTACAAAACCTGGGTTGTGCGGTGGCTTGCTTACTTCAGCTCTTGGCCCCAAAAAGTAAGCTATGGTCAAAGCAGCCAGTCCTGCTGTCTCATGAACAACTATGCCGCCTGCAAAGTCAAAAACAGGTACTTCGAATAACCAACCATTTGCTAATAAGCCACCGCCCCAAATCCAGTGCACTACAGGGGCATAGACTAATAACATCCAAATTGATGAAAATGCGAGAACGAAGCCAAAAGTAATCCTCTCTACAAAGGCCCCTACAATAAGTGCCGGAGTAATAATTGCAAAAGTCATTTGAAATGCGAAAAAAAGTATTTCAGGCAATGTTCCAATGAGAGAGTTTGAGTGTACGCCTGATAAAAACGACTTGCTTAACCCACCCCAAAAAGAATTTAAGTCTCCAAAAGCAATTGAGTATCCAACACTGAACCAAAGAACACTCATGAGGCACGCTATTGCATAAGTATGCATGAAAACACTAAGTACATTTCTTGATCGGACAAGACCACCATAAAACAGTGCGAGCCCGGGAAGAGTCATGAAAAGTACTAGGGCAGTTGCAACCATAATCCAAACTGTGTCTGCACTATCCATTTCCACTCCAGAACATTTTTTTAACGGCATACCAATTGAATACTGAAGTTAACAGTCAAAACTGCTAAAAATTATCACTTTGCATGAATTTTAATCATTTTTATATAAATTGCTTAAAATAATTGCATAAAATAATTTATAAGTAAGTTAATTAAGAATTAACTAGCTTCAACTGAGCACTATCACTTTTTAAACTCATGCATTAGAGTTTAACTGCATTCACTCCAAAACTGTTATCTGCCTCAGCAACCGGCTTGGTAGGAAGGTCATAAGTTCGCGAAATGTTAAATATTGGCAACCCAGAACCTAACATGGAATTATAAAACCACATCATAGCGTTGGCAGTTTGTAATGGTTGTTCGCGAGTGACAAAGTGTCCCGAATCTAAAACTAAAATTGCCTGGAGCCCCGGTAAATATTTTTCCATCCCAACACAGTAATCTACGGGTTGCCGAGGATCAGACTCGCCATGAATATAAAGAATGGGCATCGTGAACTTACTGAGGTCAACTTTCTTACTTTTCGGAATATCCCGAAAATATCGTGGTACAGCATCGCCAACTCCGTCATATGAAAACTCATCGATTATTTCTTGTAGTTCAGATTCATCTGGAAGTAGTTCAGGTTTACATGAACTTTCAAACCATACCCGAACATACGCCTCACTTTTGTTCATCAGACGGGCTGCTTTTTCGGGAAATCTTGAATTCCACTGGTGGTGTAATGAATTTCTAGGATCGTAATTATGTAACGATAGGCAACAACGAACATACCTTTCAACTCGCTCAGGAATTTGGTCAACAATATTATCACTTATAGCGACTCCCCAATCATGCCCAGCCAGACGAAAATTCACTACACCAATCTCATCTAAAAGTTGAATAATTTCAGAAGCAACATTATTCATTGTATAGTCACCTTCACTTTTATCCGATTGCCCATAGCCCTTAAGGTCAATGGCAAAAACTTTAAATTGCGTTGCTAACTGAGGAATCTGATCCTTCCAACATTTCCAACTTTCAGGTATCCCATGCAACAGGACAACTGGATCGCCTTCTCCAGCCTCGACCCAATGCCATTTAATACCCTCAACTGTTTTAACCTTGTGCTCAACTTTTAAATCTTTAATCATTTTTGCTCCATTTTCAGCTAATCGATATAACAAACCATTTAAATCATATCAAGATTTCGTGTTTTTTAAAGACTTTACTGCAACAAGAATAATTTGTGAAAGTAAGAACTATCTAGTTTTATTTATAAAAGAAAGCCACATACTCTTTTTGCCTAATTTATAATAAAAGTGCTAGTTAAACCTTACACAAAGCAAGACTAAATGCTTTTTAATGTGCCTAATGGAATATCAAAAATTTAAAGACGCTATTAAAAAAATCAATTAAAGTTTAATTACTTAAAACTATTAAGATCCCCGTACAATCTCAGTTGCTATCTTCTCTGCGATAGCCAAAACCGCAGCATTAACGTTGGATGATGGAATCATTGGCATAATTGATGCGTCCACTACTCGCAAGTTTTGAAAACCTCTAACTCTTAAATTGTTATCGACTACTGATGTGCTGTCTGATTTAGGAGCCATTCGACAAGAGCCAACTAAATGATAAGCAGTATTACTCCGCTCTCTTGCAACATTTAAAAGTTCTGCATCTGATTGTACGTCTTTTCCCGGATACACCTCATGATCAAAGTATGGAGATAAAGCACTACTATTCATTAGTTTTCTAGATATTTTTATTCCTTCAACGAGTATCCTCTGGTCTTCAGCAGCTTCAAGATAGTTTGGTTGAATTATAGGCTTGCAAAAAGGATCTTGTGATTTAGCCCTCACCCATCCCGAACTTTCAGGTCTTTGAACCCAAGCTGCAATACTGAATCCCGGAAAATTATCAAGCTCAGATTGTCTGCCAAGAGCATAACTTGCTGGAGTAAAACTTATCTGCAAATCGTTGCTTCTTCTTAATTCATTAGAATGCCAAAAACAATAAACAAGAGTCGGTCCAAGGCTAAGTATTGACTGCCTCCCTACTGCATATTTGATTATTTCCCCAAATAAACGAGGGCCACGTGATAATTCATTGATCGTTCGGACATTTTTGGCTTTTCCAGTTAATCGTGTTGCATAATGATCTCTTAAATTAACACCAACACCGGGTAATTCACATCGTATCGGTATACCTAATGACTGGAGCAACTTACCTGGACCAATACCTGATAGCTGCAACATTTGAGGTGAGTTGATTGCTCCGCCAGAAAGAATCACCTCACCGGATGACTTTATAAAAATGCTACTTTGATTAGATTGAGATCGTTTATATTCCACTCCAATAACTCGACTATCTTCAAACCTTAACTTCGTAACAAATGCATTAGTAATAATTTTTAAATTTCTTCTTCTTTTTATTGGTTTTAAATAAGCCGTTGAAGCACTCATTCGTCTCGTGCCACTCACAGTCCTCTGCACGTAGGAAACACCTTCTTCATTTTCACCATTATAATCCGGGTTCACTGGCATTCCCATTGACACTGCACTTTGAATAAAGGCTTCACAAAGAGGATCGCGCCAATTTAAATCAGTCACAATCATTTCGCCCCCACTTCCTCGAAGCTCTTTTTTACCTGAACTTTTAAAAATTTGTCTCGCAGATGATTTGTAATTTTCAAGGCTTTTAAAATGAGGAAGAAGGTCATCATACCCCCACCCAACATTCCCTCTCTGAGCCCAATTATCGAAGTCCAGTCTTTGACCACGATTAAAGATCAAGCCATTAATCGAACTCGATCCACCCAAGACTTTTCCTCGCGGAGTTGGTATCGACCTTCCGTTTGTCCCAACACTGGGCTCAGTTTCGTAAAGCCAATTTAAGCGCTTATTCGTCACTGTCTTCATGAAGCCTGCAGGTATATGAATAAAAGGGCTCCAATCAGAGGGTCCCGCCTCTATAAGACATACTTTATTTCCCGGAATTGCACTTAACCTATTGGCAAGCAAACAACCAGCAGAACCAGCCCCAACGATTACATAATCAAAGTCCACATTCGCCTCAAAACTAATAAATTACAAAAGTTACCCAGCCATTACGTAGTTGAGATTACTCATCAAAATACTTATTGAAAGAACTTTTTCTGAGAGTTAACTAAAAATGAGGTCTTAAAAAGTATTACATTGAGTCTTTTTGTAACTAATTATTTATATGGTACTGTAATAATTGAAAATAAATTTATATATTAAAAACAATAAGGAAAGTTACTTTATTAATATTATCACTAATAAAAACTGATGACTCGGAGTGTGAAAATAAAAAACTAATAGACATTAATTTAGATAAAACTGTTTAGAGAACTGGAACTGATCTCTTACTCATAAAAGTACATCCATCAGAAAGCCCAAATTCGATAAAAAATTGATATTGAAACGAAAAATACTTCTAAACTCAATAATAGTAAAAGTTTTAAATTGCAAACGACATTATCTTCTGCGACCATAAAGTCAAAGAGGTTACTCAGTAAAAAAGTATCTAAATAGAAATCCACAAAATTAGGGAGCATCGTTAAAGAACGATGAGATAATATGGCAAGCACTGAATTCTTAAATTCGATAGAGTCAAATTTTAAACAGGCGGCCGCTTGCTTGCAAAAAAGCAAATTTAAAGACTGTTTAACACCAGATTTAGCCAATCAAATCATGATGGCAAACGCAACTTATGTTGTACGATTTGCGGTAAGACTTCGTGGAACAGTGCATACTTTTACTGGGTATCGGTCGGTTCATTCTGATCACTTTGAGCCTGTAAAAGGTGGGATTAGATATGATTTAGGAGTGAACCAGGAGGAAGTTGAGGCATTGGCTGCGTTGATGACTTACAAATGCGCTTTGGTTGAGGTTCCATTTGGGGGGTCTAAAGGTGGCTTGATAATTAATCCTAATGATTGGTCTGAGGAAGAGTTGGAACGCATCACCCGGCGATTTACCCAAGAACTTGCCAAAAGAGACTTAATCCACCCATCTCAAAATGTACCTGCCCCAGACGTAGGAACTGGAGAACGAGAGATGGCTTGGATGGCAGACGAATATCGACGCTTAAATCCAACTGATTTAAATGCATGGGCTTGCGTAACTGGGAAGCCTGTAAATAAGGGTGGCATAACTGGTAGAACGGAGGCGACTGGAAGGGGTGTTGTGTATGCACTGAAGGCATTTTTTGATTACCCACAAGATGTTGAAAAAACAGGTTTAACACCTGGATTAGCGGGAAAACGAGTAATTGTTCAAGGGCTTGGGAATGTTGGCTATTACGCTGCCTTATTTTTATCAAAAGAGGACAATGCTCTTATTACGCACGTTTTGGAACGAGAGGGCTCAATTATTGATAAAGATGGAATCGATATAGCGAAATTGAAAGATCATCTTATAAAAAATAAAACAATAAAGGGCTACAAAGGCTTCACTGAGTCAGGAATGGAAGTACTAGAGTCTGAGGCTGATATTTTAATTCCAGCAGCCATGGAGCTCGTTATCACCAAAGCCAACGCCCAGAATATTAAAGTTCCTCTTATCATTGAAGCTGCAAACGGTCCAATTTCAGCCGATGCAGACTCTATATTAAACGACAAAGGCGTTGTAATTATTCCAGACCTGTATGCAAATGCAGGAGGTGTAACAGTTAGTTACTTTGAATGGATAAAAAATCTAAGTAAAATTAGATTGGGACGACTTCAAAGAAGAGCACAGGAGAATCAAGTCGCAATTCTTGTTGACGGCATAGAAAAAATGACTGGTAAAGTTTTTCCAGCAGACAACCTAAGACGGTCAGTTGAAAAAGGCTCAGAACTCGACTTGGTACGCTCGGGTCTTGAGGATACTATGCGTAGTACATACCAAGTTATAAGTGAGGTTTGGAACACAGATCAAAATGCTACGAATTTGCGGACCGCAGCCATGATGGTGGCTCTTCGGCGCGTTGCGCAGAGCTATTCTTCCTTAGGGATCTAGAAACAAACCGATAGGTTGGAGGCCATAAACTATAAGATTACCAACCGCCATCGACCGCAAGGTTTTGACCAGTAATCATATCAGACGAATGTGAAACGAGGAAGTGAACCAAGTCAGCTACTGACTCTGGTAGGAGGCGCTTCTTCAAACATTGCTGTTCTAGAACCCAATTACTGTATTCTTCCGCCTTACTTCCAAAAACACGTTCCTCAGCTGCAGATACGATCGCACCTGGAGCAATTGCATTTACACAAATACCATAGGGTCCAAGTTCACGCGCCAGCGATTTAGTTAAACCCAAAATAGCACCCTTCGACGCAACATAGGGAACATAACCTTCAATTACGCCATTAAGTGTAACTGACGTTAAATTTATAATTTTACCCCACCCCTTTTTTTTCATTTGTGGAGCACACAGCTTTGATAAAAGATAGGCTGCTGTGGAGTTAACCCTTATCTGCTCTTCATATTCTTGCAAAGAGAAGTTTTCAAACGGTCGATTAATAATTAGAGCTGCATTATTAATCAAAATATCAAATCCATTAATTTTTTTTAAATAACTTTCGATCAAGCCTTGAGTTCTATTTAAATCATTTAAATCACATTGTAAAAATGATACATTTTCTCCTAACTCAGTGAGGTGCATTTTCGCTTCGTCGATACTTAACTTATCAAGAATTGTAACTTTAATTCCTGATTCTGCCAGAATGGAGGCCTGAGCCTTACCCAGCGAACCTAAACCTCCGGTCAAAAGAGCATTACAACCATTAACTGTTTTAACACGTTCCATAGCCAAAAAAACCTCCAAATTTATGCAACAACACTTTATTAATAAAATTAATTAATAAATTATATGTTTTTCTTACTAGTACTTCGACGAGAGACATTGAATTTTTTATCAAGATCAGGATGAAGTTCCAACCCTAATCCACTACCTGGAGGAACAGTGATCATACCATTTTTTATCTCAGGTAATGCGGTAACTAAATCGCGATACCAGGTTTTATAAAAAGCGCGAACACTCTCTTGAACCAAAGCATTCGGGGCATTAAGCGATAAATGCGTCGAAGCGCATAACACAACTGGACCTGTACAATCGTGTGGTGCTACCGGAAGATGCCACGTCTCAGCCATTGCTGCAATCTTACGTGCCTCAGATAAACCTCCACACCAACTCACATCGAGCATTACAACGCCTGCTGCATTTGTTTCAAACAGGTCTCGAAACGCCCATCGAGATCCTAATGTTTCTGAAGCGCATATTGGAGCTTTTGATACCTCCGCATAGCGCTTAAGACTGGATAGACTATCCATTTTAATTGGGTCCTCGTGCCAAAATGTTTCGTAAGGCTCCAAAGATCTTGCTATTTGGATGGCCGGTAGAAGCTGCCACATCGAATGAAATTCTACCATAATATCGATTTTATTTCCAACCGCCTTACGTATTTTTTTAAAAGGCTCCAAACAGGTTTCTAAATCTAGTTGAGAAATGTACTGTCCACGCGACTTCTCAGCCACTAAATCGAAAGGCCAAATTTTCATTGCCGTAATACCATCTTCAAGTAAAGAATGGGCAAGTTCATCTGCGCAGTTTAAAAAACCATTTAAATCATCATAAGCTGTTACGCCTTTAAGACCGAGGTCATAATTATCGCTATTTTGACCAGAACTCTTCTTAATGTAGTCAGCACCAGCGCATGTGTTGTAAGTTCTTATTTCATGTCGGCTAAAGCCACCTAGGAGTTGGGCTATTGGTTGGTTCGCAACTTTTCCAAAAATATCCCATAGAGCAATGTCAAAAGCAGAATTCCCCCTCACCTCAGCCCCAGAGGATCGGAACCCCAAATAACCAACCAGATCAGAAGATAGTAAATCAATTTGAAGTGGATCTCGGCCAATTACTCGTGGAGCGACAAATTCATGAATATAGGCCTCCACTGTTTCAGCACCAAAAAAAGTCTCACCTAAACCAACGATACCCTCATTAGTATAGACTTGAATCCATAATAAATTTGGTCTCTCCCGTATTCGCAAGGTTTCAAGTTTAGTAATATTCATAACTATACCTCAAAAATATCATGGTTAAGGACGACGGGCACTAATACCTAACGCAATTGGGGTCTCAGGCAAAGCCAATTTCTCCACATGCCATAAAAATAATTATTTTAAAAACTCTTAAAAACTTAACAAAATTAATGTACCTAATTACTCACTTCTCTTTTGATTTATATTATTTTTGATTTATGGTCATTCTTATCAACTAAAGGAATAAAAATTGTTCTCTACGGTAAAGTTAATTCGGAACTCAGAAGACATAGTAGGCGAAAGCATTCTCTGGAACGAAGAATTACAAACACTTTTTTTGGTAGTAAAGTTAGCAAAATAATTGAAAAGCCTGACCATAGACCACTTCGTAATTTAAGCGTTAAATATGATGCCCGTCGACTGGTAGACAGCATAAGAAATCGTAAATTTTTTTTTGCAGTCGCTTCAGTCAGACCGCTTAGTGTATATGAAACCACAAGACCAGTCATTTTCGCAAAATTGATATCAATATTTAAAACACCAACACCGTAATTTGAAATTACTGTCGCCAGTCGATTTTCACACGTAATGATCAAACTTATTATTTAATGGCTTACTGTAAAAAGAAGATCATCAAAACTTTGAAGTGCCACCTTTAACTCACTCTAAGAGAAAGCCTTATCGGGGAAATTATACTCAACCAAAAAGTAATCCTCGAGCTGAGTTGCTGTCACCTTAGGAATAGCTAGCGTGACAATCACTTTTAGTTAAACTTTTCTTATCACTTTCATTGAACTATTGACCTTTCCATTAATAGTTTTTTAACTTTATTAAACTTGTTCAACATAATCTGAAGCGCTACCTATGCTATCAACTAAGAAAATTCGATCAGTGTATTTATTATTTAATATTACCCTCAGGATCATCATTTAGCTAAATGAAGGTCAAGTTGTTCATATTTTGGTATTCCACTCTCAAACTTTGGAAAAGATTCGCCTTGAATTAGAGGATGAAGATACGTAACTCCCTTTTTATTGATACGAAATCCACTTTCCGTGATATAGTCTTTAGGGACCGTCTTTTCTTTGTTTGCGATATCAACCAAATTACCTTCAATTATTTTCCATTTGTATGGAGTACTTGATACCCTCTTAATTGCCGGCATAACTCCTGTTTTTCCACTTATAGCAAATTGAACCGCTACTTTTCCAACCGCAATCGCCTGCTCAAGATCAGTCTTTGACACTAAGTGTCGTGCACTTCTTTGCAAATAATCCGAAACCGACCAATGATACTTTAATCCAAGATTCTTATTTACAAGCTCCGATATTTGAGGAGCTAATCCACCAAGTTGAACATGACCAAATGAGTCTTGTTCTTCAGTTTGCGAATAAAAGTGGCCATCCTTACGTTTCACACCTTCTGACGCAACAATGACCGAAAAGCCAAAATTGGAGATATCTTCCTCCACTCCAGAAAGAAATTTTCCTTCATCAAGCGGCACCTCTGGCAACAAAATTTTATGAACATAAGTCTCCTTAGGGTTGTTCGCTAGTTCCGCTGAAGCTGCAATCCAACCTGCATGCCTTCCCATTACTTCTAGAATAAAAACATTGGTTGATGTTTGGCACATAGATCGTAAATCTAATGACGCCTCCTTGACTGAGGTCGCAATATATTTTGCAACTGAACCAAAGCCAGGACAATTATCAGTAATCATAAGATCGTTATCGATGGTTTTTGGAACAGCTACAGCAAATAACTCATAACCAATTTTTTTTGCTGCTACAGATATTTTTAAACATGTATCAGCAGAGTCATTACCCCCGTTATAAAAAAAATACTTAATCGATCGATAATCTAATTTTTCAAACAAGGTTTGATAAAACTTTTTGTCAGTAAGTTCGGGCAGCTTGAACCTACATGAACCAAACATTCCTGCTGGCGAATCGACCAAAAGTTTTAGAGATTTTTTTGTTTCGCCAATATCGTAAACTTGCCCGTCCAAAAAACCTAATATTCCATTTTGAGCTGCATAAATTTTTGTTTTAGGCACCAACCTCATAAGCTCAGTAATCACACCATAAGCTGATGCATTGATAACAGAGGAAACACCACCCGACTGAGCATAGATAGCATTATTCATAATTTTGTTTGCAGTTTCATGAGCACCCACTTTGAAAGTAGATAAGTATTAAAATAAACTCTTTAACCAGAAGCGTTATGCTAACTAAACTTTGTCTTTAGTTCAAATATAATAATCAGTTTTGCAGAACAACTTATTGTTCAAAAATTGTGCAGTTAAGCAAAATTTTTAACTTAGTATTAGTGTAAACATATTAACGCTTGAAAAAATATTTGTAGTAGAATACCAGAAGTGCAATCAGTAGAGGTTTTCCCATGAGCAATGAAAATAAGTCAACGAATTGGAAACCCTTAGATCGCGATTTGACATGTGCTGCCATGATATCGGGTATAATTTATATCTGCCTTCATAATTTAGTCGCCTGATATCAATGAATAGTTTGTTAATTCTGCTAGGTAATCAACTTTTCCCAAATAAAAATATTAAATCTTTAAAACCAACTAAGATATTTATGGCAGAAGACTTTGAACTTTGTACCTATGAAAAACATCATAAATTAAAAATTCTTATGTTTCTTGGAGCTATGCGAGAGAAACGAGATGAACTCGTCAATCTAGGCTTTGAGGTTGAATACCAAGACATTAGTAGCTCTGACTTTAAAGAACCGTTTGAGAAGAAACTACAGAACGTTCTAATAAAATATGACTTAAAGCAAATCAAAATGTTTGAAATTGAAGATAAAGATTTTGAGGAACGGCTTATCAAATTCGCAAAAGATAATCAAATTAACTTGGAATTTTTTCCATCCCCCATGTTTTTAATAAGTAGAAGTCAATTTAAAACATACAACGATGAATCAAAAAAAGTTCAGATGGGTACTTTTTATAAAGATGTTAGAAGACAACTAAACCTTTTGATGGACGATAACTCAAAACCGCTTGGGGGGAAATGGTCATTTGATGAAGAGAATAGAAAGAAAATACCAGAAGGTCGGGCAATCCCAAAACAATTTAGCACCAAAGTGTCCAATTACATAAATATATTGCGACCGCTAATTGAAAAAAACTTTACCTATCATCCAGGAAAAATGATAAATGCCTGGATGCCCTTGACCAGAACCGAGGCTTTGAAAAGCCTCGAAAACTTCCTAAGAAACAAGTTTAAAAACTTTGGGGTGTATGAGGACGCTATTCAAAAGTCTGATAACTTTTTATTCCACTCTGGATTAAGCCCCTCTTTAAACATGGGTCTTCTTACGCCAAAGGATATAGTTGATAGAACATTATCATTTACGCAAGAGGAAGTTATTCCCTTGAACTCAGTGGAAGGATTCTTACGACAAATTGTTGGGTGGAGAGAGTTTATAAGAGGAGTTTATCAGAATTACTCAGAAACTCAGATAAGAAGTAATTACTTCAACTTTTCAAATGTACTAAACGAAAGTTGGTACAATGGTAAAACAGACATTCCCCCTCTCGATGATGCAATAAAGCATTCTATTGATTTTGGTTATACTCATCACATAAATCGTCTCATGGTTATTTCTAATATAATGACATTATGTGAGGTCCACCCATTACATATTTATAAGTGGTTCATGGAAATGTATGTAGACTCATCTGAGTGGGTCATGACACCAAATGTATTTGGGATGGGAACATTCGCTGATGGGGGAATTTTCTCAACAAAACCCTATATTTGTGGCTCAAATTATATTTTAAAAATGAGTAATTACCAAAAAGGACCTTGGTGCGATGTTGTTGATGGGCTTTACTGGCGTTTCGTATCAAAAAATATTGAAGTTATTAAAAGAAATGCACGAATGCCTTTTGCAGAAAATACCTTAAATAAGATGAATCCTGAACGAAAAGAAAGAATCTTCGAGTTAGCAGAAATTTTTATAACAAAGAATTGTATTAAGAATAACAAAGATTAAATTGAAATACTCATATCAGTTGCTAATCTTGATAAATAAAAATTAATTATCTTGGTTTGGTGAACTTTATCAGACGCCCATTAGGAGCATCCTCTAACACCCATATAGAACCATCCGGACCTTGTTCAACTTCTCTGACACGACTGCCCCACTCAAAGCGTTCTACCTCAGTGGCGGTGGAACCCTCAATTTCAATGCGGATTAAAGCTCTACTCTTTAAACCACCAACAAACGCATTTCCGTTCCACTCCTTAAACTCATCGCCAGAGTAAAAAATTAAACCCGACGGGGCTATAGTAGGCACCCAAAAAGTAATTGGCGCCTCAAAATCTACTCGCGTGTTATGATTAGGAATAACACGTCCATCATAGTGATTTCCTTCTGAAACTATTGGCCAGCCATAGTTTTTTCCAGGCTTAATAAGATTTAGTTCATCGCCATGCCGTGGCCCCATTTCATGGCTCCAAAGCCTTCCATCCTCATCAAACGAAATACCCAGAGCGTTGCGATGTCCTAGTGTCCAGAAACTTCTTGCTAACTCCCCTTTACCTTGAAAAGGATTGTCCACAGGCACAGACCCATCTTCATTCAAACGAATTATTTTTCCTAGGCCACTTCCAAAATTTTGAGCTGGTAAGCGAGCTTGACGGTCTCCCGATGTGATGAACAATTTACCCTCTTGCTGAGAACCTATCGGCCCAAAAGCAATCTTATAGGAAAAATGTCCGGCTCCTTTAACCTTTGGAGATTGGCTCCATATCCTTTCAATATTAATTAAACTTGGGGTTTCAGATATTTCAATCTTAGCTCGAGCGACAACCGCTCCTTTGAAATTTGGTGAGTTCAGATCAGACTCAACGTATGAAAAGTAGATCAGTCTATTCTGTCGAAAGTTTGGATGAGCGATAACATCCCCTAATCCTCCCTGCCCTCCAACTGAAACCTCAGGAACTCCAGACACCAAAAGTTTTTGTCCACTCGAATAAACAAGCCAGAGTTTCCCACCTTTTGAGGCCACTAGCGTCATCTCGTCATTTATAAAGCTCATTGACCACGGTTCGGAAAACCTCGAAACGACTTCCCCTTTTATCAAGCTACCCACTGTCCCTTTAAGTATTGATTCAGCAGCAATACAACAAATAGGATAGAGCCATATAATAAACATTAACAATAATCGGTTCATCCAAACGCTCCAGTTAGCTAAATAAAATCATCATGATGACAAATACACTTTATCAAAATCTCTGCCAGAATTAGGAAAACTTTTAATCTTATTAACTATTTAAATCATAATTTTAAAATTAAGTTATAGGTAGGCTCCCATCATATCACTCCAAAACCAACAAGTGATGCGAAAGACGACCATCCATCATATAATAATTTGAAAGAAAGGTAGATTAAGAATACTAGTCCAGCCCAGCATAGCCAAGGGTATTTGGTCATAATTTTCATGATAATGGTAGCGAAGAAGGCCATAAATAAAATAGCCAAGGCCAATCCAAAGATCAGCAAGCTTGTATTTTCACGGGCAATCGCAGCCACCGCAAAAACGTTGTCAATGGACATTGAAACATCAGCAATTGTAATTGTTACTAGGGCGCCCCAAAGTGATTTACTTGACCCATTACTGTAATCTTCTACTTCTTCTTTTACATTGCTCTCAGCTTGCTGCTCACGAATTTCCACAAAAAACCGCCAACAGACCCACGACAACAACAAACCACCGATGAACAAGATACCTGGAATGCTGATAAGGTAACTGGATATTACCGCAAAGAAAATACGTAACCCTGCTGCCATAGCCATACCCCAGAAAATAGCCTTTTTGCGTAATTCTGGCGACAACCCTGCCGCCGCCATACCAATAACAAGAGCATTATCACCCGATAAGATTATGTCGGCAAAAACTATCTGAAGAATGTCGAAAAGATACTCCATTACAGCTTCGCATCCTCTAAAATCATGTCTGAGACTTTTTCACCTATCATTATTGTCGGAGCATTAGTGTTTCCAGAAGTGATCATGGGCATGATAGACGCATCCGCCACCCGCAAGCCTCGTAGTCCATGAATCCTCAAGCGGGCATCAACCACAGCCATTGGATCACTGCCCATTTTACAGGTGCCCGTAGGGTGATAAATCGTCACCGCTGTATTACGTGCCCAGTTCAGGGTCGAGTCATAATCGTCCATAGCTACCTCATAGCCAGGTTGATACTCTTCAGTGATATGCGATTTCAAAGGTTCAAACTGCGCAATCTTTCGAGCAATTTGAATTCCCTTAACGATAGTTTTTTGATCTCTTTCCGTAGCTAGATAATTAGGGTGAATCTCAGGATGATCATTTATATTGGCAGACGCAAGCTTCAGGTGCCCTACACTTTCTGGGCGCAACTGCAACACCGATGCGGTAAAGGCCGAAAAGGAATGGGGCCCCTCTATTGCGTTATCTGCGCTGAAGGGTTGAATATGAAATTGAATATCGGGCGTTTTCTGCTTACTATCGGTTTTTAAAAACCCAGTGCCAAGGCTAGCAGCCATGGTCATTGGTCCAGTTTGACGAAGCAAATACTCTAACCCAATCATTGCCTGTTTAAAATAGTTGCTAGTTTCGATATTAATCGTCGATAAATCTGTCTTGAAAATTGGACGAGCCTGCAAATGATCTTGTAAATTTTTTCCTACACCAGGTAAATGCTTTTGGGGTGCAATGCCGATTGCCCCAAGCTCATTCAAGTCCCCAATGCCCGATAACATCAAAATCTGCGGTGACCCAATGGTTCCCGCTGACAGGATAACTTCTCGTGCCACATTCAGATGAACTGATTTACTTTTGTGCTTTGCCTTGACACCTGTCACACGGCAATCCTTGATTATCAACTTTTCTACCTGCATGTGTGTAAATATTGTTAAATTTTTGTTCTTACGAGCTGGGTTGAGATAGGCAACAGCTGAACTGCATCGCCTACCTTTTTTAGTAGTTAATTGAAAATAGCCAACACCCTCTTGGTCTACCCCGTTATAATCAGGCGTTTCAGGGTATCCAGCCATAACTGCTGCTGAAATCCACTTATCAACCACATCCCGCTTTAAACTTGTCGGAGAGACAGACAACGGGCCGTCTCTACCGCGAAGGTCCAAATCAGTTGAATCTCCATTCCAAGTTTCAGAACGTTTGAAATACGGCAGAACCTCATCCCAACCCCAACCCACGTTACCCAATTGTCGCCAATGATTAAAATCATGTGGTTGTCCGCGCACATAAAGTAACCCATTGATTGAACTCGACCCGCCAAGCACTCTTCCCCTCGGCCATGAAATGGCCCGACCGTTTAAACCAGGATCTTGTTCTGTAACGTAACGCCAATCAGTATTGGGGTTACCCATAGTCTTAAAGTATCCAACTGGTACATGGATCCAAGGATTACTATCACGCCCTCCAGCCTCGAGTAGCGCTACACGATAATTCCCACTTTCACTGAGACGGTTCGCAATCGCACAACCCGCAGATCCCGCTCCAATAATAATGAAATCAAAGTCCAAAAAAACCCCATTTACTATTTAAATTGTTAAAGCCACCGTTTTACTTAATATATTATAGTCTCATACTTCACAATTAAAGTGTTTTCTAGCGTAAGCTAAGCCATGATGAACTTTGCACTATAATTATATTGCCTATATTGGTAGGACAAACTTGGGTGTATCAACACCCTTTGTAATTCTTAGCAACGCACTCTCTGGCTCACTTTTGCACCTCTTCTATTCGAACCATAGTTATCGAACAGGGCAACCCTATGTCAGCCTGGTTAAATTAGGCTACTGGGCTGTTGTTGTCAGTCAATTGGAGACTCCAAAGATGCGAATAACGGCCTTCTTTTGCAAGCAACTCATCGTGTCTGCCTTGTTCCACAATCTTGCCCTGTTCTAACACCACAATCTGGTCTGCATGGACGACGGTCGACAATCTATGTGCAATGATTAGAACCGTTCGGCCTTGCCCCACAGCAATCAAACTTTCTTGAATATCCTGCTCTGTTTCAGTATCAAGCGACGATGTTGCCTCGTCCAGCAACAGAATAGGCGGATTCTTGAGTAATGTGCGTGCAATACCTACACGCTGTTTTTCACCGCCTGAAAGCTTCAGTCCGCGCTCACCAACCATAGTATTATACCCCAACGGTAAACTGGTCACAAAATCGTGGATTTGAGCTGCCTTCGCTGCCTTCTCGATATCATCCCAAGTAGCATCTGAACACCCATAAGCAATATTATAATAAATAGTATCATTAAAGAGAACGGTGTCTTGTGG
>Ga0115555_1000826_pt1 | contig 21299 bp, 10 predicted proteins | sample COGITO_mtgs_1104_2_FD_87285 | JGI IMG/M metagenome (GOLD analysis project Ga0115555, IMG submission 87285) | Pelagic marine microbial communities from North Sea - COGITO_mtgs_110407 | ecosystem: Environmental > Aquatic > Marine > Epipelagic | place: Germany:Helgoland, sampling site Kabeltonne... | reverse complement strand
GAAAGCCAAAAAAACTTTTATTTTCCTCCGCAGAGAGAGAAAAGAGATATAAAAACACAGAACACAAAAGCGCAGTAAAAGAGATGCCCCTTTCCTCCTCCTCCTCCTCCTCTTCCTCCTCCTCGCGAAAAGCGTTGTTCCGATTCTTCGCGCGGTCGTCTTCTGTCGTTCTTTCTCACTCTTCTTCTCGCGGGAGAGCAGCGGGAGCAGATGGGGTGTTTTTTAAGAACAACAACGCGAGGAGATTTTTAGCATTCTTCTCGACGTCGAGTTCGTTAAAAGATGATGATGATTCCTTCGACGATGATTTGAAGACGACGAAGACGAGAAAGAAGAAGGAACGTTTTCAAGGTCTCGAGAACAACAACAACGACAAAAACGAAGGTGGGATTCAATTCGCGACGGCGATGACGACGACGTTTTTGAACAGCGGTGAGAATGGTGGTGGTGAGAAGGAGGACGTGAAGATGGTGCGAGAGGCGATGGAGGAAGTGGTCGAAAGAGCGACGAAGAAGTTGAACGGCAAAGTGCCGACGTTTGCGATGTTGTTCGCGACGCCGGAAGCGATGCGAAATTTGACGACGACGACGGGAAAAGAGGAGGACGAGGACGAGAAGAAGAAGAAGAAGAAGAAGATGGCGAAATCCGGCGGCGTTTCCTCGTCGTCGTCGTCGTCGCTGCCAAAGCTGTGCAGAGAGTTGTTGAGAAAGAAGATAAAAGGGAGCGAGGACGTGAAATTAATCGGAGGCGTTGTAGAATCTATCATATCCGGTCACGCGCAAACGCAGAACGGCGTGTCGCTGACGCTGGCGAGCTTTCCGTCCGCGGGCGCGTCGTGCGAAACGTTTCGCTCGAGCGGGGACGATTTGCCCAGCGTGCGTTGGAAGGAGGTCATAGAAGGCGACGCGAGAGGTGATTCGACGGTGTGCTTGACGTTTTGTGCGCCGTCGTTTTCATATGCTGGGGTCGTCGCGGAACCCGATGTTTTTGATGATGATACCGAGGAAGAGGAAGATGAAGACGAGAGTGATGATGTTGAGGACGACGATGGTGATGAAGACGATGACGACAGAAAGAAATCGAAAAGAAACGTTGCTGCGCTGCGCCCGACGTTCCGACCAACTTTGGATTCTTTCTTGACTCGATTACAACACGCCGTGCCGAATAATCTGGTCTGTTTTGGTGGCGCGTTAGAAAACGAGAGTGAAAAGCATTCCGCGCTGTTTTGCGACGACGACGTGTACTCATCGTCTTCTTACTCTGGATGCGTCGGAGTGCTGCTCTACGGCGATGGAGGCTTTGAAGTCAAATCTTCCTCATTTAGCGAAGGCAAACCTATCGGAAAAGCGATGAAAGTTACAAAAGCTAGTCGTGATGGCACTGAAATCATAGAATTAGATAACGAACCGGCGAGAATGAGGATCTTATCTGTCCTCGCTAAGTCCGGCGCGACGCCGGACGATGAGGATAAAAAAGTCTCCGTCGGGATTGGAGGCTTTCCCGAGAATAGAGTTGGCGAAGATTCGTACGCGTTCGCAAGAGGTGAAGTGGTTTCCTTAGGCGGGCGGGCCTATGTACTGCCGGGGGGGGTCACCCGATTCTCACCCGGTTCGCTTGGAATAAACGGTGCAACGGTGCAAGAAGGTGCCATCGCGCAAATACACATCGACGAAAACGATTCGTCCTCGAGAGAGCGAATGCAGAAAAAGTTTGGGAAGATTGCTGCCTCAAAACCGGCGGGAACGTTATTCTTTTCGGACGTGCGTTCAAACAGAATGTTGGCGGCGGATTTCGCGGAGATGATTGGAAGCAAAGCGGCCGTCGCCGGAGCGTATTTGAGGAAAGAGATCTGCGGCGTCGGTTTCAAGGAAAAGGAAAGATTCGCGGTCACGAAATCCTCGTCCACCGTGCTCGCATTCTATAACAAAGGAACGAAGAATAGCAGTGAGTGACGAAGAAAGTAATACTAGTCATTTTAGTTTTTTAGCGCAGCGCGTTGCAAAGTAGCATTATATGTTTCAATCAATATCTACGTCTATTGTTTGGTTAGAGGCGTCGCCGTACGTTTTCCTCCCCCCGCTCGAGTTGCTTCTCGGTGGCTGCTGCCCGCCCATACCTCCCATGCCTCCCATGCCGCCTGGACCGCCCATACCACCGTACTGGTTTCGTTGCATTTCCTCCATCCTCTGCCTCGCCTGCGCTTGCATCTTTTCCACTCGTTCCGAAATGAACTGCGGAAACAACAAATTCGTCACGAACGCTAACAACGCCACGGAATATAACAACGTCCAAAATATCCCGCTCGAAAACAACCAAATCCAAAACACAAAGTTCGCCACCTTCCCGGCCGGCGTGTTCCTTCCTTTCTGATACGCGTCTCGTATTGGCGGCCACGAATTTTTCACGAACTTGGTCGCGCCTACATTTTTATCGAAATCAACCACGGATTTGCGCACGCCGGCGACGACTTCGTTCGTTTTCGCCCCGACGCCGTACCGAACTTCCAATCGATTCGCAGTTTCTCGAAACGATGACACGAGGGCGTCCACGGATACTTTCTCTTTAACGCCTTTCACGAAATTTTCAAAGAAGTCGTTTTTCGGTTGTTCTTTTCCTTGTTTCTGCTTTGTCGACGAAGAAGACGAAGAGCTCGACTCTGCTCGCGCCGAATCGCTCCTCCTCGACGACGCCGCTTTCTTCTCCCGCGCTCCACCTCCGTTCGCTTTCGCGTCTTCAAACTTCCGCAACAAGTCGCCCTTCTCGAAGCAATCGCTCGTATCGACGCCCTATTTCATTACAACGCGCAGAAAAAAGAAGACAAAGAAGAAGACAAAGAAGAGAGAAATCATCCAAGGCGTCAGCGTTTTGCGCGAGCGGCAACAGCGAACCCATCGACGCAAAGAGGAGAGAAAACCAAACGCGCTTACGAAAGAAATCGAGCTTTATCCGCACGCGAGTAAAGAAAGAAAGAGAGAGAGAGAGAAAGAAAAGAAAAGAAAAGAAAAGAAAAGAAAGAACAAACGTCTCATTCGTTGGTGTTCGTTTCGCATCAACGCAAATTCAGATCCGAAAGATGGTGTTTTTGAATGCATCGTTTAATCATCGACGTTCGTTCGTTCTCGATTTTCCTCTCTTTCTTTCTTTCTCTTTCAGACTCTTTCAGAGAGAAACAGACCCCCGAGAGAATACGTATAACTCAGAAACAACGCACCAGCTCCTCTAACTTTCTTTTCAACTCTCGCGCGGACATATTTTCGTCGCTGTTGTTTTTTGTGTTTCCGTCGTCGTTTTGACTCGTCGTCGCATACGTTGTTGTGGTCGTCTCATTCGTCGTTCGACGGCGTCGAGGAGATCGAAAATCGAATCGAACCGATTTTGTTGTCGTTGTTGTTCTTGATGACGACGGAGAAGAAGAAGACGAAGAAGAAGAGGAGGCTTTGCAAAACGAACCCCCCGCGCGTGAAAAAGCGACGCTCGATGAGAAGAGGAGAGAAGACATGATGTTAAAAGCGCAGTTAGTTATGATGTGTCGTTGCGTTCTCAACAGTCGACTACAAATGGGGAAATCGTCCAAAACACATCTCCTCACAAAACTACTTCCTCTTTCTTGCGCAAGGAATACACAGAGCACAGGAAAGCATCAGAAACCATCAGAAAAGTGTAAAAGAGTGCAGAAGAAAATGACTTCAGGCGAAAAGGAGGAAGAAAACGACGACGACGGAGAAGAACAAACAATGGCGGAACGCGAGGCGTGGTTACGAAGCCACGGGGTGGAAATCGAAACGGCCGAAGACCGACGGCGGATGAACGTCGAGACGACGACGACGAGAAAAGAAGAAGACAAAGAAGACTTAAAAGAAGAAAAGACGACGAAGAAACTCGTGTGCGTGAAAATCCCAAGCGAGGACTTGAATCCGTTCGAGGAGGTGGTTTTAGAGGTTGCGACGCAAAAACTTGGAGACGTCCTTCCGGAGCTTCTGAAACCACACTTTATGGGCGGAGGCGATATCGACGTGAACTTAGCGCGCCAAGCCGCGACGAAGCAACTCGGGGAGGAATTCGCGTCAAAATCACAAAACTTAGGCGTAAGTTTAGCGAAAGAGTGCGCGATGGGAAGCACGGAGACGTTCGCGTTGGTCAGGCCGTCGGAAAAGAACGGCAGGAAAGGCGTGTACATATATTTAGACGAGGTTGGTCTGTTGAAAGGGAAGGCGAAGAACGCGCGAGCGTCTTCACTGGCGGCGTCGTGCGGGTTTCCCGGGACGACGTTTCACGGAGACGTTTTTGTTGGGGCGGTACAAACGGAGCCACAACCGATGCGGTCGGTGGATTTTACTTTGAAAGAGATGGATAGTAGCGCTTCGTGGTTGAAGTTAGCGCCGATGGAGAACGCGGAGTACGCGATATCGATGAAAGAGTTGGAGAAGGCGATGGCGGAGAAAGGCGCCGGGGGTGGACCTGGTTTACAAAGGATAAACATGGGTGGTGGTGGTGGAAACGACGACGGTTCGTTACCTTCCGGCGACGGCGACGGCTACCGATGGGAACAAACCGAAGACGGATAGGTTGAAATTTCCGTCTACGTCCCGGAAAACACGAGCGCGAAGACCGTCTCGGTCGGCTTCCGAGCCAATTCCTGCGTCGTCATAGATAAGAGCGAAGGTAGTAATAGCGGTAAAACTATCCTCCAAATCGACAACTTATACAACAAAATCCGTCCAGACGAGTGCACGTGGACTATCGCCGGCGGGAGTAAGAAGAACGAAGTGTGCGTCTCGTTGGCCAAAGTCGACGCCGGCGAAACTTGGCCGCAGTTGACAACGACGACTTCTTCCAAATGATATAATACTCTTTATTATTATTATAAAAAGAGTATCATCGCGACAAAGAACGCGTGCCTCTTCTTCCTCTTCTTCTTCTTCTTCTTCTGATGATGATGATGATGAGGGGGCATTGGAATTCTCGTCGACAAAGAGAGCGATTGAAATACCACAGTCTTTTAAACTTCTGCAGAAAGAAGAGAACAAAAAAATTGCGAAACCCTAAAACAAACCCTAAACCTAATTTTTTCTCGCCGCTTCCTTCTTGGGAGCCGCGGCCGCTCTTCGCACATCATCTTCAAACTTATTCTTTCGCTCTCGCGCTTACTTACGTATTCTCAGACGAGACTTTCGACGAAAAGAAGAATGAGGGCCAAACCGCGACGAAGTGGTCACGCTGGAGGACGAGCTTCTTCGTCTTTTACCACCTCTTTTTGCGCGCGACGCGCCCTTTTATTCACCGCTGCTCTTACCTCGGTCGCGAATGCGTCCCAAAACCACCAACACCCTCGTCCTTTCCACGAGGCGGCATCGTCGTCGATCTCGTCTTCTAAACGAAAAGTTCTTCTTCCGATAACTCCGGACAACTTCCTCGGCGCGATCGCGGAGTGCCTCGAGGAAGACGCGAACGGCTCGTGCCCGAAATACGGAGAAGAGAGCAAATACGGGGAGATGAAAGATTGGAACGTGAGCGAAGTCACGGACATGGACTACGGGTTCCACAAGCAAGAATCATTCAACGGGGACGTGTCGAGATGGGACACGTCGTCGGTGACGAGCATGAGAGAGATGTTTAGCGGGGCGAGAGATTTTAGTCCCGATACGAAGAAAGGCTTGGGGAGTTGGGACACGTCGAGCGTGGAAGATATGGGATCGATGTTTAGCGAAGCGTCGAACTTTAACGGGAAAGGATTGGCGAAGTGGAACGTCGGGAAGGTGAAAGATATGAGTTTTATGTTGAAAGACGCGGTGTCGTTCGCGGAAGATTTGAGCGCGTGGAGGCCATTTAAGTGTAAGACGACGTACGGGATGTTTCAAAACGCGGTGGAGTTTGAATCGGACGTGAAAGATTGGGGCTTGTCCGCGACCGCGGATACGAAGGATATGTTTTTAGGCGCGGCGAACTTCTTGGGACGGTTCACGTGCGAGCATCCGTTGAACGGACCGCCGAGCACGTGCGAGGACGAGAAGAAGAAGACTGCGTTGGGCGAAAAGACGACGGTAACGAAGATGACGACTTTGCGTGGCAGCGGCGGCAAATCCAAGAAGAAATCTTTCAAGCGCGTGGCGGCGATGGGGTCGGACGAAGACGACGAAGACGCGGACAAAATTGAAGAAGAAGTGACCACGGTGGCGTCCGAGGATACGACGCACACTTCATCGTCTTCCATTCTTAACACCAACGAAGTCGACACCGATGCAATCGCCGACTCTGTCGACGGCGAAGATGAGGATGACGAGACTTCGGTGCCTTCGGACGTATCCTACCCGCACAGTGAAGCGGATGAACTCACTCCTTCCTCTTCTTCTTGGACGACAACATCGTCAACTTCGTACGTTTCCTCTTCTTCCACGGATCCGAACATCATAGATTGCAGCGATGGCGATTGTCCACAAGGAACGGCAGATAGCATGAGCGAGTTGGGTCCAGAAGATCGAGACGCGGTGAAGGATGCTCTCGCGATTGATACGGAGTCTGTATCATTGAACAAAGAGTCCCCGTTCGTTACGTCCGAGAAGACTTTAGACGAATTTACGGGTAAAACGGTCAAAGAAGAAGAAGAAGAAGACGAAGACGACGAAGAAGATGATGATGATGATTCTGATTCAGAGGTGAACGATGATAGCGATGACGACGACGGCGGCGACGACGATGAAACCGTCGAAGTTAGTAAAGATCAAATCGAAGATCTCGTCGAAGATAAAGAAGCCTTCGATCAAGAGTTTGAGAGATTCATGAGTTCTTCGAAAGAGGAAGATGCAGCATCCGAAGCCACTGCGGCCACAGGTGATGACGAAGAAGTAGAAGAGACGACGACGTCGTCTTCGAAGAAATACTCGTCGCATCACAAGAAAGAACAAGAAGAAGAAAACGAAGAATCAGAACAAGTCGTCTCCGCCTCCATGACCAACCCTTTTAAACTCAAAGCGGATGGTACCGTTTCGAAAAAACATGGCAAAATTTCGGGAAGTCCCTCCTCCTCTTCCTCCTCGAGCAGATCTTCGTTATCGCGAAGTGATTCGTTGACGGCGAAAAGACACCATCTTCACGTGATGGATCAAATCGGCGACGAAGATGTGGACGAAGAGCTCGAGAGATTAAAGAAGAAGTTAGACAGATTACAATCGGAAACGCCAGAAGAAATGCAGGCCGAGCATAATTCGCACGGACACAAGCAGCTCGACGACAATTCCTTTTATCGGGCCGTATCCAAGTGCATCATCGAGTCCGCCGCCGGTTTATGCGTCGAATACGGCGCGGTCACGCGATTTGGTATGATGCCAGATTGGGACGTTTCGAAAGTTTCAACCATGACGCACGCGTTCCAGCACTATGAAGAGTTCAACGCCGATTTATCGAGTTGGAACACGAAATCTGTCACTGACATGTCGTTTATGTTTTACGATGCCAAGAGTTTCAACTCGGATATTTCGGGTTGGAACGTCGCTGGCGTGACGAACATGAAACAAATGTTCCGAGGTGCGAAATCGTTGAACCAAGACGTCGTCTCTTGGTTTGCCAATCGCCCATCGTCTCAGATGAAAGTCTTAAACATCGACGGTATCTTTGACGGCGCGGAAAAGATTGAAGCGGCGTACGAGTGCGGTTTGAGTAAATTTTTAGACAACGCGATGGACATGTGCAGATTTTCGAACGCCGCCAGAGGCGCGAAAGCGAGCGCGAAGGCGGCGGCAAAGGCGAGGGCCAAGGCGGGCGCCAAATCGAGTGCCAAAACTGCGGCCAAGTCCGGCGCCAAAGCCACCGCGCGTGCCAGCGAAACCGCCAGAGACGCCTCGGAAGCTGAACTCGGTTCGTCTCAAAGCTTCCCTCGTTTGGGATGGAACCTTCCGAGAGAGGAAGCGTCTTCGTCTACCGACGGCGCCGGTTTCGCCACGCTCTACGTGTGCGTCGGCATGGCCATGGTCGCCGTAGCTATTCGCGCGAAGCGTGATTCTATCGTACGCACGATGGAGTCGCACTTCTATTCTTCTCCTTTGGAGAAACACGTGGAAGAAAAAGAAGAAGAAGAGGAAGAGAACCAAAACATCATCATTAGCAACAACACGAACACATACGGAACAACGCTTAGCGAGGAGGAGGAGGAAACTCTCTTGTAATACTGAACACATACAACCGAAAAAATACAACCGAAAAAAAAATTAATGCGCGCGCGTAAATAAAACCGTGCCGAAACGTCGCCCTTGCTTTCACGTGGAAGGACGACTTTTGCGTAATACCTTCGTCTTTGTCGCCACAAAAATTCACACCAACCAACGAGAGAGAGAGACACACAGAAGAGAGATAAAATGGCAACGGACGAGGAGCTCGAGGCGAAGAAAGTCAACGAGAACGACAAAGCGCCCGAGGGACAAACGCAAGTACCCTCAGAAAAGAAAAAAGTGAAAGACGTGACGGCGATTTTGGAGAGGAAGAAAGCGCCGAACAGACTCGTCGTCGGTGCGTGTTCGTAGAATTGGTTTCATCAGATCTCTCTCGTTAAGTCGATCGGGATTTTCTTTCTTTCTTTCTCTCTCTCTCTCTCGGAGTATTCGCGCGCTCTTTCTCTCTCTTTATCGATCGTCTTTTGCGCGCGCGGTATTCTTTACGTTGATTCGATTCAGATGGATTTTATTACGCGTTCTTCCTTCGTTTACGAAGAAACTTTCGTCGTCATCATCTGAATGTTGACGTAAGTACTAAGCGGCACCCCCAAGAGACGGACGTTTTTGACCTTCTTTTTCCTTCTCTTAAATTTTCTGTTTTGCGTATAAAAATTGTACTACACAGATGAAGCGGTGAACGACGATAACTCAGTCGTCGCGTTATCCCCGGCGAAAATGGAAGAGCTGCAGCTCTTCCGCGGGGACACGGTTCTCGTGAAAGGAAAAAAGCGCAAAGACACCGTGTGCATCGTCCTAGCGGACGACCAGTGCGACGACGGGAAAGTTCGGATGAACAAAGTGGTGAGGAAAAATTTACGGGTGAGGTTAGGGGACGTGATTTCGATTCATCAGTGCACGGACGTGAAATACGGGGCGAGGATTCACGTGCTGCCGTTTGGAGATACCATCGAAGGCGTTTCCGGGAACTTGTTCGACGTGTATTTGAAGCCGTACTTTTTGGAGGCGTACAGACCGGTGAGGAAAGGGGATACGTTTTTGGCGAGAGGCGGGATGAGAGCGGTGGAATTCAAGGTTGTAGAAACGGATCCGGCGGAGTATTGCATCGTCGCGCCAGACACGGAGATCTTTTGTGAAGGCGAACCGATTAACCGCGAAGACGAGGAACGTTTGGATGAGGTTGGCTACGACGACGTCGGAGGGGTCAGGAAGCAAATGGCGCAAATTCGAGAGTTGGTCGAGTTGCCGTTGCGACATCCGCAGTTGTTCAAAACCATCGGGGTGAAACCGCCGAAAGGTATTTTGTTGTACGGCCCTCCGGGTTCTGGAAAAACCTTGATCGCCAGAGCGGTGGCGAACGAAACCGGCGCGTTTTTCTTTTTAATCAACGGTCCGGAAATCATGTCCAAGTTGGCCGGCGAATCCGAATCCAACTTGAGAAAGGCTTTCGAGGAAGCCGAGAAGAACTCGCCGGCAATTATTTTCATCGACGAAGTCGATTCGATCGCGCCGAAGAGAGACAAGACGAATGGGGAAGTGGAGAGAAGAATCGTATCGCAATTGTTGACGCTGATGGATGGGTTGAAGGCTCGATCGCACATCATCGTCATGGCGGCGACGAATAGACCGAACAGCATCGACCCGGCGTTGAGACGATTTGGTAGATTTGATCGCGAGATTGATATCGGCGTCCCAGACGAAGTTGGACGCTTGGAAGTGATGAGAATACACACGAAGAACATGAAGTTGGACGAGGAGGTTGATTTGGAGGTGGTGGCGAAGGACACGCACGGTTTTGTCGGCGCGGATTTGGCGGCGTTGTGTACCGAAGCCGCGTTGCAATGCATTCGCGAAAAGATGGACGTCATCGATTTGGAAGACGATGAAATCGACGCGGAGATTTTGGATTCGATGGCCATCAGCAACGACCACTTCAAAACCGCTTTGGCGCAAACCAACCCGTCCGCGTTGAGAGAAACTGTGGTGGAAGTACCAAACGTCTCCTGGGACGACGTCGGCGGCTTAGAAACGGTCAAGCAAGAGTTGCAAGAAACCGTGCAATATCCGGTCGAACACCCGGAAAAATTTGAGAAGTTCGGCATGGCACCGAGTAAAGGGGTGTTGTTTTACGGTCCACCGGGTTGCGGTAAGACGTTGTTGGCGAAAGCGATCGCGAACGAGTGCCAAGCGAATTTCATTTCCATTAAAGGCCCGGAGTTGTTAACGATGTGGTTCGGCGAATCGGAATCCAACGTCAGAGAGGTTTTCGATAAAGCCAGGCAAAGCGCCCCGTGCGTGCTGTTCTTCGACGAGTTGGATTCGATCGCGAACCAACGCGGCTCTTCCGCCGGCGACGCCGGCGGTGCCGCCGATCGCGTCTTGAACCAGTTGCTTACGGAAATGGATGGCATGAACTCGAAGAAGACGGTATTTATCATCGGCGCGACGAACCGACCGGATATCATCGATACCGCGTTGATGCGCCCGGGTCGTTTAGATCAGTTGATTTACATCCCGTTACCGGATGACAAATCGAGAATTTCTATCTTTAAAGCGAACTTGAGAAAGTCCCCGATTGCCAACGACGTCGACGTGGAAACTTTGGCCAAGTTTACGCACGGGTACTCTGGTGCCGATATCACGGAAATCTGCCAACGCGCGTGCAAATACGCCATCCGCGAAAGCATCGAGAAAGATATCGAACGCGAACGCGCCATGGCGCAAAAACCAGAAGGTGCCATGGAAGAAGACGAAGAAAACTACGTCGATCCGGTGCCAGAAATCACCAAGGCGCACTTTGAAGAGGCGATGAAGTACGCTCGCCGCTCGGTTTCAGACGCGGACATCCGCAAGTACCAAGCGTTCTCGCAAACTTTACAACAAAGCCGAGGCCACGTGGGCGATTTTAGATTCCCGAACGAAGGCGGAGCTGCTGCTGGCGGTGGTTCCGGCGCGGCTCCGGCGGCTGGCGGCGCCCAAACGGTTGGCGACGCCTTTGCCGCCGCCGCCGCGCAAGACGACGACGACGATTTGTACGATTAAAGTTTTAAGAGAGAGAGAGAGAGTTAGTAGAGAGAAAGAGGAGTCGTAGCAGAAGAACGGAAGAGAACGAGAGACAAAAACACACACAAGAGAAGAAAGAGAGAGAGAGAGAGAAAGAGAAGAAGAACAAATAGATTTTAACTTTTTTTAATACTGAAAATAAAACAGAGAGAGAGAGAGACACAAAACATCAAACCGTTACGTAAAAAAAAGCAAGAGAAGGAAAAAAAAAAATTCTCCCACAAACAAATCAGCATAAATCTCGGAACAAAACATTCTAAACATGTTAAACATGTTCGGCGTGAAATCCCCGCGCGATGGCGGTGGGAAGAACGCCTCCCCTCGCTATTCCTCCTCTACCTTCGGTTTGAAAGACTTTGACCTGATGAACGACGACTCGAGCAGAGAACAAGAATCTCTTGCTTCGGCGGAAAAGGTACGGACGATGTGTCTCCTCTTAATAGCCATCATAATGAGTTCCGCGGCGTTGTACTGGTTGCAAAGAGTCCTCGTCCCTTTGGTTTTAGCGGTGATGATGAGCTACACGTTAGCGCCTTTGGTTGATTTTTGCACGCACCGAGCGAAAGTACCACACGGAGCGTCGATTACGATCGCGTTATTCTTTGGTTTAGGAATATTGTGCTCTCTTTTGTTCTTGATTTCGCACAGCGTGAAGGACTTGGTGCAAGACGCGAAGAAATACGAAAGGTACGTCGTTCGATTGACGAACAGAGCGGGAGAGACGCTGTCGAGAAAAAACATCGACATGGACGTGATTGAGGCGCAGTTGCAAGATATCCCGCTGGCGAAGATGGTGGCGCAATCGACGCACGCGATGTTGCAAGCGGTTTTAGACCTGTTGAGTAACGTCGTGTTGGTGTTGATTTTCGTCGTGTATTTGTTGGAAGGGAGACGAAGACAGAAAGTGGAGAGGAGAGTTCCGGGCGGGGTATGGACGAGAATTGAAACGAGGATTAAGCGGTACATTTTGCTGAAGTTTTTTGTGAGCACTTTGAACGGGTTCATCGCGGCGAGCATTTACTACGCGCTGAACGTAGAGTTGGCGATGGTTTTCGGAGTGCTGCACTTTGTGATGAATTTTATTCCGCACGTCGGGCCAATTATCGCGACTGTTTTGCCGCTACCGGTCGTGTTGGTGTCGAAAGATATTCATTTCTTGCACGTGACGTTGGCGATATTACTCCCAGGTATGACGCATTTTACGATTGGAAACGTCGTCGAACCGAAATTGATGGGCGGACACTTGGATTTGCACCCGATTACGGTTCTTTTGTGTTTGATATTTTGGGGTATGTTGTGGGGTATTCCAGGAATGGTTTTGGCGGCACCTATTACGGCGAGCTTGAAGATCTTGTGTGAGTCGGTGGAGGTGATGCATCCTTTAGCTTTGATCTTATCGGGCAACATAGAAGAGGCGTTAGACGGGAAAGCGCCGCCGACGGTGGCGGAGCCATCGATCGAGGAAGGCGTGAGAACAGTGGTTCAAGACACCATGGACGGTTTGCACGCGTTGAAAGAAGTGGCGACAACGGGCGGCGAAGGAGTGCCCACGATGAAGCACGCGAGACATTGAATGTTTTAAATTCTACTAGATACTTGACTACATAATTACAATTCAGCTACTACTTAATATTTTTCTCTTCTCTTTATTCGTGGTGATATTATTACTTGGCATCTTCCAAAGCGGAAGCGCCGGAAATAATTTCAATCAACTCCGTGGTAATCGCCGCTTGTCTCGTTCTGTTATACAAGAGCGTCAACTTTTGTAACATCTCCGAAGCATTCTTCGAGGACGATTCCATAGATTGCATTCTAGATCCCAATTCCGAAGTGTTGTTTTCCGCCAACGCGTTGTACATAACCGCGCCGGTTTTGAACTCCGCCAAGTCGAGCAAAAACTCCCCACGATCCGGTCCTTCAACCTCGTACGAATCGAATTTATTTTCCAAGTTTTCCGCCGACTTCTCGTACTCTTCCCCAGACAATACCGTCGCAATCGTTGGCTTGAACGAAATAGCCGAAACGAACCTGTTGTACACGATGAGCGCTTTACCCTCGTTGTCCTTCGCCACTTGCTCCGCCAACGCCGAAGCCGTTCCAAATGTCAACGGTTGCTTCGTCGCGTCCACCAACACGTTCGCGAACAGTTCCCCTACTTGCCGTTGCATCAAACCTCTCGCCTTATCGCCAATTACATCCATCGAAATTTCTGACTCTTTATCCTTCGCCGTTTCCAACAACACGTTCGACACTTTGACGACGTTCCCGTTGATGCCGCCGCACAAACCTTTGTCCGAGGAAATCGGCACCATCAACGTCTTCGCCGTCTCCGCGCCGGGTAAATCTCCCAGTAACTTATAAAACGGAGTCACCATCCCTCTCGAGGCAATCGCTTTATCTTGGGCTGGTTTCAATCGAGACGCGGCGACCATCTTCATCGCCTTTGTGATTTTCTGAATGTTCGAGACGGATTTCATGCGTTGTTGCACGATTTGCAAGGAGACGTGACGAACGCCTTCCGGGTGCGCGCTGTTGTTGTTTGAATAAAAGTAGATAAACGTGGAGAAAAGAACGAGAAAAGGTAAGTTTCAAGAAGAATAAGAATGAGCTTAATTTGCCCCTTAATTTGGTCCCCGAAGAAAGACCGACGAGAAAAAAAGTTTGATCGAAGAAAATCATCTCGCGAACAACGCGCATATTCATCCGATCCATCCTCGCACCCTGACTAAACACGCGTTCTTCGCGCGAACGAATACTTTTAGCACTCGCATTCAGCGTAAACCGGTCTCGAACAATCCCGGATCATCCATCGGGTAGTGGTTCGCGCGATGCAAATTTGCGTAAAATTGAATAAAAATCGAAAATGTGTAAGCGCACCTCGCTAAATCCGCACTCCTCGTGACGGTTTGCCCGACTCTGGAGCTGGTACCACCAACGCTCGTCGCCGAGGCGCGTAAACGCGCATCTTTGAGTAATCGAAACGCGCGATTGCGAGACATTTTTGATCTTCGCAAAAGAGACGTGTGCGGACTATTCTAAACAAACACACGTTTTTCTATGCGGTCGTTCGTTTTGTCCTTGTGCGAAACCAGAAAATTGCAAAAACCCTAAATTGTCAACCGATGCATGCGACGGCGAATTTCCTTAAAGCGCGCACAACAACGAACGGAAGAAGAAACACAGCAGAGATGACGATCGCATAAAACAAACAAACGGGGCAGTAGGAGTAAAAGAATAAATAATGCTCTCCGACCTCCTCCTCCGCGATATCTGCCATTTCGTCCACCACAACGCCACGCGAGACGTCGAGAGTCTTCTCCAACAGTTGGTGATGGCATCGAAGTCGTTTCCCTCCTCGTCGGATGATGAAAAGTACCAACTCCGAGCGAAAAACTTCATCAACAAACACGCGACGTTCGACGCGCGCGGAGATAAAGTGTGGAAGATGGACGCGGAGTTTGTGTATAAGTTCAACTTGCCGTTTTCGTTCGTCGCGAAAAATGGGGGTGGTAAGAAGAGCGACGATGGGGGCGATGGTGATGGTGTTGAAGAAGGTGCAGCAGCGGAGGCGGACGGCGCGACCGCGAAGAGGAGAAGAGAGTCTCGAAACGCGACGAGGAGGAACTACGCGGAGATGATGGAAGGAGAGGAAGAGGAAGAGGAGGAAGAACGAGAGGGGAATAAAAAGAGAAGGAAGAAACGATCGAAAGTAGTACAACACGCGGAACGAGAGTCGTCTCCTCCCGTCGACGAGACGCCGGCGCCGTCTCCCGTGGAAGCGAAGAAGAGAGAGACGCGACATCGACGAAAGAAAGAAAAAGAAGAAGCGATGGAAATAGAAGAGGAAACGGATGCTGAAATCCGAGACGGTGAGCGGATGGACGAAGAAACGCAGCGATTGGCTGCTTCGCTCGGGTTTACGAGCGCCATTCGACGAGGGACGTGCAGACATGCTTTATTGGAAGCCATGAGAGATAAACCGGACGGCATTACCGTGGATGAAATCATAGAGACGAGCGAGAAGAACGGGTTAGCGAGGAGTTGGAAGAATAGCAGAGTTCCGAAAAATACCGTCGTGTCGTTGATGGGAGACAAAACGTTCTCTCGAATTGGTCGAGGGTTATACGTGTTGACGTGTTATTTAAACGACGAGGACGGTGAGAATACTCCCCGCGCTGATGATAGTAAGAAAAGAAACGCGACGAAGCCTCGGCTGGAGAAACGTCAAAGCGGACTCATGAAAAAATCCCAGAACAGGGACGAGTACGACGAGAACGAGAACGACGAACCATCGCCAACGAAATGTACCAGCGCGAATGCGATAGAAGATGTGCACGAAGTCGCGTCGACGCGACCGCCGCCGACCGAGATCGTCGACGAGAAGCAGTTGAAAAATCTCGTCGAAAAACGAACGGCAGAGGAGTTGCAGAAGCAAATCGCGGTCGCGTTCGAGGCGCAGGAGAGAGCGGAGCGCATGCAAGATGAACTTTTCGCTAAGGAAGAAGAGTATATGAGAGAAGAACGGGAGAAACGGAAATTCGTCGATGACGCTGAACCAGCTTTTGATGTGCCTGAAGAGCGAGAGACGTTTCAAGGCGACGAGAACGATCGAAAAGCGCTTCTGAAACATCGGAAATGGCTCGAAGAAGAGAAGAGACGACTGATTGCGTTACGAGAGGAGTGGAAGAAAGAACAGCGCGTAAAGCGTAAAAAAGCTCAACTAGCGTTGAAAGAACCCATCAAACTGCCCAAACTAATTCAAAACGAGCGGGTGAAAGTTTTGAAGTTCGCCAACGTCGCCGTCGAGGCGATTAAAGTCATGGAGAGTTTGCGCCAAAAACTAGACCTGGTAAAAAAGAACGAGTACGATTACTCCCAAGACAAAGAAGTCGTGAAATACGCGAATAAATTAGAAAGTCAACAGAAGAAAGAGCATCGAAAAGAAGAAGCTAGGCAAAAAAAGCTAGAAGCCTTGGCGGCAGAGGAAGCGCTGAAGCCAAAACTCACCGAGGAAGAGATTGCGGAGATTGAACGCGCGAAGGCTGAAGCGAACGCGCAGAAAGCCAAAGTAAGAGCGGCCCGGCAAAGGTGGGAGAAAGCGAACAAAGAAAATCCAATCGCAGATGGTGCGTTGAAAAAGTTAGACAAGTGCTTAGCCGATGAAGACGGCAGAGAACCATTCCCGGATGTTGATACTGGAGAGAACGCGACGATGGACGACGTGACGATTGCGGAGATTGAGATTTCAGCATTCATGGACCACGTAGGTCGAGATGTTACGCACGCATTGCCGCCGTCGTTTCAATCGCTTTCATACGAGCTTTCAAATCCAACGGATGCGAGATTAGGAGCGTTGTTTGAGCGCATCTTGCGAGTCTCCATTACCACGGCGTACGATCGATTAGCGGAGTTATGGGACCGAACTTTGGAGATTGGAAGTTGGCAAGAAGTATTAGCGCAGTATTTCACGTACAAGTCAAAATCGATTGTGAACACATCGGTCGTTTCTCCGTACGACGAAGTATTGAATATCGCGCGAAAACTCTCAGAAACTCGATGGAAGAACGTTTCTCGCGCAGAGTTGGTCAGCGTTTTACGTTTACTGTGCGAAGATTGTTTGGATTCGCAACTGGTGCGCGACGCCATCGAGCGACGAGTACAAGCGATGGATGAAACGAAGAGTAAGTTGTGGCAGAAAAGACGAGAAGAAGTGCGAAAACGCGAGATTGCTGCTGCTACTAATACTGCTAAGAAAGACGCAGATGGACAAAACGTTACGACTAATAATGAAGGTGAAGAGAATAATGCAACGCATGACGAAGAGGGCGAGGATCTCCCGCGGGCGGTTACCGAACGTCAGAAAAGTCTCATCGAGAAGCGTAAATTAGATGAAGAACGTGAAGTTCAACGCAAAAAAGAGGAAGAAGAGTACAAGTTTCATCGCGAAATACATTCATTGCTGGTGAAGTCGCACATTCGCGCGCCAGAGCTCGGAAAAGATCGCGATGGACGGCACTATTACATCTCCATTGGCGGATTTCGGGACGTGCACTCGAAAGCTCCAATCTTTTTAATCTTCGATCCAAAAGCGAGCACGGAGCAGGAAGCTTGGTGTACGATGAAATCCATCGAGGATATCGACAAGTTACTCACTACGTTAAACGAAAAAGGGAAGAAAGAGTCGGCGTTGAAAGACAGAATAATGGGAAGTTACGAATCGTTACGATTGGCGTTTGAGAAACGCGAGAGGAGAGACGCGGTGGCATCCGAACCCACGACAACGACATCTTCACCCGGTGAAAAAGAAAACGCCGTACAAATCGAACAAAAATCTACACGATTATCGAACGAAGATTCGTCGACGCTCTTCATAAAGCGTGAGCTCGGTATTCTCGCGTCGACGTGTGAATTATACGACGCTCCGGTTCCGCAAAGCGCCTCAAATTGGCACGATTGGACGCGCGCGGCGACGAAAACAGTCGGTTCTGATTTGTCGCAAATGGCGTCGTTCGTCAACGAGATTGAAGAATCTGCATTTTGTATCAGCGAACAGCCGAAAGCTGGCGCGATGGGACGAACAGATGTCGTTTCTTTCCACGCGTCGGCGGAAAAGTCTGATGACGACGACGACGACGACGAAGAAGAAGAAGAAGAAGAAGAGCAGGAACGAGATGAAGATGAAGAAATGAGGGATGACGATGCCAACGCTACGAAGAAAGACGAAGCCGCGATGCTTCAACAACAAGAATGGTGGGAAACTTTAGCGCCTCCTCGACATGCCGCGCACGATTCGCTCGCGAAAGCAAAATGCAAACAGATTTGGCGTTCGGACGAAGAAAGAATGACCTGGAAAAAAGTAGTCTCCTCGACGGAAAGTAAAGCGGTAGAATCGTCGGCAGTCTTGGCGCACGCGTTTGCCATTCTGCGCGCACAGTGTAACGTCATGTTCGAAACGCTCGAGAAAGAAAAGAAAGAAAGAGTAAGGCGTCCATCAACGAGAGAATCTCAATACGGTTTACAAGATCCATACGTAACGTTTGTCGATGCTGACGAACGCATACGACAAGGCGGCACGAAACGCACCGGCGCTAGATGCTAAAAAAACGAATAGAACGAAAAGCTTTAGAGAAACACAGAATAAATAATATTGATAGTGTGTATGTGTTGTAATAATAAACTGATATCAAACCAGTTCCGCGTGAAACGCTGATATCGCCGACATCGCTTTGTTCAACGCCGCTAGACGATCTGTGGCATTTCTTCTCATCCTCGCCGAATCCGGATCTTCCGCCAATAATTGTTTCACCGTGCTTGGATGATACAAAGTCGAAATCAAGTGTTGTTGCAACCCTCGAGCTATTGAGTTCACCAAAAAGTGCATGATTGCTTTTGGAACCATATCGGCGAGAACTGATCGCGTGAGTTTGAAGTAACTCGAAAGCAGCGTTCGCGTAACGAGCACTTGCAAAAGCTCCTCGTCGTTATCGATTTCCGAAGGTAATAAGATTCCCGGCGGCGACATCAAGGATACAACTCCAAAGGAAGTATGGTTAAAGTGATCAGACGCGTTAAGATCTTGAATAGACTGTCTCAGCGAGTCGTTTCGTCGTTTCGTTTTTGTTCCTTTACTCCCCGCGTCTTGCGGCTTCTTGGGCGTGTTGCCGTTGCCGCCCCACAAACCTTTCGATATCCACGATATTTTCGGTTCCGAAGCGCCGTTTTCTTTGTCATCGAAATGCGCGGACGCCTCGTTCGATGAGTCCGCTCGATTGTACTCGCCGTGATTGTTATTAAGTTCCGATAGGTTTTTCATTTTCAATGGTGACTTCATCGCGTTCGCCTTCTTCTTCGTCGGCGTCAACTCGTGCGCGTCCTCTTCTCCAACATTTTCCGACATCTCCATATCTTCCCGCTTCTGTTGTTGTTGTTCAGAAAACGCTCTTTCTTTTGCTCGTCTCTTTTCCAACTGCGCTTGCGCCACGCCAAGTGCTCTCGCTCCGCCAATGAAATCTGGGTGGGTGGTGTTGATGTGCGCCAACTGACAATCAACCAAATTCGTAATCATCGATTCTGCCGGATCCAATCCGTTCTTCAAAAACTCTCTCGTCGCTTCTTCGATAGCCTCGGCCAACTTTGGAAACTGTTTCGACACCTCTCTTCGCACGCAATTTGACGTCAATGTGTTCAACTCGTCGTAAACCAACTTCGCGGCTTGATGACACGGATCAGACATTTTCTCGATGGCTTTTCTCGCTAAAATTTCAAACGGTTCCTCCGGCAACAAGAGCACCGCTTTCGTCCCAGCGGCGTTTTGAATGGCCGTTCGAATATCCTCCTCCGATAATTGGTGCGTCGGGTCTAACGAACACAAACCTTTGACGAAAATTTCTTGCAAAACGTAATGCACTCTCGCGCCACCTTCCAAAGAATCCGTGGCTAAATTTTTCGATTTGCCTTGCACAGCGCCGTCGACGGCGTTGCAAAACGTGTGAATTTTCTGCAAAACCACGCTCGCTTGCGCGGAATCCGAGTCAGGAACGCACTCGCCAAACTCCGCGACGTCACACGCCGCTTTATCTCGTCTCTTGGACACGCTTCGGTGTAAATCCGGCAACAATCTCGCCACGTGTTCGGACAATAATCGAGACACGGTGTTCCCCAACGCCTTCATACCGCACCGGCCGATAATCTCCGCGTACTCCTTCCTCGATTGAAAGAAATCCCCTTCCGCGTTCCTCGCTTTTTCCATGCTCACTTTTCCCGCGATATCCGCCTGACATCTATTCACAACCCCAATGTATCCCAGTTTCAACGGCACTACCTCATTTTTCAAATACGCTCTCGCGTCTGTCCCTCGATCCATAATGTCCAACTTCGTAATCACCCCAATCGTTCTCAACCCTTCGGGATCGACCAACTGCGCCAACGTCAACGCGTCCGAGTTTGCCAAATCCGAATTCGCCGGCGATACCGCCAAAATCAAACACGAATCTCTCTTAATGTAACTCAAAATCATATTTCTGATTTGCTTCTCGATATCTTTCGGCTGATCGCCAACCGGCACTCTCGTTATCCCCGGTAAATCCACCAAAGTCATCGTCAACACGTTCGGCGAACAAATTTTCAGACGAATTTGCTGGTCCGACACCGCTTTGTTCGTCCCCGTCACTCGGTTCGTCTCCTGGTCAATCTCTCGACGAATCTCTTCGAAGTCCGTGAACCGCTCCCCCGGTCGATGGAGAAACTCGCCCCACTCGCTCGGAGCGTTGGAGCGAGGATTGGTCGGCGTGTGGACCAGTTGCAAGAGAAGAGGTCGACGCGTGCATATTTCCGGACCTCGAGGGAGAAAGTCTCGGCCAACCTGTTGTTATAATCACAATAATAATAATAATAATAATAACGGTATGAAGATGCGCGTGTCGGTCAGTTTTGTGTACATCTCTCGCGCACTTGTTCGCGAGCGCTTTTCGCGAAACACCAACAAAAGAGTTTCTGTTGTTCGTTGGGGAAAGAAAGAATTTCAAAAGGAACAAAAAAAACTGTATCTCGTTTCTCGCAACGCGCGCAAACAACAACAACAGCAAGACGACGCAAAACTTTAAGAAGCAGACGACTTACCAGCGCTTCCAAAACGCTGCTCTTCCCGCTCGATTGGCTCCCGACGACCGCGATTTGAGGCAAATCGATGTCCGACAGTTCCTCCAAACCAGCAGAGGCGAATATGTCTTGTAATTTGTTAATCAGAGGCACTAAAGAGGAGCCTAACGTTTTCTGAGCTCCGACGACATCGGTGGTATCAGTAACTCGCGCGGATGATGGTTTCACCGGCGTGGTGCTTCCTCGCATGGTGGGATGATGTATATGTGTGTGTGTGTGTAGTATTACGACAAAAGCGCGCTGCTTCTTTGCGTTGTTTGTGTCTGGCGGTTTTTTCTGTTTTTTTCTTCCCCCCTTGGTTTTTGGATTTGCTACCCTAAATGTAAATGTTGCATGTACTTGAACTCCTTTATTTCTAACAACCTATTAATATCACTCTTTACTGTTTACTTTCATCACAGCACGAAAATCTCCGCG
>Ga0115555_1000821_pt1 | contig 21377 bp, 17 predicted proteins | sample COGITO_mtgs_1104_2_FD_87285 | JGI IMG/M metagenome (GOLD analysis project Ga0115555, IMG submission 87285) | Pelagic marine microbial communities from North Sea - COGITO_mtgs_110407 | ecosystem: Environmental > Aquatic > Marine > Epipelagic | place: Germany:Helgoland, sampling site Kabeltonne... | reverse complement strand
CCCCCCCCCCCCCCCCCCCCCCCCCCCCCACACCCCCCCCCCCCCCAACCCCCCAACAACTCACCTCCCCTTTGCCTATTTTTTTCATCATGGCATCTTGGTCCTTTTTATCCCCCTGAATTTCCTTAATGTTTTCCATGAGCCCCCGCACATCTCCGAACCCCAGCAGTTTACTCACAAAACTCCTGGCATTAAACGGCTCGAGATCGTCAAAGTGCTCCCCGACACCCAAGAAAATAATTGGACTTTGAGTCGCCGAGACGGCTGAAAGAGCACCCCCACCCTTGGCATGGCCATCCAACTTGGTCACAATTACACTCCCGACATCCACAGCCTCCCTGAAACCCATGGCCTGGTCGTAGACTGCCTGTCCCTGCGTCGCATCCATCACAAAAACAGTATTGTCGGGCCTCACAATCCCGCTGATCTCCTGCATCTCCTCAAACAGCTCCGCATTCTGGTGGTGCCTGCCACTTGTGTCAATCAAAATCACTTCATACTTTTCCTTCTTGAACTGCTTGACACCCTCCTCGGCGATTTTTAAAGGGTCTCCCTCGGTATAACTGCCGTAGAATGGAACTCGCAGCTTCGTCGCGTTTTGCTTCAGCTGGTCAAAGGCTCCTGCGCGGAAGCTATCGCAGCAAACCATTGCCACCTTCCAACCTTTTCTCTGGTAATGCCCAGCAACCTTGGCAATTGTCGTCGTCTTTCCTGCGCCCTGTAATCCAACGAACATGACTACGTTGCTCTGGCCTTTTTTCATCTTGTATGGCTCTTTATCCTCCGGCTCCAGTATACTTATTAGCTCATCTGTGACAGCCTTCTGTATCAGTCTCCTCCGATTCACCCCCGGGTTCTCCTCGCTCAGCTTCACTTTTAATAGAATATTCTTCTTCATCGTCGAGACAATCTTAATATTCACGTCCGACTCAATTAACGCCCGAGAGATTTCGTTCAGAGTCTGCTTCAGCAGGTCCTCATCGATGATTACCGTCGAATGGAGCTTGGAAAGTGTGGAGCGCAGCTTGTTGCCTAGCTCGGCGAGAACCATGGCGGCTGCAGCACGTTGCGCTTATGAGGAGGAGCTGGAGCTATCGTTTTATGGGTTGCTGGCAGGACTGGTGGTGGGGATAAATTGGTTGCCGTGTCCCCTTGCTCAGACTCCCGTCAACGCACTTTCTTTTCCCTCACCTCACCCCCTCAAATGCGATTTTTCTTGCTTCTGTGCCTCCTTGGACAGACGTGCCCATTCCTTCTCCCACCTCACCTTAATCCACCTAACCACATCCTGCCAAAATCCACTCTTCTGCCTATCCAGAACCGCCCCCTTTTTTCCTCCACAAAACTGGATCCAATCGTCAATGACCCTAACCCTGACCCCCAAACCCCCCCACCGACGGGTGAGATTCGCATTGGAGTAGTTGGCTGCGGTCGAATTGGCTTGGTCCACCTCTCTGCAATCTCAAAAGCCCCAGGTGTTCGCTGTGTGATTTGTTCGAACCCCACAGTGTCCAAGGCTGAAGCTGCTGCGAAGCAGTTCGGCGTTGAGAGGTTTACGTCCAAAGCTGAAGATGTGATTAATGCTGCGGATGTTGACGCTGTTTGGATCTGCAGTCCCAGCCAGTACCATGCTGATCAGATCAAGGCTTGCGCCAAGGTTGGGAAGGACATTTTTTGCGAGAAGCCGATAGCAACGGACCTGCCAGAGACTGTGGAGGCGATTAACGCTTGTGATGAGGCTGGTGTTAAGCTTATGATTGGGCTTCAGCGTCGATTTGACCCCAATTTCTTGCGCATCAAGGATGCAATACTAAACAAGGAAGTCGGCGATTCCATCGTAGTGAAGCTCTGCTCCCGTGACCCGTCCCCGCCACCGATTGAGTATGTCAAGGGTGGTGGCGGTATATTCGCAGATATGGCCGTTCACGATTTGGATATGAGCAGGTTTTTGGTGGGTGAGGATCCGATTGAAATCCTTGCGATTGGTTCATGTCACATTGACAAGGCGATCGAGTCTCTCCCTGGCCCGGAAGCATATGATACGGCGAGCTGCCTGGTCCGGTATCCAGACGGGGTTACTGCGCACATTGATGTTTGTCGTCAGTCTTCCTACGGATACGATCAACGCGCCGAGGTGCTGGGTACCAAGGGAATGATAGCTACAGAAAATATGTACCCGAATACTGCTAAAATATGGACACCTAATTTCACCGGGAACGCAGATATGCCTTACGATTTTTTTCTCGAGAGGTACAACGAGGCCTATATTAAGGAGACTGTGGCATTCTGCGAGGCGCTGGTGAAGGATGAGCCGGCACCCTGCACTGGCAAGGACGGTTTGGTTGCTCTGATTATGAGCATGGCAGCAGGGATATCAGCCAAAGAGAACCGTTGGGTGGCCTTCAGTGAGGTCGTCGAGACGGTTTGTTGTACTTCCCCGACCAGCTGTTTTCTGGTGGAAGGAAGCGCCATATTTCCGGATGGCTTCAAACCTAAGAAAAACCCGGCGGAACTTTTGATAGCTGCGAACCCTCCAAAGCAAAGTATTTGGGAGAGAATGTTCAGTGGCTCGTCTTGAAAAAAAAAATGAGTAGCTTTAGGTGTAAGTGTAAAGTGTAGCAATAATTTTGTGTAATGCAAGTGACTTGTTTGCCCAAAATAAAAATAAAAAAGAAAATCTGTCGTTTTCTTATCTTAGCTAGCTAGCCGCTACTATTTCACTCAACACTCACGTTCCCCTTCCCCTTCCCCTTCCCCTTCCCCTTCCCCTCCCCCGCTGCAGCCAACTTCCTGTTCGACAATGGGCCGTTGAACAGTTGATGGTTAATGACGCCTAATAAGCGGAGGCCGTTGAAAACTCCGAAACTCATCCACACGCCTACTAGGCCGTAGCTCGCAGTGAAGCGTCTGAGCGCGAAAATCATTCCCACACAAGCCACAATGTTTGAGAGGGCAAGCTGTAAAAAGCTGCCAGTGCCCTGCATCACCCCTTCCCCAATGAAAACGCATCCGTTAATAATTTGCAAGAAACTCGAAATTATGGACGGCATTTTGGCGGCCTCCTGGATCTCGGCGATCGGAGTGAAGACCCTTAAAAGGGGGATTACGCCAAGCTGCACGGCACCGAGTACAGACCCGAGGATAGCACCCCACCCCATCATTCGGTTGACTATATTCTTTGCTGCCACATCCCCCTCCTTTGCCCTCACGCTCGGTACAAGAAAGGCCGCCACAGTAGATAGGGCAAGGAGGACGACACCCCCGATTTGGAACACGTTGATGGCAATGCTGTGGGCACTAGCAGCGACACCTGTTTTATCCAGACCCTGCGTCGCTCGTGTGACGCTCAGAAAGACAATATTCAGTGCAATAGAACGGAGCTGAACAGCAGCTCCGCCAACAAGAAGAGGTTTCAGCTTGGTAAAAGAGGGCGCCTTCACCAAGTTCCGCGCCTTCAACAAACCCCGCCTTACCAACACCACAAAGTAAACGAGGAATGCAATTACCTCCGATGATACGGTTGCAAGAGCCGCGCCGCTGACTCCCAGCTTACAAAAAAAGATGAAAACCGGGTCGAGAGCTGCGTTAAAAGTATTACTGAAAAGCGAGATCTTCAGTGGGGTGACGGTATCCATAGATCCCCTAAATGCGGCAAAACCAACCGTACTGAGCAGCGCTGGAACAAAACTGAGCGCTCTTATCCTCAAGTAGGGGAGGGCGTACTCATAAGCAGCGCTGTCGGCAGCAAGAACACTACTCAGCACAAACTTGGGGTAAAAGAAGAGCAGACCGCTGCCGATCATGCCCATCCAAATCCCAAGAATCATTGACTGAGACACTGTCTCCTCCGCCATCTCTTTGTTACCCTCGGCGCAATAACGGCTTATCAACGGCACAGCAACCGATGGTAGGAAACTTATTATCCAGAAGGCAGAGCTGAACACCTGGTTTGCGGCCGCTTGACCGGCTAAAGCCAAAGGATTCGACATTCGTCCAACCCAGAATAAGTCCACAGCACCAACCAGGGGGAGAATAGCAAAGTTTAGAATCGCAGGAAGTGATAAAGACAAAAGTTTCTTATCGAGACCGTCGAATCGCGGCAGGATGTTCCCCTTCGTTGTCGTTGCGGTCGACTCAATGCCGTTTGAAGACTGCTGCCCACCTTTGAGTGATAGAATTCTCTCTGTCGACAACGATGTGACCATTTCCCTTTCCCCCCCCTTATTAGGGATCGACAACAAATCGGTCCGTTTAGGACGTTGGAGAGAGGACCTTGGAGAGAGGCAGAACGAAGATGAACATGTCAGCAGCAACAAGATTAGTGTGGCCCTCATCTTCAAAAATACAGCAAAGCGACGACTTAGTCAGTTGATGGCTGTAGCTCTTTATGAACAGGTAGAAACTTAGAAGATTACTTGCTGCCGAGAATCTATTTTGGCCGCTAGTCTCTAAAATAGGGGGAATATGAGCCGAAAAGAAAAAATTACGATCATCACACGCCGCACGATATTCACCATATATGTATGTACCTACAGCAAGATCCTATCCCAGCAAAATGTTCAAATCGTTTCAGGCCTCTAACTGCAGCGGCTCCACACAAGTATGTATATCTCATCCCTCCTCTCTGCTCCGCCCATCCAGCCTTCCCCTTCCCCTTCCCCATCCTTTCAAACTATTCTAACCTCACAGATTATCGCTTACAATTACAATAACTTGCGCAGGTGAAGGCTTCTGTGCAGCGTGCAATCAAGCAAAAGATAATCGAATCGAATCCTAAGATGGAAGAGCACATTGATGAGTTGCTCCCAAAGAAGCCCCCACTGGTTGAGTATAAGGTAACGAGCCACCTAAAACTGTATTGCAAGGTGAGTGTATTCGCTGCTTCGCCTTAGGGATGTTTCCGAGGGAGAGGCGAAAAACTGCCTTTCTAACCTATTATATATTATTCGCAAAGGACGGCGAACCTGTGTTTTTTGAGCACCGTGATGGTCCCGTTCTGCCCACCCTCCGATTTGTGCACGAATACCCTGAACTGTTTACCACGTATACTGTCGACGAGGGTGCGATTCCTTACATTCTTGGAGGGGCGAATATCATGTGTCCAGGTTTAACGAATGAGCAGAGCTTGATGCCAACAGATTTAGAGGAGGGCAGCGCAATTGTAATCAACTGTCACGGGAAGGAGCACGCTATTGCTGTGGGGAGTATGAGTATGTGCACTGAGGACATTCGAACAAAGAACAAGGGAATTGCTATTACTGTCGATCATGCCCTGGGAGATGGATTGTTTAACACGGAGAAGGTTGTTTGAGATTGTAAAGCGCTAAATTGAATGAGCAGTAGTGGTGTAGAGGATTTGGGGTTTTGGGTTTGGGAAATTTGATTTGATTTGCTAATCTTTCAGAGCATTATTACGCATTCTCCTCCCTCCTCTCCACACATAATCACACAAAAAATGACCCATAGCCTTTCTCGTGCGTCTGCGTCATAGCCGCCCGCCTCGTATCCTCAGCAGTGCTCGTGGTTCAATAGGACCAAACCAACAATCACAGCCCCGAAGGTGAATGAAAATACAATCACCAGTCTGTCTTGCATTGAGTTAGCAAGCCTGGAGGCCCGGGACATGCCCTCGCAGCAGGCGATCTGTACGTAAATCCCACCGCCCATGGCAAGAAGAACGCCGAGGGCGACGTCAGAGACGTCACAGGACAAGACAATGATGCAGCCGATGATCACAGACGTACCGGTGAGGAAGTTCAGCAGAAGCGCCTTCCAGATGGGCAGTGCACCGTAACTTGTCAGAAGGTAAAAATCTGCGACTTCCTGGGGTAACTGATGTACCGTGTGTTGTCGCCGATTTAATGTCAGCCGTAATATTCGTAATAACTCAATTGATTTTCTGGCTTCTAGTCTCACTTACCTCATGAGCGACGGTTACGGCGACGATGCTAAAGCCCAAACTGTTGCTATAGAGGAAAGCAGACCCAATAAAAAATCCATCGACGAGGTTATGGAAGAAGTCGCCGAGCAAGACTCCCATGATGAGACGAATTCGAGTGCTTTTGCGTGGTTCAAGCAGGTCACTTCGAGCCTCAAGGATGGCGACCTGAGCACCATGGGTAAGCTCATGCGCCGCGCCATTGGCAAGCTCAACGTTCCCTTCATTTCCTACTACCTGCTTCGCTCCATCGACAGGATTTCCGGTTACTATAATTTCGTCGAGGGCGCCCAATGCGTCCGTTTCCTTGTTGAAGCCGAGAGAGTAAATGAAAATATCCAGAAGATATGAGAGGATAAATCCTCCCAAAGATGATGCACCCCACACCCAGACTACCTTGGAAGCAAATTTGAAATGCTCATCGTGATCTTCATCGTGATCTTCTTCGAAGTGGTCGTCGGTTGCGTTCGTTGCGTTAGCGAGAAATCGAAGAATGCGGTGCTCGTCGTGATCCTCGTGCGCATCTTCATCTCCCTCGGCAAGACCGCCCTGCAGTAAACTAATCGCTTCAGGAAAAAGCAAAAAGACGGCACAGGATAATATTGCGCCGGCAGCAAAAGCAGATAGAGAAATAGTGACCGTGTTGCTCGTGTTCGTCTTTGAGTAAAGCTGTGATGGTGGTGGTGGTGGTGGTTGTTGTTGTTGGTGGTGGTGGTGGTTGTTGTTGTTGGTGGTGGTGGTGGTGTGTGCGAGGGATGGGGGAGGTTAGCCAGTTTTCTTCACCCCCTTACATTTTCAAGAGCAATTGATTTTTAAACTTACAGCCAATGTCGAGACAGAGTTCTGTGATCCACCGCTTCCTTTTCTTGCTAGCCATATAAACGCTGGGAGACAGGCTACGCCTACTAGCGTGCAAAGATTGACGATTACTGACCCTCCAATAGCTTCTGCCCATGGAGTGCTGCTAGGACGCTCCTCTTCGTGGTCCTCATCTTCGTCGTGGTCCTCATCTTCGTCGTGGTCCTCCTCTTCGTCGTGGTCCTCCTCTTCGCTGAGCAGTCGATGGTCTTCACTACTTACAGAAATCATATCTACCTGTATCATCCCGTAGGCCTCACCGTCATCAGCATCAGCATCAGCATCAGCATCAGCATCAGCATCACTTTCATCCCATGTGTGTGGCTGACCGACATCTTTCTCAGTGATGGACAAATAAGCAGAACTCAAAACCAGGTCCTGAGAAGTCTTTCCCTGCACGATTATGACAGGCGACTCTTCCCTAATGCCGGAACCTTTCTCGACTTGGCCCGAGGACGGGTGGAAGATAGACGCCACTGCAGAGTGGGTTTCTTGGTTTCTATGAGCGCCTATGCAATGCATAGTAAGCCAAGATGTCGCAACCATCTTACAAAAGCATGTCATGGTGTTTGCGACTTTAATTTACTTTAATAATCAATTTTAGCTTAGATATGGGCGAATGTGCAAATTCTGTCGGTTTTTCACCAAATCCGAGCCAAAACAAGACCGAAGTTCCGAAAAATCAGAATTCAAAGAAATAAGATCAGATTCAATTAGGCCTGATTAGATGGGAAATAGAATTCTCTCGACGCCTCCCGCCTTCCCGTATTCGACCCCTGCTATTGAAGTCAAGCACATCTACGAACGCGTCCACCTTCCCTTCCAGCCACCCCGTCTTAAGGCTTAAGAAATCCTACCTGCCCTGACAGGGTTCTAGTTCGTCGATCGTTCGATTCTTAGAAATTGATTATCTGAAGTGGTCGATTATTTGACGAATCCACCCCTCTACCTTCTTATCCTTTGCCTTGCTCTTTTCAAGGCTACTTCTCATCATGCTTACCATCCCCGGTGATTCAGCTCCCTGAGTGTTCCTTTGCATGCTCTCAACACCCGGTGATCCAGCTCCCTGAGTGTTCCCTTGCGTGTCCTCGATCGCTATCGATATCAATATCTTCTTCCACTCATTGATCACCGCATCCATCTGCGACTCCTGCATTTCCTCCGGCTGCTGGGGAATTCTCATGTATCTATCCACACTCTTATCCATCGCCTCCTCGACATCTGGATCCGTCGTATATTCTTTAAGGAACTCCCTACTATCTAGCACCTGCCCTTTGTCCAAAGACTTTGCCATCTTTATCATGAGTCGTCCCGCCCTGCCATTTATCCTAACATTACTAGTATTACATTCTTCCAAGTCTCACTCGTCCAATCCTGATACTTTCCCCCTCCATATCCGTCCCTCGACCCCTCCACTCCCGTGTTTCCACTCTGTTTATAAACAGGTGATGTTTCCATCGACACCTACGCTCCCATGTCTCCACTATGTTTATAAACAGGTGGTGTTTCCATGAGCCCACTCATTTCTTCCTCTCCCTTCCCTGTCTTTCTTTCCCCCTCCCCCCCCCCTCTTTCTCTTTCGTGTCTCTCTCCGTTGACTCTTCCCTTCGCTCCTCGTCTCGCCGTCTCGTTGTTCTGTCGTCTATTCTTTTCCTCTCCTTTCTTGCTCTGTAGACTCACAACTAAAACTCTTTCTGGAAGGGTGTCCTAATTAAACCCTGACAACCTCTTTAGTAGTCAAAGTTGCACCGTCCAGTGTCTTAACTACTTGGCTGCCCGTAACTAGAAATTGGTTATCAAGAAGCTTAATTTAGGGTCAAACTATCATACACTGTTTTAGTCCTAAAAGCTTCTAATTCTAGTTCAGTTGAGATGTTGAAAAAGCTGTAAAAAAAAAACAGATATAAAAGCTATTATAAACTTGAGAATCATCTTCTTCTTAAAAGGGAAAAGTGATATCCGATTTATCATAGTTGTGAAGGACGCCTTGATCAAAAATCCGAGCCTCGACACTCACTGCCAAGCCTCGATATTAGGAAAGCAAAACAAGAAATTGTCAAGTCAAAAAGCACAAAAACAAGTTTCCAACAACAACGACAACGACAGCAAAGTTTTCAAATAGCAGTTGGCAGTGGTAATGCAACTAAACTGCACTGGAAATCGTTTCCATGAAGGTTCCGTTCTCTTTGACTCTTCACCGTGTTCCTCAAACGGGGTCTGCTCAGACAATGCTTGTGTCTGCAGAGAAGGTTGGAGCGGAAGCGGAGACCTCGTTCAGAGTGTGACTGAGGACTGTCAGACGTCCTTAACGTTTTTGCGGATAGGATATTTAATCACCTCAATATTGTACACACTGCAGGGGATTTATGGTGCCGTAATTTGCTACTCTTTCGGAAAAGACTTTGTAGATAAGAATCGAAGAGGGAAGAAGAATGCAAAAAAGAAGGGGCTCAGAAGATTCTACGATGCATTTGAGAATAAAAACTATCGTGTGATATTGTTGGCTGGCTTCCATGGCTTTACAAAAGGTATCGAGGCTTTTTACCGTTTCACGAGCACGCCGTTTCCCTTTATCGGGGATGATTTATTGGTGACTTTCCTTTGCACTTTGAATGGATGGATATTTTTTGGAATCCAAGCGCCCTGGTGCCTTGAGCAGCTGCTCTCATTTATGACGTCTAACGCAAGGTTTGGGGGGGCTGAAGGGAAGAAGATGGGAGAGCAGGCTAAATACCAGAAGAAGATCTTCAACCTCCAGAGAGTATTTGCAATTATCAACTTCTGGGGGTTCATGTTCATGACCTACTTCGTCGAGGATCAGGGTGAGCAGATCATAATGGCTGCCCTTTACATGGCTGGTTGCGGGGTTATGGCATTTTTTATGATGGTCTCGGTGGGGTATACAAGTGCGACTGTCATGAGGTGAGTTTTTGCCAAGAACGTCGTTTCCAGGTTGGAAGTCGTTTTGTCAGTTGGTTAGTGCTTCGTTCGAAGGGTGCTCAAAATAATAACAGCAACGATATATTTGATAACGAGATTGCGAGGAGACTCCCCGCTTTAATACTATTGAACACGCCTAATACTAACACAAACACAAACATTAAAACGGAAAATGAAGAGAAATCCTAGTCAGCAGCATTAATGCGATGGGGGAAGATCGGGCGGACGCAAGGATGGTTCGACTTTTAGGCAAGCTCAACATCTGTATTCGTGAGCTGAGGAACAACGGAATCACGAACATCAGCAGTTCATTGATCTTTTGTGTGTGGCCTTACCTGTTCAACAAACATGCTTATCAGATTTGCTTAGGATGGCTCTTTGTGTGGCCCGTCATTACCAGTTTTATGTACTTTCTTAACCCCAGCCGGACAAGTAAAACAAAAAGTGGCCCACCGATGGTCCTGGACAGCGCGCAACACAGCAAAATGGCGAGTACCGCTTCTTCTGTGGACATCGCTAGTACGGATCTCAGCTCCGGCGTTTCTAGCGAGCAGACGACAACCGTTAGTGGGTCAAAGAGCAGCTCTAGGAGCAGCTCTGTGGCTCCGATGAGCGACGTCGAGTCGTCCTTCGCTTCGAGCGTCATGGAGAGCGAGGCGGGTGAGCAGTGACTAGAACAGTATTATTTCTGTGAGTTTTTAAGAAGAATTTAATGATTTCTGTCGCCTTGAATTTCTTAAAACTCTAGGTGCACACCACTCATAGTAAAAATCAGCGTGTAATTACATCCATTAGAAGACAATTTTTCGTGCAGTGGCTTTGGGTGTTTAAATACCTTTTTGCATTGGTTCACCGAGCCGTGTTTGTTTTCAATTATTGCTGTTGCGTCGGTTTGAAGAAGTTCTCGAGCTTGGACTGTTGTGAACTTTTGTTGGTCTTGCTCGGGGGAATTTCCATGACCGTGGGGTTTTCTTGGGGCGTTAAATTTGGAGTGGGAGTTGGTGGTGAGTGAGTTGATGTTGGTGGAGAGAGGGGAGGGGGGGGGGATTTTTCGAATGGCGCCGCGTCCGATGGAAGTGGGGTATTGTCGGAGCTGGGAGGTATGGGAGGTATGTGGGCAACACCAGGCAAATTTTCAGCTGCTGACGATATTGTCGGTGGTGGTGCTGATGACGCTGATGATGCTGATGGTGCCGCTGATGTTATTGCTAGGGCAACTGTTGCCGTGTTATTTGAAACTGGTGCTACTGTTGACGTTGATGTTGGTATCGCTGTTGCAGTTGCAGTTGCAGTTGCTGTTGCTGTTGCTGTTGCTGTTGCTGTTGCTGTTGCTGTTGCTGTTGTTTGTGCTGCTGCAGTTGCCGTTGATGTTACCGTTGCTGATGTGGCTGTTGCTGTTACTTCTGCTGATTCTGCCGGCTGGGCGAAATCGCCATCAACGCCACCGGCAATAACATCGACGTCATCGTCATTGACATCGACGCTATCAGCACTAACGGCGCCGTTGAAATCGCTTCCGCTCTCCGTCGTTGACACCTTCTTTTTCTTCGCAGGAGGGGGCTTATTTTTCTTCTTCTCTTCCCTCTCTGCGGCCTTCAAGCGCTTCTTCTCTATAGCTTCGAGGTGTTCTTCGATCTCAATGTCCCATTCCTCGAGATCAGCGTCGACAGTTCTGCGAACGGCCTTGCTTTTAATGATCTCGCAGTCCTCGGCGCTGACATCGACCTCCTTCCCCTCCTCTTCGGGCACAAGCTTCCACTTCGGCCGCCCTTTCGACTTCGGATGCTTGTCGTCAAAGACGCCGTGTTGGACGAGGGGACCCAGGTGGCACCACTGTAAATCAGGAAGGTAGGTCAGGACATAGTAAAACTCGTAGTCGCTTTCCGTCTTGCGGCGGACGACCTTGTTGAAGAGCGAATTAGCGGAATTCTTGTTCATGCTCGTCCTTCTCTCCCGCTCAAGTTGCTTCTGCAACTTAGCCTCCTCCCTTTCCCTTTGCTTTTCTAACTGTTTTTGCTTCTTCTTCGACATGAAAATTTCTTCGCTGAGTCCAAGGCGCTCAATCTCGGTCTTCCAATTGCTGTAATCGATCTTGTACTGTTCCTTCTGAATCTTTGCCTTTTCTTCGTACACAGCCTTCTGCTCGTCTGTCATTTCGTTGCTCCAAATCCGGCCGCTCTCCTTGCTATACTGGTTATATTTCCAGTCTGGGTGCTCAATTTTAAGCATTTCCCGATGCTCGTTCGAAAATATCATGAACGATACTAGGGGTCCCTTCGGAGGCTTAGGGGCGTAAGAGGGCGGCTTGTCACTTCGTGCTCGCTTATTACTGGAGTTGGAAGTTGAGTCAGCAGGAAGGCCGTACATATCGATTGCAGGGGGGTTTGATGAGGATAGAAGTATGTCGTCCTTGTATTTTTGGGTGGCGTTGGTGGCCACAACGACGGGCAGCTGCTTTTTGCCAACGACGACCTCGGTAGCCTTGATCTGAGGTACAAATATAAGTGTGGGAGCGGGGTTAGCGCCAATAAGTAAGTATGTCGAACACACATACATGCATAATAATATCGCTGATTACCTACCTCCTTCAGCGTTGTCATTATCTTCTCATCCTTCTGGGGTTCGAACTGTTTCAACCTGTTCAACCTTCTAGCCATCATGTAAGAGGGACAGCTCGTATCCAGGTTATCCTCTGGGAAACTCCAGTGACAGTAAGGGATGTAATTATCCGCGTCTAGCTTAATCTGGGTGCCCTGCTGGAGCTTTGAATAGAAGGTCAGCCCTGGAAGTCTCGATTTGTTAAACTTTACCAAATCTCGGTAGTCGATGCCCGTCTTCTCCCCGATCACCTTGCATGTTTCGTCATCCTCCGCGATGTAGAAACCCCTCGTGTGGGTCGTCCCTTGAATGCTTCCCGCTTGCTCCTCTGTTTTCGTCTTGTCGGGTACGAAGAATGGGGTCCCCTTCTGCATTCTGCTCGTCGTCGTCAGTCCAGGGAAAAGGGGTTTGTTGAGGAACATGATGTCCCAGACAGACACGTCGTGCCTCTGAGCAACGTCGATTGGTCGCTCGTCGTTCAGGCACTTGTACTGGAACGTAGGGGAGGAGACTATTTCAGACTTGAAACCCTTTTCGTTCTTCGGAATGGAATCTTCTTCTCCCTTCTCGTCCTTCGTAATCGCTCCAACTCTCACGAATCCCATCGACTCATAAAATGGAACACTGTTGTCGGTAGCCTGAAGCACGACGTAGTCGTAGTTTTGCTTCTCGCTCGCCGGTATCCTCTCTAACCTGTCGATCATTAAACTGACGAGCTGCTTGCCACACTTGATCGCTCCGAGGAGAGAGATCTCAGCTATTCGCGGCCAAACAATGCCTTCGTTCCACGGATCTCCACACCTCAAGCTCGACTGCATTTCCCTCGCGAGTTCGCCCTTGTTGCCAGTAATTGGGGATACAATCGCGTCATCCCGGAGACGCTCCCCCTCCAAGTCCGTCAAAATCCCCTTCATTACATCTTCGTCGCATGCATATGCATCCTCGTGAAGAGAATCCCACCTGAAACTACGCTGCCAATTAGTGAATGTTGTCGCGTGTATAAATCCCTGAAGACGGCCAGCAGTGATACCTTTAGCCGATGCGCTCGTTCCTGCGGTAGAAGGTAGAGCTGCAGTTGTGCTTGTCGGTGCAGAGCAGGTAGTGGTAAGCGATGAAGATGAATCATTCACTGACGTCCCACCATCAGCCTCTTTGTCCGGATCAGAACGAATCAAGTACCCAAAAATCGGCTCGTCGACATCCAATCTATCAGCAATATACTCTAAACTTAGCGGCTTCGTCGGGATGGGTTTCTTCTTCTTCTTCTTCTTTTCTAAACTTGCAGCTGACGATGTGGAGAAGGAGGCGGTGGAGGAGGAGGAGGAGGAGGAGGAGGATTCACGGGAGGAAATGGACTTTTTCTCACTCTGCCTTCTCATCACCTCATTACACAGTAGTACCATTTCTGCCATTACTTCCAAGAAATTGTCACGATTATTGTCAATGTTGTATATTACAGACGATTCCATGCTCGAGCGAATTGGAGCTACTCAGACAAAAGGGGCCAGGTTTTAGGTTAGTAAATGAAGAGGCAGCAAGCAGCAAGCAACAAGAAAGTGTGAGCAGAGAAAGTGAGCAGAGGCTCTTTGACAATTCCACTCACCAGGAGTCGTTTTCATGTCATATTTCGGTGGCTTCAGCGGCTTCGCCGCAAATCGTTGGGCTAGCATGCTGGATTGACCAAGTTAGGCACAGGGAGAGGTGGTGTTGTTGGAAAGAAATTTGGCGGAAGAGTGAGATGGCAGACGTTATGTGCAGTCGATGTTCTGCGGCTTAGCAGCAGATTAGATCAGGTTTATGTTATGTCTTCAGTAGCTAGAACACCAACAATATTGACAGGAAGCGACTTTTTGGCTGTAAAATGAGACTTTGTCGGGCCCAAAATTTGTTGGTTTTTTGTTGATAATTTACATCCTATTTGAAGTTTTTATAAAGATTAAAGCAATCCCACTCGTTGGCTCCTCTACTACTAGGGGTTTTTCCGTGCTTTATTGAGCAAACGTAAAAAAACTTATCAAAGTACCAGAAATTCTGGTGAAGGCGCTCGTCGTCATCCTCAGGGCACCTCAGGTAGTTTTGGGTGTGTGATGTCGTCGCTTTCCGCTACTCAAGCTGATGGCTACTACAAGCCTGCAGCTTATTTCGAAAGCGGTGCCTACAAAAAAGAGAGCATTTCCAAGTACAATGGGAGTAAGGGACACAACCAGTTCTTGAAAAATGGTGTAGTCCGTTTCGAGGTTCCTTTTCACATCGTATGTACTGGCTGTGATGCTGTGATTCGAAAGGGGACGCGTTTTAATGCGAAGAAGAAACACGTTTCGGACTATTTCACCTCCAAAATCTTTGATTTTTCAATGAAGTGTTATGAATGCAAGGGGGAGATAATTGTGGCGAACGATCCCAAGATGCGGGATTATAGCGTGAAGAAGGGAGGGAGAAGGCAACAATTAAGCTATGATGCTCGGGGAGATGGAGTAACGGCGACTTACGAGCTGGGTTTCAGCGCCAGTGACAAAACAAATGATGATGATGATGATGACAATGGCAGTTTTGATGCTATCTCAAACATGATAAAAAGGGAAGCGGGGGAGAGGAAGATGAATAGTGAAAAAGAAAAGTTCGATAAGCTAGTATCGTTGAGTGAAAAGACCGGCAAGGACACGTACGGAAACAATGCTGGATTGAGGGTCAAGTATAGGGAGGAGAGGAGGGCCAAGAGGAAAAGGTTGGATGTTGGGGAGGGGCTTTTCGGGGAGGGCAGTGAAATCCAACTCTTAGATTCTACTCCTGCCGAAAAAATGCAAGCCCTGAAAGCCGTCGGAGGGCAGGCGGAGAGTATCAAAAAGCGCTACAGGGAGATTGAGAGGAAAGGATTTGCAAAGCTTCGAGGTGACAGTATATTCAGCAGTGGGGCTGTGGGAAATAAAACGAAGAGGTCGAAGAAGGTGGAGAAGAGTGCGGCCAATGTCGTTAATAGAGCTATTGTACTGAGCGGCGCATTGGGGAAAGCGTCAAAATCTACGACAAAAATGAAAGTAAAGTGCGCGACAACTCCTTCAACTTCTTCGACTACTGTGAAGAAAAAAGGGGCGAAGCCAGCAACAGCGCCAGCCCCAATAGCAGCTTTAGATTTAATCGCCGGTTATGGTTCCGACTGATGCAAGAAGAAAACAGAGAAAACCAAGTAGATATTGAACAGGACGGACACTGGGTATTTAACCAAATTGGCCTTTTTAATGTTCTTAAATATTCGTGTTATCTTGGAGATGGCTGTCCGACTTCTCGCTCTCCCGTCACCGGCGCTTTGATGTCTTCGCGGGGTTGATAGTTCTAATCCCTGAACCTGGCGATTGAGTTGTGGGAGAATAAATGTCGTCATTGCTGGGACTCATCATACCATTATTCGGAGTAGTATTGTTATGGCTCGATCGGGTATAACGGTATGTTGAGTAAGGACTAGCGCTGCTTGGTGTCGAATGGTGGTTGCTGGTGTCGCTGTGGACGCTGACATTTCCTCGACTTCCGCTTCCGTGCCGTGGGCTGTGATAAGTAACGCTATCCATCATGTTTTTGTTGCTAGAAGTAGGGGTTTTCACCCCTCCGGCTACGTCGCTGTTGTTGTTCGACGAGCGACTTGAACCCTTGTTCTCGTTGTCAATAATTTTTTTCGCCTGCTGGAAATAGAGTGTGAAGATACTGATGAGGGCGAGAAAGAAGACCACGAGGAGTAGGGGGGGCGCGATCGTGTTGATGACACTCATGTTGTAGGCATTATTGTTGTTGTTGTCGTCATGAACGGTTTTGCCGCTTTGAAGTTCGCGGACCGTTTCCTGGCACTCCACTAGCTCGCGCTGCGCAGCGGTTTTAGATACAGTCTTGGTATTGGCTTTGCAGTCTGGACAGGTAGGGCATTCCGTCAACCTTCCGTTCCTGCTGACCTTATTGCCAGCACCATGCTTTTCCGCCCTGGCCCTCTCCGTCCTCACGGCCTCTTTCACTGCCTCTTCCTGTTTCTTTTCGTACTCCCTCTTGAGATCGGCTTCCATTTCACTGAGGCTCATTTCCTTGACAATCACATCCCTGTATACAATCGGACTGGCATTTCCGGCCTCATCACTGACGCTGTATGGAACTCTCCACTTGAAAGAGTTCGTGTCGCCAGATTTCTCGTAGACGGGCTCACCGACGATAATGTTTCTGGTCAGCTCTGCGTTCTCCACCTCCCTATTCTGTCTGCTGCTGTAGTCAACAGCGGTAGAGCAAAGGGAGCCTGAGGAAGAGTCAGAATCGCACAGCTCATTGCGGTTTCCATTTTTGGCGATTATCTGCTTCAGCTGGCTCTCGTAAAGAGCCTTGCCGTCACCGTTGTCGCTTTGATCATCGCCTGGCGTTCCTAAAATGCCACCTCCACATTTGCAAACCTTGAATACCTTGGGATTACCGCCGACCAGCTTTACGTTGGGCGCGCAGCTATCCTTACAACCAGTTCCGCCGCGGTAGCCTGTGGGAGTCACAACCTTCTTGGGGTTGACTAAAGGCAGGAATCCATCTCCAGAGCTACACTTCTTGCACTCACACATAAAGGACCCGTTTGTGTTCTTGCATGTTGCTAAGCTGTCGCACCGCGAAGTCACGAGCTCGGGGCATGTTCTGAATACGGAGTGAGAAGGCGAAAGAGCGCACTCATCCAGATCTTTGATTTTAACCGTCCTTGTCACGGAAACAGACGAAGGCGTCGTCCAAGGGGTGCTAACAGTATATACGACATCGAAAGTACCGACGGACTTAAGGCACGAACCTAGCTGTTGCGTCGGATTGATGTTCTCGTCCGTCTTGACGTACTTAATCTGAAGCTTCCTATCATAGCTCTCAGAATTGCGATCAAGGATATCGACACCGCACTCCTTGTAGGTCTCTCCCTGGGTGAGAGTCGTCACGCCATTGCCGGCATCATCTCCCTTGCCGTCCAGACACTGGAGCTTGAGCTGAGGCGGCCTCATATCCACGCAACCGTATTCATCATTTCTGACAAATCCCTCGATGCAGACACACTCGGCGCCATTGCCGCTGTCTTCGCACACTTCGTTCTTGCTCGCGTCGCATTTACTCTCCCCACTTCCGCTCACGCAATTGTCAACCTTTGCGGATTGGCAGCCACAGATTTCATCATTCTCCAGGTCCATTTCTGTCTGCGGCGTCAGCTTCCCATCAAATCCTACGCTCACATTTTTCTTGGCACTCGAGGAGGAGCAAGGGAGGCCATTTCCGTAAGTGTTCGCTGGACAAAGGCACTCGAAACCGTTAAGAGGGTCGGCCGACTTTCGGCAGCTCGCCTTCCTATCGCAGACATTCTTGTTTGTGGTGCATTCGTCGACGGGGCAAACAAATCCCCTCCTACAGGAAGTAGCACTGTCTTCCTTGAAGGAGGTTGATGAGCAACACCCAGAGGTCGTATGAACGCCGGGGCAGGTAGTCAAGGCTGGGTCAGAGAAAGATACTTGCCACGGATCCGACGTGTCGCCCTCATAATGGTTGCAGACACAATCATAACCGCCAGTCTCGGGTGTGTTGACGCACTTGGCCGACGGGTGGCACTTGTGAGCGTGAGGAGAACTCCTAGGGAGCGAACACTCGTCGGTGTCAACTATCCGAAAGCCCACCTCGAAGCACTCCCCACTCTCAGACCCGGATTGGGCCGCATTCTCTCGCAGCACCTCAGTCTTTACGTAGTGGAGGCCAACGGACTGACCAGACAGAAAATCCTCCCCTGCCCAAGAGATGCTCACCGACTCGACTTCGGACAGTCCGAGTGTGTTAAGGTTGTCGAGCACAAGGAGCAGGACGGAGCTTACGTTCGTGGGAGCTGCAATCTGGTCATACTCCAACACGGTGGGAAGCTTCGTGCAGGGCGTACTGGCTTCCGTTGGGGTGAGGAGGAGGAAGGGAACGAAAAGGGGGGCCAAGGCCGCGAGAGAGGTGATAATGATATGCATGGCGGTGGTGGTTTCAGGCTTTTCCGACCGGGGGGGGGAGAAAGGGTGACGTTGGCTTCGAAAAAGTGTGTGATGTCCCGTAACAATTTGTTCCTCCTTGGATTAAAATATTTCAAGCAATTTTTTGACGATTCCGCCGTTTATGCAACGCTTTTGTGCCTTACATATCATTAAAAATCAAGAAAGACCTCAGGAACCTCCAAAGCTGTTGTGTCCAATAAATCACCGCAAAGCGCTGGTCACCGACAATCCCTTGTCAATACAATTATAAATTTGGTTTTCGGCCTAGCAAACTGTCACCATGGACGAAAAGAAAGCTCAGGCGTTCTACGATACGATTCAACAGTTGAAGCCGAGGGCAAAGTACGGAGGACTGGGGACAGGTGCAGGGTCAATTCAGGGACACGGATCAAAGGGAAGAGGAGACGGATTGCCCGACAACGCTCTGTACAGCAACTTTGTCAAGGCTGGGCACGACTTTTCCAACGGCGTGAACAAGAAATTCACGTACAGCGACGATGAGGATGAGGATGAGGATAATGAGGGTGGGGGTAGTGGTGGCGATGGCAAGAAGAAGAGGAAGATGAAAGAGAAAAAGACCAAGCTGAGCAAGGAGGAAAAGAAAGCGAAAAGAAAGGAGGAAAAAATGGAGGCCAAGCGGGAAGCGAAGAGGGAAGCGAAGAGGGAAGCGAAGAGGGAAGCGAAGAGGGCAGCGAAAATGAGTAGTGGTCAAAAAGAAGATGAGGAAACAACTTCTTCACAGGAGGAGGCTACGACGACACCGACCCCAATAAATACTACTACTTCTGGGAATGTGATATCACCTCTTGCATCTCCTTTAAAGCCGGAAAAAGAGAAGAAAAGGAAGAAAAAGAGAAAGTTGGAAGAAGCAGTGCACCAAGGAAATAATAACCACAGGGTGGGTGGGACTTATGATGATGAGAGAGTGGTTAACTCCATTTCCCCACCACCGTCACCAAGTCGTGGTGGTGATGATAAAAGCAGTGGGAACGATAAAGGAGAAGACGAGAAGAGAATCAAGAAGAAGAAAGACAACAGAAAGGACAAGAAGGAAAAGAAGAAGAAAAAAACTTAAGCGGGTTTTTATTGTGTTTTTGACAAAAAAAAGATGTTCGCTATGATTTTTCAGTTATTTACTTCGAACACACGAGATTTCGTAAATCTCTCTCCTAAAGTTCCCCACCCAATTCGCTGCCGTCTCCTGCGGGATCCGTCTCCGTAGTACTAGTAGATGTGGATGCGTCGTCGGCCTGCTCCCTGGGCCACCTAGCTCTCAATGACTCATAACCTATCTCATGTCGGAACGAGTTGGTCAGCCACTGGTTGCTAGTGAACGGCTGGTCAACAATAATGATTTCATCCCGCCGGTGGATAGTGAATCGAGAGTGTTTGCACTTGATTCTGCCGGTAACTTGGTCTGTAGTTCCCTTGTGTTCGAAGCAGGTTTTGAATAACGGCTTGTCTCGAGTCTCGCCCATGATGACCTCGTCGATAACACACAAATGGTGCGTAGGTGCGCGATTGGTGAAGTTAAACTTACAGTAGAAATAGTCCATTGGCGATGGGTTCACAATTGGAGGGAGCTCGCCAGTATCAGGCTGGATCTTGTTGTAATAAAGGGGGTCGCGGTAGCCCTTAGGATGGTCGTGGGGAGTCCAGTGCTCCAGATGAGCTTGCCAAGCCGCCTCCCACTCGCGACCGTAATTCACAAACATCTCTTCCCCCCGCTGAATATCTCTCGTCGCAACAAAGTCGACAGAAATGAGGGCAAAGTAGGACTGGTCGGATTCTTGAAACCAAGAGATTGGTCGCAACAAATTTGCGCTCGTCTGCTCGTCCTCCGTCCACATGACCTCGACGTTCCGCTTCAGGTTGTCTGAGTGGTGGTTCATGTAAGCGGCGGCAGTTGTCGGGATGCCGAGAAGGGCGTCCTTCGCCTCCGGGTTCCCAATCATGTAATTCAAGATAAGCATACGTTGACTCGAAAGGTCATCAATCGAACTGGCCGCCATGTCTGAGTAATTATACCGCATTAAATCTGCCTCGATTGATTTCCTTCGCTCGTCCCGGAATGTATCGTTCGTTAATTCGATGTTGTCCCTCGGAGCGTGGAGAAGAGGCGAGCGAGAGATGAGCTCGCCCTTCTTGAGCGAACGAGTCGCGAAAACACCTCTCCCAGCTAGCGGTAGGGTGGAATCTTTCACAACCATATTGTCGAGACAAACGCCATTGGCCTTGATCCATTCGATGGTGTGTGAATGCTCCACCTTTGCTGGCTTTGGGATCGGGATGGTCACATTCATGAGACTGTCCAACTCCTCGGGAATGCCACGTAGAAATGATTCCTCGTATTCAAAAAGAATGTCGCTTTTGACAACAGAAAGAAATCTATTCATGACTGCAGGCGGGGACTCGCCTTCCAACTCTCGCGCCAGCTTTTGCAGACTGACAATCACTTTTTCGAGAAATTTCATATCGACGTCTTTGGCATCATCTAAAGAGATGCCACGATCTTGAAACCAATCGTCCCCATAGCTAATAAAAATTTCATCGCCAGCTCTGATCTCATTTTTCACATAGTAACTCCAGTCCGTCCGCTCCGTTTGCGCCCCGGCCGCGGGGGAGTCTCGCCGGTCATACATCACTCCTGGATTCCCTTCCGTCTCAGCCAAATTCACCCTATCAGCAAGATGGTGGTGATTGGCAAGGCATCCAACATTCTGAACAAGCTCCGAAGTGCTCGGAAGATACAAAGCTTGAGCAGCATTCCATTGGTAACTCGAAATTGCTCCCCACTCAAAGTCCTCCTCCCCCCCAATGTGGATTGGGACACTAGGAATATGCCATCCAACGTATCCCTTCGGAACATCCACCACGGAATACATACCCTTCCCACCCCCCATTACTGTCGATGGAGCATGGTAGAATCGGCATTCCTCATCGGTGCTGGTGGGGGTGCTGGTGGAGGTGGAGGTGGAGGTGGAGGTGGAGGTGGAGGTGGAGGTGGAGGTGGAGGTGGAGGTGGGGGG
>Ga0115555_1000815_pt1 | contig 21421 bp, 20 predicted proteins | sample COGITO_mtgs_1104_2_FD_87285 | JGI IMG/M metagenome (GOLD analysis project Ga0115555, IMG submission 87285) | Pelagic marine microbial communities from North Sea - COGITO_mtgs_110407 | ecosystem: Environmental > Aquatic > Marine > Epipelagic | place: Germany:Helgoland, sampling site Kabeltonne... | reverse complement strand
TAAGGGCATGCGCAGCCCATATTATAGTCGATAATAACAATAATAGCATGATTTAACAATTTGGGTACGAGAAACAACAACTGATCCCAAACTGAACTCCCTCGGAAGGGTGAGTGCTATACATCTGAACACCTTGACTAAGGGCAGTTTAAAACATGTCTGCTGCTCACGCTGACTTCTATGCGCCGCAGTCGTCACTTTCTCCAACTAAAAGTTATAGCTCCCCAAAATCTGGACTCCTTTCACCTGCTTCTAAGTCACGTCTCTACCAGCAGCAGCTTGATGACACTGAGGCGTACTTAAGTAGCACAATTGAAGTAGAATTGCAGGGTGGATTAGAGTATGTCATGCGTAAATGTCCCAGGTAATTTCGGTTGACTATTGCTTTGTACTGTTGTACTGTTGTGCTGCTGTTTTTTGCTGCTGTTTTGCTCTGAAATCCTGTCTAACATCCTATCCTCTTTAAACTTTTCTGTGTCAGTTGTGACATTGGGGGCACTCTTCTAGAGTTTTTTGAAGGTCCTCCGGCTCCAGCGGAAGATGGCGCCGTCCAGACAAAGAGTAGTGAGCAGCGCAAAAAGGCTTACGAGGAGGCCAGGGAAATTTGTAAGTTGGTGAGCATGGAAATTGTCAAAGAAAGGCCAGAAGATGTTAAAGCATTTATCATTGCCACGCTGAAGAAAATTATCGCCATGTGAAGTGCGCGAAAATAATGTAATGGTCTTGTTGTTGCTTTTGCCGTAGAAACCGTCGTATGTCACCATTCACACTCCAACATTAATTTAATTACCACACGTCAACTCGCTTATCGATGGGCCTGTACATCGGATCACCTTCAGTGATGCCAAAAGCTTCGTGAAACTCGGGCATGTTACTCAGCGGTCCGTTGCATCGAAGCTCGCTAGGTCCGTGAGGGTCGATGGTAACCAATTGCTTGGCACGCTCCTCTGTGATGTTCTGGCGCCAGCAAGTTGCCCAAGACAAGAAAAAGCGCTGAACGGGTGTGAAGCCGTCAATCTTCTCCTCGTTTCCCGTCAGAGTCTTCTTGAATGCACGGAGGCTCAATCGCAAGCCGCCTAAGTCAGCCAAGTTCTCGCCGGCAGTAAGCTTCCCTTTGAGGTTGATTCCGTGGACTTGGTGTTCCTCTGCCTGGGCCACCACGAGTTCAACCCTCTTTTCGTAATCTTTGCTGTCTTCGTCTGTCCACCAATCAACCATGTTCCCGCTGGCATCGAATTTACGGCCCTGATCATCGAAACCATGAGTCATCTCGTGTCCAACAACCGCTCCCATTCCACCAAAATTGAGAGCATCGTCCGCCTCAGGGTCGTAAAATGGTGGCTGCAAGATGGCAGCCGGAAAGCAGATGAGGTTGTAACTCGGGTGATAGTATGCGTTCACAGTTTGCGGTGTCATGTACCATCTGTTTTTGTCGGTGGCCTTGTTCACCCTCTCGAGATCACGGCGCTTCTCGAATGCCCTCCCCAAGCAGACGCACTTCATGTACGATAAATTGGTGAGATCTCCGAATGAAGAATAGTCTGGCCATTCATCCTGGTACCCTATTTGGACCCTAAAGCCTGCCATCTTCTCCATCGCGTTAGCCCTTGTGCTCTCTGCCATCCACGTAACCTCTGCTAATCTCTCCTTCAACGCATCCCTAACGCTCTCAACAATCTTGAGCGCCTTGGGCTTTGCGTCCCCAGAAAACCATTTGTGTACGTAAAGCTGCGCAAGGGCTTCGCCCAGGTACCCCTCCACGCTGCCCATGACGCGCTTCCAGCGTTGCTTGATTACTTTTTGGCCACTTAGTTGCTTCCCGAAGAAATCAAAATCCTCAGCAACAATTGCTGAATTCAGGAAGTCCGCATTGTTGCTGAGAAGTCTCCACCTCATGTAGTGAACGATAGTATCGGGGGAATCGTTCACTGCCTCCGTGATCATCTCTCCGACGCATTTGATGGCCTCAATCTGACCGATGTTCACTGTTCCGACGTCGAAGCCAGTGCCGTTGTACAAGGTTGAGAAATAAACGTCCCAGTCTACTCCAATGAAGGTGTTCTTGACCTCCTCAAGGGAATGAGGGTTGTACGTCTTGATGGGGTCGCGATTCTCCGTCTTGGTAAGGTGGCTTTTTGCCATCCTCTTCTCGAATTCGAAAATCTTAGCCGCGGCTCCGTCTGCGCTAGTCGCGTCTGGGTAATATTGTTTCAGGTGAAGCAACATATTGCTGACATGCTTCATGTAGGCATTTCTCTTCTCTTCCTTGTCTTCGTCGAAGTAGTAGTCCTTGTCAGGCAAGCCAAGGCCTCCCTGACCAACAGAACCAATCGTCCAATTACTGTCTTTCTTGTCCACGCTACTATAAAAGGTGAAGAAGATACCGCAGAGCGATGACCTGTGGAACTCCGCAATAACCTCCGTGATCGTAGTGATTGAAGGCGATGACATGATTGAGTCAATGAGAGCAAAGTAATCAGCTAGCTCTACCTCAGGGTCGCAAGCGTCCGCACTAGCCTCGTCCATACCAGCGGAGTAAAAGTTTTGGCAGATATTCCGAAGATTAGTCAGATTGTCATCGAGGGGTGCGTCATCATCTCCGGTCAACAAATCGCGGCAGCGCTCAAGATTGGTGTCTCGCAACTGCAAGAACGATCCCCACGCATTATACTCGTCAGGGATCGGGTTGTTTTCCAGCCATTTTCCGTTAGCAAAACGATAGAAATCACAACGACAATTCACAGACTGATCAATATTGTCAAGGTCGATCCCTTTTTTGAATGCCTTTGCGAAGGCGCCAGGTTCGTTCATGTCGAGGGTAGCCATACTGTCAGATCAGACAATATAGAATTTTTATCGTGGACTTGGCAAACGTGGTGAAATTAAACACATCTTCTGAGACAAAGTTCGACGACAAAATAAATTAATCACTCTTCACTGACAGGATGCTCGCACTCCGCCAAGCGATTGCAAGGAGCTCAAATATGGCCATCTGCCCTCTTAGCATCCACGCACAAACATTCGCGTCGTCACCCTCATTAACTCGGTCATCCCGCTCACGACAGAAACGGAAACCACCTCCATTTATTGATTCAACTATAATCACAGTGATGGGGGGGCATGGTGGCACTGGGTCCATGGCGACAACTGGGAGAACCCGCATCCCCTCCGGTGGTAGAGGTGGTATGGGTGGCGATGTTGTAATTATGTGCTCGGAAAATCACAGCAATTTTCAGAGCAGCAGCTTGCGACTAAATGGTGATAGATATTTCAAGGGAAACGAGGGAGGGAAGGGGGGTGAGCAGGGGCTGACTGGTAGAGATGGCAAAGGCAAGATTGTCTGGGTTCCAAGAGGTGTGGTAGTAAGTGAAGTGATAGATGATTTGGAGGATATTGATTCCGTTCACTTCGACGACGACGATGATGACGATGATTACAACCACGATGACTATTACGACGAAAATGGCGATCTAATTCGACAGGAAGATGGTCTTTACCACCACATAGAACCCCAAGTGAATGCTGTCTTTCCTCCTCTGGGATCAACGACTAAATTCCAAAACTATACCTCTGGCTCAAATTCTTTCAATGTGGAGAAGAAAGGCGGAGTGGGATCTAGGAAGATTGTAAAGCTCGCTGAACTGAACGAGCCATTTGAGCACATTTTGGTCGCCACGGGTGGGATAGGAGGAATGGGGTCTAAATCCCTTGTAGGATCTCCCACAAGGGCTCCTCAGAACCATCCTGGACAGGAGAAAAACAAATACCAGCGCAGGCTCCGCCCTGCTAGAAAGGGCACCACTCGAAAGATTCTGCTCGAGCTGAAGCTACTCGCAGATATCGGGATGGTTGGCTTCCCGAACGCGGGCAAGAGCAGTATTATGCGACAACTATGCATGGCAGACGCCAAGGTCGGGAGGTATGCATTCACAACCTTGGAACCCAGAGTCGGCGTTGTAGAATTTCAAGGGAAGGGGGGGGGTAGTGCGAAAAAGGTTTCAATTGCCGATCTTCCTGGGCTTGTTTCGGGCGCGTCTGAGGGACGAGGCAAAGGACATAAATTTCTTCGCCATGTTGAGCGTACTAAGTGCCTTTTGTTTGTGCTTGACTGCTTTAAGAGTGGCGATTTGGATCTTAAAGATTCGTACCAGATGGAGGAGAAGGAACACCAAAACGGAGTTAAAGATCTAAAGAGCTTGCTGGCAGAACTGAAAAAATACGACGAGGCTGACACGAGGGGTGGGGATAGTGGAGGAGGAGATTATTCTCCCCTGGCAACTAGAAATGCTGTTATTGCGGTGAATAAGTTGGATCTCTTGTCAAGCGACGAGGAGAGGGTTGAAGCAGTGGAGAGAGTTCGGGGGTGGGTTGACGATGTTTTTTCTCAGAGCGGGTGGGGAGAGGTGCCTGTCGTCGTTGGTATAAGCTGTGCTAATGGCTTCGGAATGCAGGAATTGGCAAAAAGTATCTTTAAGATGTCCCAATAGGTGGAATGAATGAGAAGTAGAAGAATAAAGAAAAAAGGGTTGAAAAAAAATGATGAACAGGGCCTTGGGAAATGTGCCTCAGTTTAGTATGTAGTACACAGTCGTTCATATCATTGTTTCATTATCCGTTCATTATTCTCATTCACTATTGTTTTCGTTTTTGTTATGTTTTGTGTGTGTTCACTTCACATGTTCATGAAACTCACACCACTGACGATTTTGGCACCAAGAACCTTGCAGCTGAGCTCCATCCAGGTATCCTCCATCTCGATGTAGTCCTCCTCGAGAGCGTCGTCAAAAAGGCTCTTCGTGGGGACAAGGATGAGCAACTTGGGATCCTCGCCACTCCCACTGGGTATATTGAGCTTAGATCGGCGCGCTGTCGGTGGTGCATGGACCAGAGCCTTGGAGTTGGACAACACAGTGCTGCGCCCCACGTTCAAATTCAGGAGGTCGCTGCTGAAACTAGCCTTGGCCTCCGGCGCAAACAGCCAGCTCGGCTGGAATGGGGCCGCCGTGCCGGAGAATTCCGGAGCGTGACCGCCCCGGAGCTTCCGCGTGGTGTGGTCTTGCGAAACAAACACATCCGATTCTTCGGCTTTCAAGTCAAAGAGGCTGTACGAGTCGCCACTGACATCCCAGAGCGGGCGGCCGACGGCGTCAACTCTGTCAGTCTCTTCGAGCTCATTTATGCTTTGCAGCCGTCTGGAAGCCATGGTCAATTGCTTGCTCTCGTCTTTATTGACAACAACCAATGCAGATGAAGAGGATTGCATATCGGCAGTACCGAAAAAAGGCGAGAAAAAAACACTTCTCTGCGTCGTGACTGCGATCAATCCTAGCATGGCCATCATACCCATGGCCATGGCTGAGCCACCCCGAGCGGTTTTACGCCTCTTTCTCCCGGAAGTCCTTCGAACCTCGATTTGTTCTTGGTGAACCGGAGAGTCAGGGGGCGTATTGGAAACACTGCTGCTGCCATTGAACGAGTCGTTGTCGCTATTGCTTCCGCTGCAAATGTTGATGGCATCAGGAACTGTCGAGCTATCGCCACCATTGAGAGAATCGACCAAACCTGGAAAATTTTTGGACAGAGTCTGAGCGGGGTCTGCAGAGGGGGCGGCGCCAAGGACGCATTTTAGCGCCTGGGTCAACAGCGCATTGTTGGTCTCGGACTGGTTCAACTTTTTGGCCAAATCGTCCAACTGGAACTGTAGTTGTTCAACGGCAGCAGCTTTTCGCTGGCGGTGCAGTTGAGCACTGATCCGGTTCCTTATCATCCTCCTCTTCTTCCTCGCCTCATCCTTGCTCAACCCTGCAAGCTGCTTCTTCACCTCCTCTTCAGTAGGGATAATCACAGGAACAGGCTTTGCAATTAATGACTGGTCGATTTCTATCAATGCAGGGGTGGTAGTTACTGGGGCGACACAGTAACTTAGCTGCGGCTTTTCAGAAGGGTGCACGGGTTGGAACTGAGGCTGGGCATAGTTGTCCTTGGCTTGGCCTTTGGTGGGACTCAGCTCGACAGCTCCAGGGGTTTGTGCAGGTAATGACGAAGAAGGTTGAGGGCTTACGCTCTCACGCTGCGCCCGTTCCATCCTCCTCTTCTTCACAATCTCAATGCGACGTTTGCGAGCCTGCGCAGCGAGCTCCTCCTTCGTCAGCTGCCTAGGGACCTCGTCCTCCAACTTAGGGATTGAGGTAGAGGGTGAGCTCGAGCTAGAAGAACCGTCATAAGCCAGTGGAACTGAGTCGACGGGTAGGAACGTGTCGTTGCGCAGCGACATTTCAAGGTCACATCCAGGAACGTCAACGTCAAAGTCAAAGAGTTTGACTATCTCATCGTCAAGGTCATCGTTGCTCATTGAGTGATCCATTCTCAAATGGTCTCTTGTGGTTGTGAGAGGAAGCTTTTTTGAATAAAGTACTATTTTGGTGGGGGGGGGGTTGGTTTGATAAACCGGATTCAAGACCCGCCGACCGCCGACGAATTTTTTGTGGTTGGAGGTCGAGAGAGCACTAACTTTCTCTCAAGCTACCAAAAGGTATTATTTTTTTTCAATTGATGAGCTCACTCACTTATGCCTGCAGAGTGCCCAAGCGAAACGTGCTTGTAACCGGTGTCACCAGCGGGATTGGCTTTGAGGTGGTGAAGCAAGTTACCACCGGTAATTAATTGGAGAAAAAATGCTTTGTTTCCTTTCCTCGGACACAGGAAGAAAGCGTTGAGGCAGTAAGTCACACAAGGCTTAGAGGATCGCTTCCACAGGATAAGTTCTTCAGCGTCGAGTATAGTAATAATAAACTTTGGCCTCTCTAGTTTTCATTTGTGTTGTTTCCTTAGAATGCAATACTCCCCCTCTTTCTCTTTGTTTTCATTCCTGTATTGGGTTGGGACCCTCCTCCAGCCTGTGGTATGACCTGGAGATGATGATGTGCTGGTGTTGACCCTGTTGAAGACCCTGTTGTTGAAGAAAGTTTCCGAAACGAAGATCTAAGTCCAGTTGATAAATGTCGCACCGTGCCAGCGGATCGAAAGCTTTTCCCCATATTCGCAAGAGTTTCCATACCACCCCGACCAAAATTATGGAATGACCTCGGTCTTTTCTCACTATTTGGTTCTTCGTGAATACAGATTCGAGGTGGACCATACTCAAGCTCTGTAAAAACAATTATTCGAATTCCGAACCCCAGTCCGCAAATAATAGCGTCATCTCGACAAAAAAATCCCCCTCCGCTCGTCCAAAATGGAACAAATTTTGATCGGCACCTCAAATAGTGCGTCTCACTGTATTTTGCTGTGAGCAACTTTATGTCAGCGAGGACAAGGTTGATCATGCTCATAGCAATGACCGATGGAACGAAACATAATGCGGCCAATGCTACTGCTGACGACTCGAACACTGATTCTGAGAGATACATTGTTATCCCAAACCCAACAATTCCGCACAAAAGTACCAAAATCCAGAAAAACAACCCGATGTTATTTATTTCCCCTGCCTCCTTATTGATCTTCATAACAACTTGCGATACCTCGCCGGGTATTTCGAGCAAAGGTTTATCTTTATTCGCTGCAAAGTTGGTGGCAATTGCCCCCGAAAGGCGCCAAGAAGTATATGATCCAATCATGCAGTAGGTCATCTCTAGGGTGCAGCGTGTCTGTGTCCTCTCAACTGGTAAAAACTGTACCCTGTACTTGTTTTCTTTCGTCGTAGTTCCCACAAATTTATTGGGACCTCCGATTGATTGACTTCCTCCCATTTCAGCGGGCGCAGTTGCTGACAAGTCTGGTTTGGAAGCAAATGGAAGGAGGAAGGCCATCCTCTATTCTACTACAGAATTGATTTTGATTGATGATTTAAGGGTGGATATCGCTTATGTGTTTTCGTATCGCACTATACATATTTTATGAGCAGAGCAGGGGAGATTTCTTTTCCGGTTGTTCATTCATTACAGCAAATTCAAGTAAGTTGTCTTCCTCTCGTCAACTCGAATGCGAGAGAATGAAACTTTTCGCTTTTCGCCCTGTCTCCTGTCTCTCAACAGGCACAGATTTCAATTGCCTACTGTGCCTTAAAAAAAAACGAAGACTATTAATACTGTGACCGGCCTCACGAAAATAGGTCTAAGCTCCATTTACTCCGTCCCCTTTCCTTTTAGCTTAGACAACCCTTGCCATGCCTCCCAAATCGAAAACAACACCCAAACCGGGCAACAAGCCAGCGACGGCTAACCCTTCAGTACCCTCAATCTTCTTGACTGTCGACGGTCAATCTGTTGACCTAGCCCCCGCTCCTCTCACCTCCAACCCTTATTCTCTGAATGAGCTCAGGGGGGTTGAGGCAGTGGGAGGGTTGAAAGTCGGCACCTCGGATGGAACCACTTACCCATCTGATATGAAAGTAGGGCTAGCGAGCGTCGATTTTGTGGAGGAAACAGTTTCTACAGTAACGTTTGATTCGGGAATAGCGGAAACGAAGGTTGAGAAGAAGGTGGAGGAGAAGTCTGATACGAAGGAGTCTAGCTCAAAATCCAAGAAGCATGACAAACACTCTCATGCCCATGCCAATGCCGATGCCAACAAGCCCGTTCCTAAAGCGCCGACGACCACGGAGGAGGTTGTTATCACTTTGACAGAAACCCCGACAAATTTTCTCTGCAACATTACAGGGAGCTGCGTTCCGAACGATTTCCCCCAATACAAGGAAATTAAAGAACGCAACGATCGCTACGAAAAGATTCTGGAAGGTCGGCGAAATGCGGACAACTTGAACGAGCGCCATACTCAAACAATCAACGGCGAGAGCAAAGCGAAGAAATCGCAGGCCACGCCAGCTGCAAAAACAGACATGAGTGTCCAGGCAACTGAATGGGACATTTATGACAGTTTCACTGACCAGAACACAGAGGCGGAAGACGCAACGGTTGCGACTGCCAATGTGAACTCCCAGAACTCTAACACAAAGAAGGAGGCGACTAAGCTAGATAAGCTTGTCAACAGCTTCCAGTCTGTGTTGAGCAGCCCAGACTGTGTCCTTGATGTCAGCGAGTCACAGCCAGCCACCAGCACAACGACAACCACCAGCACCTCCACCTCCACTGACGACCTTCCCCAAGAGGAAGAAAAGTCATCTTCTGCAATTATTACTACGGCAAAAAACAATGCGATCCTCTCATCGTCGTCCCTAAAATCCTCCCTCAATCTCATCGAACGTGCTGTGCAGCAAAATTTATTCCACCTTTCTCATTTGAAGTACCGAGACTATCCTGCGGGCGACGAGGCTGGCCTTGAGGCTGTAGAAAGGTGAGTTTCAAAATTTGTTCCTGCGTTGTACGGCCTTACTTTGTGTTCTACTCTCTTTCTCTTCTCTAGCACCACCCCCACCCCCACCCCCACCCCCTCTAACCCTAACCCAACCCTAACCACCCCCAACCCAACCCCCCTTTTTGTAACAGCATAAACGAAATCAAGGAAGCCCTGGAGGCCGATGAAAAGAAAGCGGAGGTCGGCGACGAAGTGGGTGGTTTAGAGAGTAAGAAAGGGAAGGCAAGCTTGGATAAGCTCTTTACGTTCGAGTGTAAGGAATCCGAAGGGCGAACAGCAACAAGCATGAGCTGGAACAGAGTCGACAAGGATATTCTTGCAGTTGGGTACGGTGCCTTCCACCTCTCGGAGAAGGAGAAAGAGGGAGGGTTAATAATGTTTTGGAGCATCCGCAACCCGTCTTTCCCTGAGAAGGTCATCCGGACGCCCTCTGGTGTGACTAGCATCGACTTTAGCACATCCAACCCCAACATGCTGGCTGTTGGCATGTATAATGGCAACGTCGCAATTTACGACACTAGGAAGGATGGCGACTTCGACATTCCCATATTGGAGAGCGGCAGTATGAGCAGCAAGCACATGGACCCTGTGTGGCAGACGAAGTGGGTCGACAAAGGGCCAGAGAGGGGCGAGTCACTTGTCACGATTGCCACAGATGGGCGAGTACTTGAATGGTCGACCAAGAAGGGGCTCTCCCTCACACCCCTAATGGTTCTTAAACGCGTTGGTAATAGCGACGGCGTGATAAGTCGACAAGCGAGTGGTCTCTGTTTTGACTTTCCCAACAACGACAGCACCATTTACTTTGCAGGAACGGAGGATGGTAATATTCATCGGTGCTCTTGCTCCTACAACGAGCAGTACCTTGACACTTATAATGGGCATAATGCGCCTATCTACCGAATTAAATGTTCTCCCTTCCATCCCGATGCATTCTTGTCGTGCTCCGCCGATTGGACAGTCAAGCTTTGGACATCAAAGGATACGGACTACATTTTCGACTTCCACAGCGTTGATCTGAGTGGTGTTGTCAATGACGTTGCATGGTCGCCAAACAGTAGCACAGTATTTGCATCTTGCACGGGTGACGGCAGAGTCGAAGTCTGGGACTTGGACTACTCAGTTATTGATCCTAAGGTGCAGCACCGGCCGAGCAAAGGGGAGGCAGTGCTTGGAGCGACACCACTAACCATAGTATCTTTCAGCGAGAATGCCCCCGTCTTGGCAACAGGTGATGAGGCGGGCCGAGTCAGCATTTACAGACTAGACGGAATGGGAGAGGCTTCTGGGAGTAAGGAAGAGCAGGCTCAGCGGCTGAGGAAGACCCTCGAGCAAGAGGACAAATAAATTGTATAACTGCAATAATGTCGTGCAACCCACTTGTTTGTATTATAGTGATGAGAGCTACACGGGGTACGTCTTATTGGATAATTTTTTCATCAAATCGCTATATCTTATGTAGTTAGTTAATCATTTCAGATGCCTAGTATTTCCGAGCCACCACATTGAGAGACACTGGGCCAAAGCGAGCCCTAACACCATGAACTCTCTTTTCGGCCCTGCCGCTGAGGTAATGCGCGGGATATTGTTCGCGAACGTCTGTCAAAGGTGCATTCGTTAGTAAACACAGAAAAACAACTAATTCTCGGCCAAAAATACTCACCTTCATCATGAAGTAGCCAACAGCACTGGCAGTCCAGAGCAATGCAACGTTGTAAAACCAGTAGCCACCGAGTAATCCGCAAATCATGTTGATGCAGAGACCCACATATTTGTAACCCGTGAAACTGCGAAAGAAAGTTTGTGACGTTAGTCTTCTCCTACCTCAAAACCTTCCTCGGTCAAAGTGCACTCACCTAATCATGTCCAACCATGAACATGGAGCCTGCAAGAAATAATATCCAACTTTTATGGCAGACACCTCAAGAAACTGCGTAAAAGTGCAGCTGACAAGAAGGTCTTGAATAATGTCTGGGGAAAACGACCCCGAATTTCCGAATACGAGAGCCGATAAGAGAACATAGCTGCACAGGCCCATCGAAGGAATGTAAAGATCGGGTGCATTCTCGTCTCCTCTTGGACTCACAAATCCCGTCCCCATTCCGCTTCCATTTCCCCCAGCGTCTCCGCCTGAATTATCATCTTTTAAGCGCATCCAATTCCGCTTAAGGAACGGGAACAAAATCGTCTTCAGCTGTATGTGGAAGGAACATTCTTCATTAGCGGTGGTGGTGTTCTTGAAGTGAAAGAAGTCGTGACAAAATTGCAAGAAATTTTCCAAGATGGCTCACCTTCTTCTTCACAAACTGGTTGTCAACCAAGAAATAGTACTTCAGACTTCCCCAAAATGTATTTGCGCCAGGGAGGAAGCGGGACATACCCGTGTTAAACAGCTCCTTTCCTGTCTGAAGCCCTGCATCCATAATGGCGTCACTGCCACCGTTGGCAGAGGCAGAATATATATTTGCGGCCTACGGATCGATAATAGTTAGTTATGAGCGTGGTGGTGGCAGTTCGGAGCGGAAGAGGCCTTACGAATAAGGCAGCATTGACGTGATTTCACCCCCACATTGACTCACCATCGAAGCCGCATTCCAAACATTCGGAGCACCACCGCCAATTGGTCCCCCAGAATTAGGTGCGGTATTTTGAGTTTGCTGCTGCTGAAATTGTTGTTGCTGGTACTGCTGTTGGGGGGCCGAGTTCCCATAGGCGCTAACATTTTGCTGCTGCTGCTGCTGCTGTTGTGGAGCATAGGGGGAGGAGGAGGAGCCGGAAGGAAATGCTGCTGCCCCCGTACCCGGCTGGTAGTATGACATCGGGGTTTTTATATTTGGAGTGAGCTAACTAGGTAAGGGGTTTAGGAGAGAACGAACGTTATTGTGTCAACAAAGGGAGGTCGGAGGAAATATTTGAAAAATCCACTTTTTCTTACACAAAATTTATAACTTGCAGCGGCTCTCTCATTAGATAATGTCTTTTGAACTCGAATCACGTGATGGTGACTCTGTTAGCAAGCCAGGGGACGACGACAAGCCAAGGGACGACGACGACAAGGAAACCAACGGCAACACAAGCGAAACCAGCAGCACCTCCAGTGACGATGAAACCTCGAGTGAAGATTCTACAAGTTCTGATGAGGAATCGGACGATGATGAGTCAGTCTACGAGGACCGCGGGTTTGTTCACTCGAACAGGACTTTTCTTCTTCTAGGGCTCCTTCCCTTGCTTCTCGTTTTTGCAAATCACCTATTGTCCCCCCTCCTCCATCCTGCTTCTCCCCCTCCGCCCCCCAGTGAGTCGTGCGTTTTTATAACAGGAACATCGACGGGAATTGGTCGGGAAACAGCTTTAGAATTCGCTTTTAGAGGTTACCTTGTTTTCGCGGGTGTGAGGAAAAGTTCAGATGGAGAAAGTATTGTGAATGAATTTGAGGCAGCTAATCCTGGTGTCACGGGCATTGTGCCTGTGTTGGTTGACGTGACTGATGGTGAGAAGAAATTGGAGGAGGCGAGGTGAGTCCCTTTTTAAGCACACTTACGAGCGATTGCGCATCAAATCAAATCTTGCGACTAACTCCTAGCAAAAGAGACAATATCCTCCAAACATGTTCGCGTTCTTCCCGCTTCCTCACTATATTGATAAATAATGCGGGAATCCAATCTTTGTCTCCTGTGGAGACATCGAAGACAAATGTGGCTCGGCAAGCGTTCGACGTGAACTTCCATGGCCTGCTCGATGTTACAAGGGTGTTCCTTCCAGTTGTGAGGGAGGGAGTGGCTAAATTGAAGTTGCGAACTCAATCTCGCGGTGGCAACAAATTGAATTTTGGCGGGCGTGTGATCAACGTTGGCTCCGTTGCCGGGTTCACCACCCTTCCATTCTTTGGGATCTACGCTGCAACCAAGGCAGCAGTAGAATCTTTGACAGATGCATTGAGATTGGAGGTGCATGCCGACGACGTCAGCGTCATTCTTATACAGCCTGGGGCTGTGCTAACAGAAATTGAAAGCAAAATGGATCGACAGATAGACGAGCAGGTTGCGATTGCGGAGAACCTCGGTTTTGAAAACGATTATGCCCTTCGCATGACAAAAATGAAGGAGGTGCGTGCCTCCATGCGTAATAGTATTATTTATTTTATTTTAGGGAGCGAGATTGTACTGTGATCCCTCAACCTGCTTTACGACCCGATGACATGCTTGCTAACCCTTTGAGTCTCTTTCTCGTAGAATATGGGGAAAATGATGAGTACAGAATTTAGCCGCCGAATGTTTTTCAAGTCTGCCTCTTCGGCAGCTCAAATAATATACTCTGCCTGCGCATCCCCACGCCCGCGAACGAGAATTTTGGTCGGTGTGGACGCGTGGATAATCTGGTTGCTGAAATTGTGGGTACCAGACCGGCTATTTGACTTCGCTCTGAACACCTTCGCTTGATATGCAGTAGAAATATTAGAAATTATTGATAGAAGATTGATAAAAAATAATATAAAATGGCGGTTGGCATCCAACACATCTGCATCATTAAATATTACCTAGTGTGCGATTTCACGTACGATCGTCCTGCAATGTCCCGTACGATCGTCCTGCGATTTCGCGTACATTCACTCCACCTTTTCCTCGACCTTCTCTGCATCCTGAATTTCCGGGGGTGGTGATTTCGCCTTGATGCTTTTGGCATTTGCCTCGCCCTCTTTCAAACCCTTCTGGAACTCGACTGGAACATCTTTCAGCTGAGGGAGGGAGGGAGGGAGGGAGGGAGGGAGGGAGTGAGCTTGCAGCAAATACTATTGAGTACAACCCAAGTCGTGTTATCATTATGATTCTCGTGCGACACAATCAGACACATCTCACCTCTCCCGCAACTTTTCCAAGCTCTTTAGTCAATTCCCCTAATTTCGCCGGCCCTAACAGCACCCCTGCGGCAACCAAACAAATAGCAATTTCAGGGCCCCCCAAACCAAAGAGTCCTTGAAGAGAAGTTGATGTTGATGCCTTCGGATGCAGTGTTGTGCGGAATGTGGCGGTTGTAGTTGGCGTTGTTAATGATCTTGCGGGGTGGTGGATGCGCGGCACCACACCTGTGGGACGTGATAGGGGGGTAAAGGCAGAAGATTGGAGAAGAAGGGCAGCTGTGAAGACTGCAATAATGATGATTCTGAGCATAGCTAATTGGTCAGGGAAGGGCTATTCTAGAGAGGGGTAGAAGTAATCCACGTTGGTCGAATATTAAATTGAGACTACAGTGCTGATATGGCACCGTCAAATTGCTGCTGACGAAAGTGAACCAAAAATTTAACTGGGCGGCCTACAAGCGTTAAAAAGAGAGAATAACCGATTCCCTGAGTCAAAAATATGCGTGTAGCTCTGTGTAGTGCGTTTATCTTGCTCATTTCTCCGTCCTGTCTCCCATTTTCATTCATGGGGTCGTCCTCGCAGCGTCCTGTTTCTTACCTCCACCGGTCCCTCACCGCAGTATACTCAAAGAAAGGGGGAAACAATGGTGGAAGTGAGGATGAGAAGAAAACTGGCGATTCTTCGCCCAGTGCAAATGGCTCCAAGACAACAGGAATTCTTGACAGCCCTACATTTCTCAAGAGGAAAATTGAAGTGTTGAAATCAGACCTCACCAAGTTGACAGAAACGGATATCCCCGCCCTAGAAGAGAGTGTATCAGCCCAGAAAGAGGAGTGGGGCGAGCAAATTACCCGCATTCGTCGTGAGACAGCTGTGGCAAGGGACCGTCTCTTCAATGAAACCAAGACTCTCGAGACGACGAGCAAGGTGGAGGTTGTTCGAGCATTGCTGCCAGTGATTGATAACTTCGAAAGGGCGTTTTCTTCGGTCGTTGTCGAGGATGGGAGTAAGGGGGAGGATGTTGTGGGCGATTTCAAGGCCGTGTTTGAGGAAATCACTGAGAAGTTGACTGGTTTGGGATGTGAGGAAATCAAGTGTCTTGGAGAGGTGAGGAAGATTTCTTCTAGACAATGTGTGCTGACGTGTGTTTGTTTGTTTTTCTGACGCGCGGCTGCTACTATGCGTAGTAATTTTCATCGCAGCGCGCGTACAACAATCAAACGATTAATTAAAAAATGTCTAACCAAACCGACCACCTTACCAACAGGAGTTTGATTTCAACACAATGGAGGTGATCACCCAGATGCCTTCGGAGGAGTACGAGAGCGGGAAGGTTTGCCAGGTTTTTCAGCAGGGATGGAGAGTAGGGAAGGAGGAAGACGGAGTGGTGGTTAGGGCTGCCGTAGTTGCAGTGGCTTTATGATATCTCTGGTTGAGTGCACTCGAAGAAGTTGCTGTGGGTAACTTGATTTTAAAAAATAGTAGCGGGGTTTTCGTGGGGTAAATTTTGCATGAATTTGAATTTAAGCGTTCCTAACCGAGTCTTTTACTGTCATTGAAAGGTAAGAACGCCATCATTCCACAAGTCAAAATACTTCCCATAAGTGCTTTTTGGCAGAAGTCGTTTTGGCGGTTTTTCTCTCCAAGGGACTCAAGAATAACTTTTTGTGAGATGATCTCGAACCAGATTAAGACGAAACAAGTTAAAAAACAATGTATGGGAGTAATCAAAAAAAAAGAATTTCCATTTATTCTTGCCAGATCAGAAATTAAGATTTCCCAACACTTATTAAGAAATTTACATTGAAATGGTACGTATGTGGCTCCCTGTGGTATTATTCGCACCCTGATGTGGTTCTTCGTCCGTTAAAAAAAACATTTGAGTACTAAACTCGTCTTGTCATTTTACGGGACTGGCAACTTTACTGCCTAATATGCATTCATTTGATCCCGTGTCGGGGTAATTACAACACTGAGAGGACTATTTGTGTGTTCCCATACTTTGAGACAAGTTTTCTGGGCATGCGCTCGCTAGATCGTCTCTATTGTCCTACTCCCCCCGATGTCACGGAAAACTCAAGCATTTTGACTAACACACCATGCCAAAATAAATTCGCAGAAGAGAATGCAATCGAAAGAGGGAATTTTTGCCCTTCTTCCTCCGACACCGCCCAAGGTGACGCGAGTCTCCTCTCGAGGAGAGCGTGTAGCTGCTCGTCGTGCTGAGATTCTTGACTCAGTCCGGAAGAGGCTGCATGACCACCACCAGCAGATCACTGAAGCTGTCTCGGAGGTGAAAAAGGCTCCTGAAAAGAGTTCAAAAGCACTACAGCGTGAGCGTCGAGCAGAGGTAAGAAGTGTGTTGTTGTTGTTGTTGTTGTTGGTGTTGTGTATTTTGTTCCATTTGACAATTCTTTAACCAGACTCTCTACCTTGCCCCCTACTAACCAACCAACCCATCCACTGCATGCAAACGAACGTTTAATTTACAGCTCCGCCGCGCTAAGCGCTTTCGCAAGATGGATGAGCGCTTAAAATCTCACCACTCGAAAGTGGAAAAGGTGAAGGATTTCATCCTGACCCCGAATAAGTCGATGATAATCGAGCGCCCTCTGTCAACCATCGAAGATTTCAGCCTGAGTGAAAATGAACCGCGAACGAGTGACTCTTCCGCCCCCTCGACGCCGGAAAGGTCTCCCAATGGCGGCGCCAAGAGGGACGATGCGTTCCCGACAACTTTTTCCCTCTTGCCCCCTCCCCCCCCTCCTGTTGCCTCCCCTTCCCGTGTTGCAGCCCGCCTGAAAAGGGCCACGGCCCATCGCGAGGCCGCCCTTCAACGGCGTCGCAACGCTCAAAAGACCCAAACCGAAGCTGCCTTGGCAAAAGCAGAGTCAAAGAGGGCATCAGTTTTGGCCAAAAGGGCGGGGAGGGCAAGGAAGGAACTTGAGAGGGTGGAGAGGGTCCGCAGGAGGGTCAAGGCTTGCAAGATGATCCAGCGTTCTTTCCGCAACCAGTGCGATCACTGCTCCTCTCCCTCTTCGCCGCCAGATTTGAACCCCTCCATAGATAGTGAACGCGCCCGCCTCGTGATCCAACGATTTTTCAGCAACACTGTGTTGAAGGTGCAAAAAATCTCTCCCTCGGGTCTCCAGACCTTCACCCGCTCTCTCGAGACTGTCGTGGGAAGTTTCACCGACGGGGGATTGTCCTTCGAAGAGCTGACGATGAAAATGCAAAGCGAGGAAATGACTTCGGCTGCAGAAGCGGTCTCTGGTGTACTGGATCTCTTTGCAGCCACATCCACAGGAGGAGCCCGCCAGCTTCTCTCCTGCTTTCTCATTGGAACGCATCCCTCAGACGTCGTGGGCGACGATGAAGATCCCTCTCCATCGGCACTCCCCACCAATCGCCTCAAACGTCTTGTGAGGCAGACGGCCGCAAACACATTCAAGTCATGCCGCGACTTCCTCCAATCCAGTAGAGTTGGACACGATGGAGAAGAATCCTATGCCTATGCTACTCCCCCGCTGCATATGTTGGACGACCTGCTCCGCCGCTACTTGGGTTTCCTGACTGTCTTTACTGAGTGGAGGAAGATGGACCGTGTCGACATGCTCGCGAACATGGAGAAGTCCGCAACGAATTCGTGGGGTATTTTTCTGGAAAGCTGCCTCTGGCTCAAGACTCTCAAGGGAATCGCTCGCGAGAGTGACTCTGCCCGTGAACAGGTAATGCTGCATCATGAACATGCCCGAAAGGGCGCAGGTAACCACTTGAAGCGTCTCCGTTCCGCCGTGACGAAGCTAGATGGCGCTGATTCGGCGCACTCCTTCATGTGCCGCACCAAGAAGGCCGCTGCGGCACTCATCGATGAGGAGGCCACAATTGAGCACATCAACTCCACGTACGATAAGCCACGGGAGCCCTCAAAGGTCGGCGATGAACCGTCAGTGAAGAACGTCCGCCATGTAACACCGAAGGAAGCGCGCAAGATAGCGCAGAATGCCTCCATGGTTCACCGCGTGATGCTGACCCCCTCGCACAAGCTTCGGGATCTTACCATCAGCGGTGAGCCCCGCATCGAGACGCCGTCTTTCGAGGCCTTTGTTGGTGCGAATCGGGCGGCGGATGGAGAAGGAGATAGTGGGGAAAGCTTCGAGGCCAGGGTCGAGAAGGCGATGAAGCAAGCATTCTGGGCTGGAATTATTGAGTCCATGGAGGAAGGTGACTTTGCCAACTTCATGGCCGTCTACCAGGAGCTGAAATCTTCCATTAACGGTCTTGTCCGCCGCGTTGACCTGCAAAACTTCTTCGACGATGAAGTGGAGATGTCCAAGATGACCCTCGCTGAATGTGCGAACCTTCTAGTTACTGCCGGGAGCGTGCTCATGAATCTCGAGAGCGTGACTCGCTCCCCAAGCACCGAGTCTCTTATTGAAATGATTCGCGCGGACTCCGCCCCATCCGCTACGTTCGTTTGCGACGCTCTGTCGTTCCTCCTGTTCAAGGTGGAACTTTGTCAGATGGATATTGCCGACGCCAAGTTCGTAGAATCCTCGTATTTCCTGAAAGCCAACGGGCTAGACAAGGAGCGCAGCGATTTTCTCAAGGCTCACAGTGAGGATGACGCGACCACTTTTGAGACTCTGGACCTGAGCTCAACGCCGGCGACGAATGAATTTGTCGCTGAGGGACGGTCTATTGCTCCTCCGGGCACCTCCCCGGAAATCACGCTGAAAGTCTACTGCACTGTGACCTCCCTGCTCTTCTCCCGTGACCCCAGACCCCTCCCTGAAATCTATTCCCTCGACGCCCGCCAATTCCAGGAGGCTCGGGAAGTTGCGACGGTGGCCGCTTGCGGTAACGCCATTGCGACGACGATTTGCAGCATGGCGAGAATCAATGTGAACAACATTGACCTCTCTGATGTTGCAAACGCCAATGTCTCCAGGGCACATGACATGCTCATTCTTGCCCTAACAGGCCAAGACAACAGTGAGGGAGGAGTCTCAATGGAGAGCATCGTGGACGCTTCGATCGCGCTCTACAATGCCGTAAAGAGTACTCGCAGCGACGACACCTGCGACCGCGATGTCATTACCAGAAAAGTCTCGGCCATCCTTGATGGCAGTGACGCAGTTGTGAAGCTTTTCCACTCCAGAATCCAGAATTTCTTCCGTCTCATTGCGGAGAAAAAAATCCCGAGGGGAAACGTCCCCGCCAAGATGGTCAGCGGCCTAATGCAGAAAGGCAGAAACGGCGCTGAAAGTAGTCTCGATGCCGATCAAGATTGTGAGCAGTACGATCAAATGGTGTCCTACATGACCTCTTGTGCACGTAGCCTCGGCTTCGGCTTCTTCGCAGACGAGCTGGCCGAGGAGGGAATGCGCTTTAAAGGCATCGTCGATCACATGTGGGACTGTTATGGGGAAGAGTTCTTGTCCAAGAGGTATTTCTGAAGGGGGTTGGGGTGGTTGGGGGAGGGGTAGGGTGGTGGTATTCAGCAGAACCGGAGCTGAGATGTTTTAGTTATAGTGGAGTGGTCCGAAAAACAGAAAAGACAAAAACAAAGCGCACAACCAATAGCGGCAGCGAAAGCGATAAAGGGGAAATTTAGTATAAACGCCACAGAATGATTTGTTTGGAGTTTACCACATTTGCACACCGTCCGAACACGTCCACTTTTTTATAGATTGTAAACCGTCTCATTTCTAACGTTTTTGTTTAAAAGTCTGCTTCGAGTGTGTCGGAATACTTGTTTCGTGTCTTTTTAGAATATGTACTACCATCAAAACTGATCTGTTGAGAAAGGAGACGCGAGGAAGTGTTGCTGCATCGACATGGATCGTCATGTAATGGCTCCTGCTGCTCACCTGTCTGCACTGCCCATCGCGGCAACTCGGTTGATCTCTTTGCCTCCACCTTTTCCTCCCTGTCTATGCCTATCCTCCAACGGCAACAAAATAATCTTCAAGTATCTGCGTGCCCGAGCCCAAGATGTGGACGTGGACGTGGACGTGGACGTGGACGTGGACGTGACTCTGCCGGTGATGGAAGTTGGCGAATTTATCCACGAGATCGACACACAATTCACGGCCCCTGGGACACTCTCCGTATTGGTCAGCTCGATTCGAAAGTTCCGGCTCGTTACTCTTTGGATTACTCCCAAGGAGTTCACGGTGGTATCAAAGAGCGAAGAAATCGTAGAGGAGGATATCATCCGAGGGTGAGTTTATATTTGTAGGAACATGACTACCTGAAGTACCTGAGCTAACTGGAACTAATTCGCCGCCCGCCACTCAACAACAGTCTGAAATTGATCCCCCCTCCCACACCGACTTCATCCTTCAAAATCTTGACCTCCCTGGGAAAGCTGACCCTCAACACATTTTCCGCCTCCCCCCCTCGTCTTACCGATGCCTCTTGTTGCTGCGAGCATTTGGTGCCCATCAGGCGACTCGCGCACCTGAAAAAATCCCCCCCCCCCTCCTCCTCCCTCGACTACGGGATCGCCTACTCCGCCTCCTTCTACTTCCACCCGCCGACGAATACGGCCACGGTCGCCTGGGGGACGGTTACGAACAAAGTCGTCCTGTGGCCGGCGTGGACTGTAGACGACGTGGACGATGAAGGCGACGAAGATGACGTCGGAAATGGAGGCGAGCGGTACCGGAAGGTCATCGACGACGACAAATCGTTCGTGATTTTGGGGCACGGCGGGGTGGTATTTGCTGTCGATATGATGTGCAGCGACTCTAATTTCGCTTCCACGCCCGATAGACTGGTGAGCTGCTCGGATGACCGCTCGGTGCGCGTTTTCGGGCGACGGCGCGGTGCGGATGATGCCGGGGATTTGTGGGAGGCAATGTGGGTGGGGTGGGGGCACACGAGTAGGGTTTGGGATGTGAAATTCTGCGCTGACGAGAGGGTCATCTCTGCGGGTGAAGACGGGACGCTCAGGGTATGGCGCCAGGAAGATTGCCAGGAGGAGTGCCACGAGGAGACCGTGGAGACCGGCAAAGGTGGTTCGGAGTCACAAAGGGTTACTTCCACTGCGCTCAATGGACACTCTTCAGGTCGCAGTGTTTGGTGCTGTTCGGTCCTAGGCTCGCTCGTGTCGAGCGGTGCTTGTGACGGTGGAGGAAGGATCTTCGATTTGGAGAGGAGAGTTGCGGGTGTCTGCGAGCACACCAACGTCGAGGGGGGGGGGGGGGTTATGGGGTGTGGGGGGGGATGGGGCTGGGGGGGGG
>Ga0115555_1000797_pt1 | contig 21648 bp, 16 predicted proteins | sample COGITO_mtgs_1104_2_FD_87285 | JGI IMG/M metagenome (GOLD analysis project Ga0115555, IMG submission 87285) | Pelagic marine microbial communities from North Sea - COGITO_mtgs_110407 | ecosystem: Environmental > Aquatic > Marine > Epipelagic | place: Germany:Helgoland, sampling site Kabeltonne... | reverse complement strand
TTTACTCACCGACAATAAGCAAACGCGCGTATCTTCGTAAAGACTCCTTGTTACGTCTCCGTCACCGTCACCAACAAAATACTCTTCGATCAAATCCTTCCCCACCATATTTGTAAACGATTTTATCATCAACACAGTTTGTACTTCTGCCGTGATGGGAAATGCTGAATAGCGGGCGAACGACAGAAGAATGAGAGAAGCGAAGAGAACCATCATGAGCACAGGAAAACTAGCGAGACTTAATATAAGCCAATTGGTTGCAGCAGCTTTTCTTCTGGGACAGAGAAAAAATGTGAACGAACTGGTTTCCACTTTGTTTATATCCCCTCAATTTGATATCCGATCATGAAATATTCTCTTGTCCTCCTCCCCGCTGCTGTGTCTGGTCTAGCCTTCAACCCTAAGACACCTGCTTTCAAGGTGTGTTATTCTTATCCACTTTCTTTTTGCTGATGCAATCGAGTTTTCTCGAGCTCTATGTGTGGATTCTGTGTTCTTTGGTTCGTCCGCACTTGTGTGCTGGTCTGATATATGTATATATTGTCTATGCCAAAGTTAAAGGATCGTGGTTGGCTCCAGGGTCACTTTTTTTTGCACCACTCAACATTCTCTACCAACAACTAACCAGTCGTCCCCCTACAGGTTGCCCCCAAGCACTTTGCCCCCGCCGCCGCGCTGGCCTTGACGTTAGCTATGCCTGCCGTCTCCCTCGCCGCTGATATTGACAATGGCGAGTCGATATTCGATGCGAACTGTGCTGCTTGCCATGGTAAGTCCTTCTGAAATTCTCTTCATTGAATTCCCCACTCCCAATGCTCACTAACTCACTACTCCAACTTCCCAGCCGGCGGCCAGAACGTGATTATGCCTGAAAAGACTCTCCAGAAGGACGCGCTTACGAGCTACCTGGCTGGAGGTGAGTGATCTGCAGTGTGTGAACTTTCTTTTTGCTTTCGCTTCAGGGTGACATAGTAGAGGAGTCGCTTCCTCGGCTCCCAAAGCCCTATTCTAACCCCTTTTCTTTGGTACGTTAATCATTTTTCTTTCGCGCGAACAATGATAGGAATGAAGGAGAGCTCTGTGGTGACCCAGGTTACCAACGGTAAGAACGCCATGCCTGCATTCGGCGGCCGCCTTGACGATGCAGATATTGCTGATGTGGCTGCCTACGTCATCGACCAGGCTACAAATGACAAATGGGAATAGTTTCTCTCTTGATTGGCTGAATTTGGTTGATGAAAAATGGGTCGATTGTTTGAACATTGGCTTTCACATAGGACACACTGTAGGAAGGGGAAGGGAAGGAATGAACTTGGAGTTGTTAACAAACAGAACCTGTTTTTTTCCGAAAAATGTTCGTCTTTTAACCATACGACGACGAGTACTATTATTTCGTCTTTTGACCATACGATGACGAGTACTATTATCAATACATAGTTGTGGCCACAAGGAATTTACTCTGTCGATGGTTCCACAGAAGAAGGTGCCACTGACGAAGTAGACGAAGAGGAAGCCTCTGAACTAGTGGCTCCCGAGCTGTCCTTCCCGTACATTGTGCTCACGACCTTCCTGTTGGTGTTAAACTTGGCAATCGCTGCAGCATTACTCTCATTAAAGAAGTTCTTAATTGCATGCATGCCGTACCACAAGGAGAGACCGACCCCGCACAGGCTGAAAATTGGAGAATCGTCCCGCGCAGTTACGCCTACTTGGTTGATTGCGGTGTTGACACCAAGAAACCACACCAGACTGGAGAAAAACAAGGGGGTGACGACCATCAACCTGCGCGTCGTTTTTTTCAGACAGTCGGCCATATCAAACTGGCCAGGCTTGGGAGGCGCACCATTTGCCAGCAATTTACGCAGGCGTTTGCTTGCGAAATATAAAGCGGGAACTATCAGAAACCAACTTAAAAGCCCCACATAGCTCATCAACACTGAATCATTGTTAGCAGCGAAGAAGAGACAGATCAGTGTAATGGAGACCATATATACATACAAGCTTGTCCGAAGGATCACGAGCTTACGCTTGGCTCCCTTAATGTTCCCTGTCTTCTCCGCAATTCCGATCCATGTGATGCTCAGACCAAGCAATGCCTGGCAAAAGCATATGATCGTTATGGGGAGCAAGAAGAGACCAATGTCGAACTGTACTGCGTTCATCGCAATCGGCGAACCAACCGGCTCATTGCGTGCAACATAAAGGGTATGACGAAAGAATTCAGAGATGAGACCACCTGTGACAAGAATATTGGATGTGATCGCGGCGTTCAGCTTCCAGCCCTTTAATCGTAGCATGCTGATACAAAGTCGCACTGCTAAGACACTATCAACCATGTAAACTAACGCAACAGACAAGAACCAAATGCCGGCATTCATAAAGCTTGCCCCCTGATAGTCTTCGACATCACAGTCCATTCCCTTCGGATTCATTGTAAAGTGGCAAGTACAGCGCCAGTCCGTTTCGTTTTGACCAGGCATAACAGTCCCATTTTCACCAGTAGGCAGAAACACGTGGACACACGATTTCCACAGGGAATTCTTTCCACCAATTTCAGCGTCGTGACAGTTCCCGTAATCACCCATAACGCCACCATCTCGTTTATCTGGTATACAAGTTACGTTGCCGTAGTAATAGCCCTTGTCACCTTGCACAAAAGGAATCCAACCGTAGCCATATGAATCAGGATCATCCCAGTCATAGTCAACAGCCCCTCTGGAATCACAGCTGTTGATTGAGAAAAGTGAGAATACTACAAAAATTCTCCAAGTGAATTCCATGATTCACGAGATACACAGTTCCGGGGGGATATAAAGTCGTAAGATTTTTTTCTAAGGATGCTGACATCTGGAGGGGCTTCTCACCTCGGAAAAAAAACCAAAAATATCACTAACAAATATTCATCATAAAACCTTGACATCTCTTTAAACTTCGCAGAGACGAAGATGGATATTGCTTTCCGAGTATCTTGTTCCTCTGCGCAAACAGTTTGATCACTTTGGAACACTGCTATGGGAATTAAATTTCCTTTTCCTAAATCACTTCCACTGAAAACTTAAAACTTAAAACGCTCCAAGAGCCCAGTTCCAAGCGCTGACCTCCAGCGAAAGCGTCATTATGACTCAACAAAGTGAAGAAAAAAGTACTCCTGACTTTTCGGGAAATGACCACTCTAATGTGGGCGAAGGCTTCAGCATACCCAACCTGCGCTCCCGGTCGCTGACAACAAATCCGACACCCACCCTCCCCTCTTCGTCAACTACAGAAACCTCTTACATCCCGACCTCTGCTGCAAAATCCCACATTAATCTAAGCATCTCCGACATTGAGACATTTGCTGCCAACAATCTTGCCGCAGCTGAGAAAATCCGTGATAAGTATCTGGCTCAAGAGGACTTCTACAGATCGCTGGTATCCACTACAAAAACCAAGGCCCTGATTGTGATAGATGCGCACAAGGCGGAAATCTTAAGCGCTCGTCGCGAGTTGAAGTTGTACAGGGAAGAAACGGAGGGGATAGTTGAGGAATTGCGAGCAGAGGTGCAAAGAAAGCAACAGCAGGTCGAGACTATGGTCATTGATCACGAGGAGGTGAAACATAGGCTGCTCGGAAAGGAGGTCGGGTCCAAGTTCCATTCCACTGTGGGACAACACAAGTTGAAAGAAGAAATAAAAGAGGCAAAGCTCGCCCAAAGTGATGATGCAGACAAATATGAGTCGGTAATTGCCTCCTACAAGGGCGAGATTGCTTCTCTACAACTGATGTTACGAGAAAAGGGGGTCGAAATTGACACTATTACATCGTCTCTGGAAGCGACTCGTAATGATCTGATTGTGGAACAGGAAAAAACAGAGCGTTTAGGGATAGAAATTGGGAAAAATAGCCAAGTCCATCAGCAAGCTGCCGAGCACTTCGAAAAGGAAATAGAAACCATGAAATCCTCGTCCCTCTCCAGTAACCAAAAAGTGGAAGAACTTAAAAGTATTCTCGAGGATAAGTTGAAAGAGATCGACGCGACGGAAGAAGAGAAGGGATTGGCGCAGCGCAAATACCATGCCGCTGTCTCTGAGCAATTTGCAGATCGCTGTAGGATCCAAATTTTGAAAGGCGAGCTTGCTGCTGTACAAGATTCGTCATCCAATCTTTCCTCCCAACTCGAGCGCAGTGAGCGGGAGGCCGCGGAAAACGCAACTAACATGATTAAATCAATTGAGGTGGCGAAGTTGCAGCTGAGCTGCATCGAGGAGAAGGAGAGGGAAGTTAGGGAAAAAGAAAGTGTCATCGCCGATATTAGGGATAGCTTAGAATCTCTACGAATTCAAGCCGAGCAGAATGATGGGCTGAAAAGCTTGGTCATTGAGAAAGAAGAGATGTTAATGGATGCGACAGAGGCCAAGGTGCGCAAGGAGGCAGAAATTGCTGATATCAGGCAGAAGTATGATAATATCGGCGAGGAGGCGGCTGGAAAAGCAGAGGAACTCCGCCAAACAATCAGTGTGCTAGAAGACAGATTGAAAAACAATAGTGATATGGCTGACGCGGAAAAGTCAAAGTTATTATTAGAAATCGGTGAGAATAGAGCGGAACTGAGTGAATTATCGGCACTCACCGCCGTCTTAACCACTCAGTTGGATTGTCTTCGCATCAGTTCGTCTGAGATCTTGGAAGCCAAGGACACTGCGGAGTCTAATTTAACAAATATGGAGAGTTACGTCGCAGAATTGGAGTCTCGGGGTGAGAACGCAGCGGACGCGTTAGAAATGTTGAGCGCTGAGAGAGCAAAAGTCGCAGTCCTCGCGGCTCATGCTCTCACCGTGAAGCAGAAGGTTTTGGTAAGGGAAGAGGAGATCAGACAGGTTCGCTCACAGTTGAAAGAGGAAGAAGAACGTAAAACAAAATTCATTCATGAACAAGCTTCAAAAGAGGCTCAAAAAGAGGAAGAAGCCTTGCGAATACTAGCAAACAAGTCGGAGGAGAACAATAGGCTGAGGAAAGAAGTTGAAGAGGGTATTAAAAAGGCGGAGGAGACCCAGCTTGAACTAAAAAAAAACTTGAGCAAGCTTATGAAAGCAGGAGGAGAGAAAAGCGAACTTCAAAAAATGGTACAACAGCTAATTTCAGAGGTGGAAGTGGGACAGACAAAGTTTAGAAAATTGCAAATCCGGTTAACCGAGGAGGGAGAAGAAAACAAAAGGGTGATCGACGAGCTCACATCGAAGCTTAATACGTGTAGGGGTGAGATGCAGAAACAATTACTACTCAAAAACAAGGCGGAGAATAAGCTCAAGGAAATTGAGTGGGTAAGAAAGGAAGAACGTATAACCCAAAACAAGAATCAAAACAAAAGCAAGAAAACCCTTAGGGGGGCTAACAGAGGAGGAGAGGGCAAGAGACCTGCCGAGATAGCCATGCTTAAGAACGAGAATGAGAAATTAAAAGCTACTTTGAAGAAACTTCAGCAGAGAGGCATTCAGGGTGAAAATGCTGTCGCGGCGGTCAACTTGTCGGAACAACTAAAACAGAAGGACAGAGAGAGGAAAGAGGTAAAAGAGGGCATTAAAATGTGGCTTAAGGCTTTCGAGGCAAAAAATGGGAGAAGCGCAAATAGCGATGATAAGGAGGAAATGTTAGACGAATACAAGAAGCTGAAGAGCCTTGAAAACGAGGTAAAATCCCTTAAACTTCGAAAAGAAAATGAACTACCGTCGTCTTCGTCGTCACAAGAGGTTGAAGCTCTCCAAAAACAAAATGATCAGTTGAAACACGACATCAACGTCTTGGAGGAGGAGTATAAAGCTACCAAACTCCACCTTAAAGAGCTAGATGAGATGAATCACAACTTGTCTCTCGAGACTGAGGCCAAGGAGAAGCACTACATCGAAGACAATAATAAACTCAAAACAAAACTTCACGAACAGATCGAGAATGGAGACGTGCTGCTGAAAGACGAAATTGTGGGCTTAGAGAAGGCCTTGGAGGAGAGCAAGGAGGAGGCGAGGAAGGCTGCGACAAGCGAGAAGAAATTGAGATCCCAGATAGAAAATGGCGAGGGTTTGATTAAACGCCTGGAAGAAGATCTGAGCGACGCAAGGGAGCAGGTGCCCAAGAGCAGCAGTGAAGAGGTAATGGAGTTAAGGGAGAAAATTAAGAAGCTGGAGAAAGATGTCAAGAACAAGGGTAAAGCTAGCGTGGCAGGATGGGATAAGCTGGCGGAGCTGGAAGAGGAGGTTGAGAGAAGGGAGGAGGCTGCAATGAAAGAGGGCGTGGAGAAGGGTGAGAAAAAGACACAGATGCAGCAAAAGTTGTTGAAGAAGGAGATTGAGAAGCTCAAAAAGGTGATAGAGGAGGAGAAGAACAAACTTGAGGTTGCCATGGCCGAGAAGAAGGAGGTTGGAAAGGAGCTTAACGAAACCAAGCAGAGTGTTGAGAACATGAATATTCAGTTGGAAGAGATGAGGAAGAAGGCAATTGAGGACGCGGCCCACGTTGGAGGGGTGAAATCGGACCATAATAGTCTTGGTGGTGGCGGCGGCGGCGGTGGCGGCGACGTCAGTGGTAATAATGGCGGCGGTGGTGAGGATATTACGAACATTGTCAACCGGGTGAAAAAAACAACCAAGGCCGGCACCGTCTTGTGGAGAGAGAAAAAAAAGGCAGACTGCTATGCTTTGTATGAAGCGGAGGCCGAAAGTGTGATTGGGGAGCTCGGAAAATCTTTGTGTAGGAAGCTGCGGGAGGCGCTGGACGCGAGCAGGAAGCAACAGCCCGCCGCGGGGGCAGTAACACTCAGGAAGGCGTTTGATAGCTTCGTGAAAAACCCACCCAGTGCAGCACCTGGCGTTGCTGTCCCCGGCGCTGGTACTTCTGGCGACAATAAAAAACCTTCTAATGTCTCCAGCATCGATTCTAGTGCCAAGAAGAAAATCGCGTCTCTTGAGAAAAAGATCAAGAATGATGAAATTAAAATCGGAAAGCTGGAAAAGCAGATAAAAGATGCCGAAGCAAAGATAGCAGCGAGCGAGGAGAATGCTGGTGAGACGAAAAACAACAAGCGACTCCAGGATATTTTGGAGAAGAAACACAAGAAAATTTTGGATGATCTAAAATCAAAGCACGAAAGCTCGCTTAAAAATCTCAAGAGGGAGCTCGCGAAGGAGAAGGAGAAGCTGACGAAAGTAGAGTCTGAACTGAATGACACTGTGAGGGACAAAAAAAATCTAGAAAAGCGTAGTGGAGAGCTTGTTCAGATAGAGAAAGAACTAGAAAAATTCAAGAACATCGCGAGCGAGGTTGACGCCTTAAAGGCTCAGAAAAAAAATGATGACCTTGAGATTGCAAAGCTGACAACCGATTACCTGGAGGAAAAGGGTTTGAGAAAGAAGTACTACAACATGATGGAAGATATGAAAGGAAAGATTAGAGTGTACGCAAGGTGCCGTCCAATGGCGAAATATGAGAAGGAGAAGGACTGCGTTCAGGTCGTCAGTTTTGTTGACGACGTCAGTTTGGAGGTTAAGGGACCACGAGGATTGAAGGACTTTTCTTTTGATGGAGTTTTCAGTCCCAAAAATGACCAAAAAGATGTTTACGAAGACACCCAGCACCTTATCAGTAGCGCAATTGACGGTTACAATGTTTGTTTGTTTGCCTACGGTCAAACCGGCAGCGGAAAGACGTGGACCATGACTGGCGACATCAATAGCGAGGAGAACTCTGGGGTTACGCCGAGGGCTATGAGGCAATTGTTCGCAGACGCGGGCGAGTTGAACCGAAAAGGCAGTGTTGAGATTAGCTTAAGTTCTTATTTTGTGGAGCTATATAATGACCATCTGGTTGATCTTTATTGGAAGCTGGATAATCCTAAGGTCAAGAAGGACCCACCCAAGCTTGAAATCAAGGTTGACGCCAAAAAGATGGTGGTGATCAAGAACGCCGTCATTAAGCCTGCGGAGAGCTTTGAAGAACTTATGGATCTATTCGATAAGGGTAACAAACGTCGACACGTTGGTGCGACCAAGATGAACGCCGAGAGCAGTAGGAGTCACAGCATCTTCAGCATCTTGATCACAAACAAGGATTTGATAAGCAACAAGACAAGCATCGGCAAGTTGACGCTGGTCGATCTTGCAGGAAGCGAGCGAGCAGACAAGACTGGTGCGACCGGAGAGAGACTACACGAAGCCATGAGCATTAACAAAAGCTTGAGTGCGCTTGGTGCTGTCATTAGCGCTCTGAGCGGAGGGGAGAAATTTATACCGTATCGGGACAACAAATTGACACAGCTGATGCAAGATAGTTTAGGGGGGAATGCCAAAACTCTTATGTTCGTGAACATCTCGCCAGCAGACTACAATGTCGACGAGACCATTGGAAGCCTTAGCTACGCGGCCAGAGTGAAGGAGATCAAAAATAGTGCCACCAAACAAATTGATAGCGAAGAAGTTGTCAGGTTGCGGGGAATCATCAAAAGGATGCAAGCGGGCGAGCTTGTCAATGAAGATGAAATCCTTGGGAGCTGAATTATCTTGTGAGAGAGGGAACGGGGATGAAATTAATAAGTTTGTATAATTGAGGATGATGTTATATTGCGCCAAACTATTTGGCTCCTCCTCATTGTTACATTAAGAAGTCAAAGTATATTCAAGAATAAGCAATCAACTGCATTCGCACAGCTTGCGGAGTCTCTGCGGATATGTTTTCCCCTGGGTGCCGGCCAAAGTCTTCCGGCGCCCAACAAATATTATCCATAAGTATATCGCACCACTCTCCTTCCTCGTCCCAATAAAGTTCCTTATCAGGCTGTTCGGGAAGCACACACAACTCATCCTCGACCATAGCCAATAAAGTTCCAATTATTACCTTGGGCATATTCTGAGGGTGTCGAAGACCATAAGCAATCGCTCCACTAATCGCCATGGGACTCAGCTCAAAGGTTGACAGATAAAGCTTGAAGATATCAAAAGCCTTGGCATTGTTGTGACCGGTGACAAAGAGCTGCATGATTAAAATAAGTGACGGATACACAAAAGTATTTCCTCCGCTTAGAAACTCGTCTCTCGGCTCGGAGTTTAATGAGCCGGGAGGTGGCTTATGTCTCTTCACCAGATAACTATATATCCCGTCGCTTATCTCGCCCTCATCAACCTTCACGCCGTTTCCCCTACTCAGTTTTACCACGTTTAGTAAGTTCTCCACCGCTACAAAGTCGCGGGCCAATATAGCCTTCTGAAGGAGCGTTCGCTGGAGATTGATGGGTCGGTCTACCCAACCGCTTTTCCGATAACCGTTTTTGTACGTTGCTGACGACTTGTCCTTCGGCCTAAATTTGAACAGCAATGGCGCCAAAGAAAGAATAAAGGGGTCAATATCAGTCTGATCAAAGTAAGATTGCTTGATCATTTCAAGAAGTGTCGTCAAGATAACTCGCACAAGTTGCAAATGATCTGCGCTCTGCTCACTACTCAATGCAGCTTTCCGCTCGTCTGCTGTCACCGCGTTTGGGGGAGTTGAGTCGTGGTGTAAGTACTCAATTAACTCTTGTACAGACATCCCTTTTATCATATCGACCCGCTGTTCAAAACTGCTCTTCTCCAGACGGTCACCTTCGCTCCCCTCCTTTCCCAGCAGAGGGGCAAAAGGAGCATCAGTGCCGATATCTGTTTCCTTGGCTGGTTGTAGGTTTCCGGAGTTGTTTTTGCCGTTGCCACTGTTACTGCTTTCCGAGTCCCGATTGAGAGATAGACTTGATGATTCATCGGTTGTGGAGGAAGAAGAGAGAGGGGGGGGGGAGGGGGGGATGTCAGCTCCCATGTGCTTGACTCTTCTGTCTTCAGAACCCCGCTACAAGGGCTGCTCGCTTGCTTCAACACCAATTTCAGAGAGTGTCTTCTCTCGCCAAGCGCATCAAGCTGACTGGCGGACTTGTCCGCATGCTTGAGCGATGATTTACCAGAGGTACCATCGAAAGAGGGGCTGTGCTGCTCCTGTCCGGAACTGCCAACAATGTTGTCCTCATCATTGGCAGTGTCGACCGTTAGTGCGGAAGTAGGTGGTGGGCCAGGAGGAGGGGGTGGGGGGGTACCAACTCCGCGACGGATACCGCCGAATAATGACGACAGCCGCTTTGAGAGTTTTTTCTGCATGGAAGGAGAAGAAGAAGAAGAAATGGATGGAGTGTAAAGAGGAATAAGGGAGGATTTTTACTAATCTTATTCGCGGTGTTCTCCGCTTAAGAAACTACCGATCGGTAGATGGGGAATGATATATGAAAGAAGCTCCTATAGTGCAAGTTCTTTGGTTTTGATGGTTGAGGAGCTTGCTTTTTTTTCTTCTCCTTTCTCTGTGATCCAATATTTTATTGAGAACATTTTTGTTTTCTTTTGATAGCCATCGTTTCAATGGAAGAATCGTCAGAGGATGGTGATGGTTTCACACTAAAATTGAATAGTTTCGCCTTAGTCGTGCTAATCTCCTCTCTTCTGTATTTCCTCATGCTCCCAATGATCAGCCAGAAGCTCTCCATTCTTCACAACCGTTCCAAGGAGCTTGATATCGTAAAGATGTTTATCATGAGCAGCTGGTTTGCGTGTGCCGTTAGGGGGATGAGTTTTGCAGGTCTGGGAGCACTTAGCATTGCCAACATTGGGGTTGACTATGATGTAAAGTGGAACAATGACGACGGGGATGAAACAAGTGGGGACGATGTCAACGTTGTAGATACAAACCAGGACTTCTATAACAAGTCTTGCGTCGTGCTATTCGACTTACCCGATTATATTATCCTGTCAACTTATGTGCTTCTCATTCTAGTCTGGTCCGAATGTTTTATCAGTAGCCGATACCACACACTGAAGAACAACACATTCAGGCGGACGTGGCTCGTTACCTATATGGTTTTCAATTCCCTGCTTTATGGCGGGCAGGTGGTTTTATATGTTTTGTTGTTCCTGCCCATTGACTTCAACATACAAGGTTTGCTCTTTCAGGTAAGTTTGAAGCTACAAATCAAACCGGTGCAAAAGAAAAGTGTGGAGCCAAAATGAAGATAGAATGGCTACGGCAGCTCATGCTCGTGTCTTTTCGCTTTTTTTTCTTTACCTGACTCTCTTTTCCTGTTTCTGTAGGTGCTTACTGCGATCAATCTTTTTTTAGTCGTCGGAACTTTTGTCCTCTATTTGTACATGAATTGTAAATTCTCTGGCTTCCCTTTTAAGTCCGAGGAGGCTCAAGAGAGGCTGCGCAGGCTAGGCGGTGTGCTTTTTTACTGGACTATCGGACGTGTGGTTTGGGCGGTTGTGTTGCAGCTAGCAGAGAAATACGAAATCAATATCCTGAGCGATTCCTCCTTGACTTCCCTGATACTTATCACAGTTTTTATAGCTTGCGAACTCGGGCCTATTTTCCTCTCTTTGGATTATGGATTCATAAACATGATGCATCTGACAATGAAGATGGGAGGAGAGGGCGGCGGGAGGGGGGGGGTTGCTTATGACATCGGTGTTGGCTTCGAGGGCCTCAGCGATGACATAGAGGAGGATCTGCTTGGCTCCATTACAGAGAGCCAAGATTATGCCAATAACAGAAACGTCAGTAGCATCAATGACCCAAGGTTTTCCGTGCATAGCACGAATAATAGCGTTAATTACTTGAATTGAAGATAGTTGATAGAAGAAAGAAAAGTTTGAAAAGAGGGGAAAAAGTTGAATAATTTTTTTTTTTTTTTTTTGCATATTTTGTCCGATTTTGTCCTCTTAACGTCATTTTAGCTTTTCCCTCCCAAAAATACACATCCTATATAGTAAACCCCCCCCCCCTGAATATTTTGGATTAAAAATAGCAAAGAGGTGACCACACAGACCCCTGACAAAAAACAGGCTTGTCCAAAATTCGATGTCGTTGTTTTCGGTAGCATCTAAGAAATTCCTTATCACTGGTGGGTCAAGGGGAATAGGTCTTCACATTGCACGCGGTATAAAAAAACTGGGGGGCTCTGTGATAATTTCGAGTCGTACTGAAGAGGATTGTAGGTCTGCATGTGCTCAACTGAATGAGAGGAGCACCTCGACAAATTCTGCGGTAACTCACGAGGAGGTGGCCGCCCGATATGTCGTAGGTGATTGTAGCTCTAGATCTGGCTGTGAGGCGTTGGCAGATGAGGTGTCAAATTTAACTGGAGGGTGTTTGGATGTCCTTGTAAATAATGCTGGGTGTGCTTGGGGTGAAGACTTGAATAGAGAAAGCGGGCGGATGAACTGGGGCTGGGATAAAGTTCTCGATTTGAATGTCAAGGCGCCGTTTTATCTTTCTCGGAGCTGTCTTCCCATGCTGACGAAAGACAAAGACAGCATTAGTCGAATCATCAATATCGGAAGCGTTGCTGGAATTGTCCCTCAAGAGGCACCAACACACGCATATGATACATCCAAGGCAGCGATTCATCACCTAACGAAGAAGCTGAGCGCCGATTTTGCGCCGAGGGGAATAACTGTTAACTGCGTTGCTCCCGGTTTCGTGCCCACCAGGATGTCAAAAGGTTTAGGAAATTACGCCTCTATGGAAAAGCTGGCAAACATGTCTCCTTTGGGGAGATTGGGGGAGGAGGAGGACATGGTCGGTCCTGTTGTTTTTTTCAGCAGCCGAGCGGGAGAGTGGTGTACGGGTGTTATTATGAATGTGGATGGCGGTGTTGTGGGTGGGATGCGAATACCTCTCGAGTCCTTGGATCAGTAGGTTTGGTAGTGTCTTAACCCAGTGCGAAAAATATTTCCCGGTAAAAGAATAATAAAGTGTAGTGGAAGTGGAAGTGACCTTCGCTTTTTGCGCCTGCAAATTTCTGCAAATCTATTTGCAATTTTTCGTATACTTCTTTAAACATCTATACCCGCTACTTTGCCCACCACGCCTCTTCCTCGCCATGGGCCCCAAAAGCGCCAGCATCCTCGTCTTCCTCTCTCGTGCGACGACTCATAAATAAATAGTTGTCCGTATCTTCGTCCTGTATCTCCAGAACCTTATCATTCTTAAGTGAGGCGAAGGTTTTTCGGAATAGGAACTTGATAAATGGTCCTTCCTTTACAGACAAATTTGTCTTGCAAAGAGATGAGTAGACTTTCTTCGCTTCGACTTGGAGGCCATCATGAGAGGTGATTCTTCCGTATCCAAAACTGAGGAATTTTTTTTCTTCCCCTTCTCCGTCTTTCTTCTTTTTATCCTCCTCGGTAATTATTTCGTCTTCCCAACCGCAAAGAAGCTTGAGCAAACTATCCCGGAAGATTAGCTCTGGGTCCTCCTTAATCTTCTCTGCGTTGCAGTGACAGTAACCCCCCAGCCTCTCTGAATAAACCAACCCCAGATGCTCGCACTGTTTACACTTGTACTTTCCGTAGCGACGAGAGGCTGAGCCATCGAATTTTTTCTCCTTCATTTCCAATTTTGTAGATGAAAGAGCTCGGCTGAATTGCGGAACGTTGACAAGTTTCTGCAAAATAGAGGCAGGATCATTAGGAGCTTGACTGTAAACGAGCCTGACAAATTCGCACTGCAATGTTCAGCGATCAGTGAAGAGCAGATTGTTAGATTCATTCAAGGCCCTATCACTTAAGTGTTTAGGCATAGTCGTAGAAAAACATTCACTTGCTTGCACCGCTACCAATTTCCTCCTACCTGTTGTATCATCGCTTCTGCCTCAATGTTGGATGAATGAGGATGGATTTTCAGCGAATGGACGAGAATTTCCTTTTGAAAAGTGTCACCGGTCGGCTCTGAGAGGTCAGTGGCATCGGTCGGTGATAATCTCGTCACGAGCTTTATCTTGCCACACACCGTCACCAAGTCACCAATCATTGGGTCAGATCCTCCACCATCCTCCACAAAGAGACTTGTGAAATCCTCAAGAAATTCATCTAGGAGCTGGTTCCCGAAAACGGTGCAGTCAATTAACCCTGTGCCGTCATCAATAATCAAGTTGAGGTGTTTTTTCCGGTGTACCATGACAAGAGTGCCGGTTATTTTCACTTTTTGCAAAGGCAAGCCTCTAGGTTTTTTGTTTTCACTTGTCTTGTTTTTGTCAACATCTCCTTTGCCAACGTTGTCGTTGCATCTCTCCATGTTCTCGGGGGGGTCTTCCACTGTGAGGAAAAAAGTTCCTATTTCTCTGTCTATGCGCAGCAAGCGCGAATGAAGCAAACAAATTGGCATGGGCACGTTTGCATGGTATAAAGGGGAGAGCGCCACAGTTGAGGGTGTGAAAACAAATTCTTCTTTTTTTTCTTGCGATTGCCGCAATTTCTGTTTCTCAACATGCGAACTACTCGAAAAGTTGGCCGCTGTCACTTTGGAGGCATAGGGGTTCACCTTTTTCTTTGTAGTAGCTTGACTGCCGTTCGATGATGGAGAGCTCCCTGGAGGTGGTGTTGGAGTTTTGCTCCTTGCATATGGATTGGTCGGCGGCATCACAATCACATTCCCGTGCTTCTAAAGGCACTTTTGTAAAATGTCTGCTTGAAATCAGGGCACGGGCAGGAGGAAATTTTATTCCCCACAATTTTTAGAAAAAATCCTGCTACGCGCCCAAGCCTTCGATTTATTTTTTTTAGGTGGTATCAAAGGCATCAAAGGCATGTACACAGCAGGAGGTACAACATGATTGAGCTATTTGCGCTTTTTTTAGCGCTCTTGCTGTCAGCATGTACACATGCTGAAAGCCCTAATTTTGCTACTTGCTCGCAGGACAGGGGCGACTGCGTCCCAACGCTTCATGAAGGCTATCATGATGTCGACAACTTTGTTGAAATCGAAGTTAATGACTTGTTGGTATTCTCCCACCCGAACCTAGACGGCGGCGGTAACATTTTCGGACTTGACATACCGCGGTACTTGTCTGGTCATTTTAAATCTCGGTTCAAGCGGTGCGTTGAGTTGTGCGCTGGGCCCGGCTTCATTGGCTTCAGCCTGCTAAGTTTAGGAATTTGTCAAGAAATGGTCTTCATTGATGTGAACCCTTACGCCATTAAGCTTCTTCGGCGGACAATTTCTCACAACAAACTGGAGGGACGGACTACGGTGTACCAATCGGATGTTTTGAAGGATGTGCCGAAGTCGGAGCTGGGAAGGTGGGACCTGGTTGTGTCTAATCCGCCTCACTTTGTCGACATCGAATCCTTCCAAAACAAGCTAGCCCACATAGGCGTCGACTTGGATTGGCGTTTGCACCGCGAATTTTACGCTTCTGTCGTGCCGTTCATGGCGCCGACAGGGCACATCGTGATGCAGGAAAACATGGCAGGCTCGTCTCCTCCTGATTTCTTGAACATGCTCCCTCCGGAACTGGCCGTCGTTGAGATAACAACAGGTGTGGGCGTACCGGACTCGTCGTTCACCCAAGTGTTTTGGTATCTTTGGACGACAGTCGACAAGGATTTTTGGAGGCGCGTGCAGAACAGAGACGTAGACTCGTGCGCCGTTCAGTGGGCACAATATATTGTCTCGGGCGAGATGTGGGGCCTCGGAATAGGTTGGGAACCACCGGGCTGCAACGATGAAAAATAGAAAGAAATAACTTTTCACTAGGACGTTTTTTGAATTTTGGCTTGGAACATTTCTAATTTGTTCATTACTAATCCGCCTACCTGCCTCGCTTCGCCAAATAACTTCCTCCTCCCTTTAGTCGTACTTACACTTGAACTCATTGGTGCTGAGGATAATGGCGACGAAGAGCTTCTCCTGCTGCGTCGCCGACGATGCCGATTGCCATACCGGCGCCGAGTGCGGACAGACAGCAGCACTGGCCAGCGGCGAGGTGAGTGGCGAGGTGAGTGGCGATACACAGAGGTTACAATTGAGGTTGTTTGAAGAACAAAATGGCTCATGCACAGCTCATGCACAGGAAGGACAATATTTTTCGTTTGGCTTCAATTGACAGAATTAGCGCTGTTTTGCATCTAATTCCCCGCCAAAAAGGAGTATATATCCCTATCTGTGTGCCTACGCTTTTCGCTTTTCTCCTCCGACCAGAAGCCTCCCTCTGACTAAACGCCCTTTTTTTTTTCAACCATTCAGGGGCGGCCACTCTCGGCCCGGACGATTTCCTAGGGCGGAGTGGGTTGATTCTGACTGCTTGCGAAAGTCTCGCAACCATTCCTGGCGATGTGGAAGCGAGTGCTGCTTCACGCGTTTCTACTTACCGTTGCATTGTCTGCGTTGCTGCTTTACGCCGACAATCGACTACAACTGTGTGGCAGCAATTCAGACATTAATTCAAATTCGCCATTTGCTGTTGCTGCGAATAATATTTACTATTGCAGCATACGCAGGGAAATAAAAAATAGTATTCTCAAATCGTGGATGATGAGCATGATGACAGTGACGGCAAAGAAGGCAATTTTGCCTAATCGCCCACTTGACTTGTCAACAGCAGATTCGCTCTTGAAGAACGGATTTTCGCTTTCTCCCTCCATGCTTCACAACGATGCTCTCGGCTACTCCACTGAATCGAGAGTCGGGCGACAAAAACCTTCTATCAAAGAGAGCATTCGGCTGTGCTCGCAGGCTGAGAAAATCGTCCGTAATCTTTTCCCTCTAGCAACAAAAGATGAGCTCGCACTATATGACAAAACTGCAGAATGTCTTGCAAACAACTATCTTCTGGAGTTTGTGATGTCTGGCAAAACTCAAACCGATTCTCTGGTTCGTGCCAGAGAATACTTAACGCCAACACACAATGAAGTCCGAACGGCCCAGAATGCTAAGCTACTCCAAGGACTGGCTACATGCTCACTTTTGATGGGTGACAAGAGCGAGGCCATGCGATACTACGACTTGGCCATCTCCTCGATCGAGGCTGCAGAGGATGGTGACAAATCGACTTTGTTTCTTTCTTTGTATCATCGTGCGTTGCTTCATCTGCCAGAGGATTTCGATAGTGGATCAGAAGACCTCTCCCGAGCACTGGCCATTTTTCCTGAGAATGTCCGTGCTAGGGTTAATCTCGGCGGGGCGATGGTACTCAAGCTAATGTCGGGGGGCGATGGGCATTGGGGGGGAGCTAAGGAGCTTTTGGAGGGGGTGGTCATTAATGGCTTCTGTGACGGGTGGAAGGCGGATGATCTCGTGGATAGGGGAAGGGATGACATTTGTGAGGCAGCAATTGCCAACTACGACATTGTTTTAAAGGGATTGGAGGGGGGAGGCGTTAGTGAGGGGTCAGAAGATGTGAAAGAGAATGAAGAGGGGGGGGAAAAGGTGGAAGCAAATTTAAATGAGGAGAAAGAAAAAGTGGAGGAGGAGGAGAAAGAAGGAGAAGGAGAAGGAGAAGGAAAAGAAGAGAATTTGCTAGTATCTCCCCTCTCTCAAACAATCGCCGTCCTGCAGAAAACTCTTGCGGAATCCCCGAAGTCGCCCTTAATCTGGTCGTCTTTGAGTCAATCTCTCCTTGCCAGCGGTGACGTCGCTGGGGCTGTAGAAGCCGCCGTAAGGGCTATCGAAAATGGTGGTGGCGACAAGGCCGAGAGTGCAATGGAAGCGGCGGTGCAGCGAGCGATGGACCCTTCCTCGAGAGGCTTTTCTTCTCCTGCTCCTTCAATATCCAAACCTGATATTTCTCATCCTTCTGGGTTACCCCATATCTCGCCGATTTTACCAACCCCGGTGACTGCAACATCGACTGCTGAAGTGGAGAGATTGAAAATGGAAATGGAAAATTTGGGCCTGAAATTAAAAATTTTACAGCTTGAGGCCGGCGTGGGTAAGGCAGCAGCTATGAATGGTGTCGCGATTACGTCGACATCAATATTGACGAACGTTGCGCCTGATTCGGCATTACCAGTGCCCTCACCAGGCAATCTAGGTGCTGCCGTAGACGTTGATGATCGTTCTTATTCTAGGAACGATGATGATTCTGGAGCTGAAAGTGGTATTTCGCCCGCTGGGTATGATCTCAATCCGGAATCAGTGCCAATTACAAAGAATACGACTGACGCCGCAGGTATAGCAAACTCAACGAACACAACAGCAAGTAACTCACCTAATACAACAGCAGATGAAACAACAAGCAACTCCCCCTACCCTATTTATAACCCCGCCAACATATCCAAACCACCTGAACTAACAGGAGCGCCGAAGTCCTTTCAAAACCTGGCCAACGCCTACCTCGACCGGTCTGACTACAGCAACGCAATCAAGCAATTTAAAAAGATTATCAAAAAAGCTCCTGATAATCTACAGCCTCATATTGGACTGGCGACAGCAATGGAAAAAAAAGCAACCGCTGCAGGGAAATATAACAACGAAGTCAGTTTGAAATACTGCGAAGGTGGGGGGTTGGCTGTAAGGCTGGATGAAATTGAGTTTGCGGGGAAGCTGATTCGACGTGGCGTAGAACTTGCCACCGCCGCCAATGACAGACAATCGATTGAAGAGTGCATAAAATTTGCTTTTGACGAAGAGCTACGCGACGAACTAGCTACTTTGATGGAGGGGATGAGCGTTGAGAAGGTTGAAGAGGTGAAAAGTAAGAAGAGGGTCGGTGGAGGAGGAGGAGGAGGTGGGATCAATAACATTCACAAGAATCTCAATAGCCAGGGCTCTATTTTCGCTACCGGCGGAGGGGGGGGGGGGGGGAAGGTCGTGATGGGGGCGGGGGGGGGGGGCTGGATCCGCGGGAACCTATTCATGAAGGTGCTCAACACCATGAAAAAGGCAAGACGGTGGAGGGATTTGGGAATGATCGTTTCTTTTAGGAAAGTAAGTAGCCAAAAAAATGTGTTTCGTTCTCTACACTAAAATTTTCAGGCCGCTTACTCGTCTAATCGTTATTCTAATTTCTTCCTAATATATATACATCTCATTATTCTCCACGTCCTTGAATGCTCGAAATTTGTATTCCTCTTCATCCTCATCCGAACCTACTTCTTGGTCGACATCACGCAAAAAACATAAAATGGTCTCTAGCACACCATCGCAACCGCTTAAGGTCTTCATTATAAGGGCAAATGATTTGTAAAGTATCTTATCGCAAGGGAGGTACGTCAACTCCACACGATTGAACTTAATGAGCAAGAATAATTTTGCCATGAGGTTGTGCCTCTCATACATGCTTGACCTATTTATCTTGATAGTTCCATCGCCACTAGCTGATGCAATATATCTGCCGTCATCGGTAAATACCACTTGAGCCACGCTGTCTTTATGCAATTTCTCAAACGCAAATTTTTCTTTCCAGATTCCACCAACAGAACCGAAGAGTTTAACTGTGCCATCGTGCGCTCCCGAAACGACAACAAGGCCATTGGGAGAAAAATTGACAGTGTTAACCTCACTACCGTGTGCGTTGGCGATTGTGTGCTGTTTTTTACCCGTTTCGACGTCCCAAAACTTTACTGAACAGTCACCACTCCCACTGACAAGAAGATTGGAGAGTTTTGGATTCGTACAAAAAGACAGAGAGAAAACATAGTTGTCATGCGAATTTCTTATCTTGTGTAGGAGCGAGTATTTGCTGCTTGTTGTATCGTAAATTAAAATACTACGGTCGCTACTACCAGTGGCTAGGCGAGTTCCGTTTGCGCTGAAGCAAACAGACCAGACCGTAGAGTTATGATCATCAAGAACTCTCCAGCATCCCCAGCGCTTTTTGCTGATGGGCTCAATCTTGCTGGTCAAGAGGGTCCATACCCGCACAGTATTATCGGAAGATCCGCTCGCCACCGTTTGTGAGTCCGGAGATATTGCTATGGTGGGAGTGAAGAGAGGGGGTTAATGAAGATTGAGGAGGTTGGTTGGACTCTTTTTCTTGCATAGTTACACTTCTTACCGATGCAGTGCGCCTCTTTCGTGTGTCCACTCAGTGTCTGGATGAGACTCATTTTTGGAGAAAGCAGAATCTTTACCTCTTTCCCGCCACCGCAAGATACCACAAAAGTACCGTTAGGAGAAAGTAATACTTTCGACACATACCCAACGTGGAGGGTATCTCTTCGCCTGATTTCTTTGCCAGTGACCAAATCAGTTTCCCTCACATATCCATCAGCACCACAGCTCAGAATAGAATTACTTTTTGTCAGACACAGTCCCCATACTTCTTCTATGTGAGGGCGGAGAACTTTGCGGGGGCAATACGGGAGGGGGGGTGAGGAAGTTGTTGATTGAGAGTGTGTCAAAGCAGGTTTCTCGTCTACAAGTGTTGATGAAGGAGATGATCCCATCGATATTTCTTGGTCATAGAGCGTTTGTAAGCATTGTCTACGCAAAAAAATAAAGGTTTAGGATTGATTGAAGCTAAATACATGTGTTCTATGAAGAACACGTCAGTCCGAAGTTCGACGAAGTCAGGGCAGCAGGAGTGTCTGGAAGATGAGAGTGAGAGCAGCTTACCTTCATTTTTCCGAAAAAGATAAGTGCCGAGTAAGTTAGTTTAAAGTATGAACGGAAGCACTTTCTTCGTTTTGATTATGACTGTTGCAATAACGTCATTATGGTGGATATGGGAGGAGGAAGAGGAGATTATCAGCACCGCAACTGTAGTAGCAGCAACTGAAGGTTCTCAGCCCACGACCCATCAGCGTCCGAGCTATTTGATTGTTGGAGCAGGCAAGAGCGGGACGAGCTCGCTATATGAGTACTTGTCTCACCACTCCTCATTTGAAGCAGCCACAAATAAGCAGGTTCACTACTTCAAATATTTTTACAAGAAAGGAATGAGCTGGTACCTCCAGCACTTCAGCGATGACAAGAGCAAGATGACTGGCGAATCAGCCCCTGGATATTTGCCGTATCCATGGGTCGCAAAGAGGATTTACCAAGATCTTGGCCGTGAAGAGAAGATCATCGCAATCTTTCGCGACCCCCTCACCCGTGCTTTCAGCTCATACAACTACAACTATTTACCCCAAGCAAAGAAAATGAAGCTAGAGGGGGAGGGAGGCATTGTTTCTTTCGAAGATTTGATTTCTGCAGAGCTCGACTGGTTGGATATATGTTTGAAGGAGGGAGGGTTTGCTCAAAACTGGGCAAAGAAGAGCGTGTTCATGGGGAAAGTAGAGGACAAACCAGAGTTTAATATCATTGAGGGCTGCTATGAGGATGACAGTTTAGACATTTTTGAGAAAGGTATGCAGTGGGGGGAGTTGGTTGAACGTTTGGGCCCCTCCTCTAAACGCACTCTTAATGTGCGGACCAAATATCTCTTCCAGGCATTGCTCGGGAGAGGTTTGGGATCATATCAACTTGCGTGGTGGACGGGCGCATTCGAGAATATTTATGTCGTTTGCAGTGAGTCGTTGTTGGAATACACGTCTGAAACGCTGAATGCTTTGGGTAGTTGGATGGGTGTGAGTGAGGATAAGGGAAGCGAGTGGGAAGAAATAGCTAAAATTGGCGCCTACAATGTCGGTGATAACAACCCCGGTGGGTATGTTTACGACCAGAAAATTTCTTGGGAGGAGTTCAACTCTCTAGCAAATAAAGACGTCGATTACGGTCTGAGTGAAGGAACGATGAATCGTGTAAAAAATCTCATCAATGATGACAAGAGGAGATTGAATGCTCTGAAGAAAAAATTCAATTTCAGTGGAGGGGGTTGCTGAAGGTTCTTGCAAAGACATTGCGGTAGATTTCGAGTAGAGTAGAGTAGAGTAGAGTAGAGTAGAGTAGAG
>Ga0115555_1000785_pt1 | contig 21742 bp, 20 predicted proteins | sample COGITO_mtgs_1104_2_FD_87285 | JGI IMG/M metagenome (GOLD analysis project Ga0115555, IMG submission 87285) | Pelagic marine microbial communities from North Sea - COGITO_mtgs_110407 | ecosystem: Environmental > Aquatic > Marine > Epipelagic | place: Germany:Helgoland, sampling site Kabeltonne... | reverse complement strand
CCGAGTTCAAACCACCTGCTCGTGTGGTGGTGAAGTTCTTTCTCATCCTTCTTGAACCCCGCGTCGTCAGAGTGAGCTGCGTCCGAGCACTCGTCGTCGTGGACGCCATCATCTTTTCGGTCGCGTTTCAATATATTTCTATCTATGTGTTACTATTCTTCTACTCTGTCGTATACTATATCTCTCTTCTTCTTCTCGTTAATATATTAAGATGGGAAAAAAAAGCATCAAAAGACAAAACCCGTTCGTTGTGGTTTGTGTGGAAAAGCGAGAGAGAGAGAGAGAGAGAGAGAAAGAGCCCTCGTTTTTCGCCTTCACTCTTCTGCACAACTTTGCTTGGGATAATAAAATAATCGCGCACACACACACGCACACACACACAGTGTCTGTCCGTACTATACACAACACGTAGTATTGTTATTATTAACAACAACAAAGAGAGAGCGTGAGAATACTACTTTTCGAACGCGACGAAAGAAAAGGAATAAAAGTCCTCCTCTCTCGCGACTACAAAACGATTCGTCATCTGAGAAGAAGAAGAAGAAGAAGAAGAAGAAGGGATTTTGTTTGACGGCGATCGAATTAAATTATCATCAGCAAAACACGAAAACACGCGGCAGACAACATGGGATTGAGAGATTTATTAGGCATCCGAGGAAAGAAAGAACAAGCGAGCAGTTCGAGCGGTCGAGCATCGGAACAGTTGGATGAAATTGTTCCCGCGCCGAGCACATCATCCACGGCGCAGACGCCGGCCGATTTGAGCGGCGGATTTGGAACGACGTCGTCCGCCTCCTTAGCAAATACAGGCGGCGGCGGTTCTTCGATGCCGTATAATCCGTACACTGGGTTGGGCGGGCCGTTCGACCCGGGGATGTCGCAAAAGTTATACTCCATAAGCACGACTCCAGAGTACTTATTCGACGAAGAAAGGCAGATGCGAACGAGATCATGGAGCGAAAACTTGACGTATTTGACAGGTGTGGGGTACCTCGGCGGCTCGGTCGCCGGAGGAGGAATAGGTTTGTATAAAGGATTGCAAACGCCTAGAGAATCAATTGGAATCGATACGACAAAGTTAAAAGTGAACAGAGTGCTGAACGCAGTGTCGTACAGAGGGAGGACGTTCGGAAACGCTTGGGGTGCGGTAGGATTGTTTTACGCCGGTTTAGAATCGGCGTCGATGATTTACACGGAACACAGATTTGATCCGGCGTGTAGCGTTTTTGCTGGCGCCGGCGCTGGTGTTTTGTATAAGAGCATGAACGGTCCTCGAGCGATGGCTGTTTATGGAATAGGTGGTGGCGCTTTATCCGCACTTAATCAAGCAATTCAATCGTTCCTTTGAGAAGAAAAAATGTCCTAGCATCTTAGTAATAAATAATAAATCGCCAATAAAGTATCGAGTGTATCTTCGATTATGTGTATGTGTATATTAGAAAATATGTTTGTGTTTCTCTCTCTCTCGCTAAAGTCTAGTTGAATATATCGTATTAAGCATTAACATACTTAAGTAATTGTCGTCGGGATAATGTGGTGATTAAAATCGTTTGGAAGCGAACGGGTTCGCGGCGACTTTGTTATACTGCGGTTTGCTCCCGAACGCCAAACCTGGGGCAAAACCACCGCCTTTGTTCGTCGCGTTTATACCAAAACTCGAGCGTCTTCTGTCGTTATTGTTGTTGTTATTGTTGTTGATGTTGTTGTTGTTGTTGTTTTGCCCAAAAGATGGTATTTTGTTGGTATTCATTACCGGTGGAGCTGGTGCTTCCATAGCTTTCGTCGTGACTTCTCCGTGTGAGTCGTTCAACGAGTCCAACGATCGCATTGGTACCGGCGAGTGCGTCCGTAAGGAGCGGCGAACCGGATTGCCCATACTTCCTCGTCTTCCTCCAGAATCGCGCATCGGAGTATCGCCGAAAGGGTCTTCGTCCAACAAGTGCGGTCCACCGTCGGCTCCTCGTAACTCTTCGTTCGAGAAGCTTCGCTTGTGGATTGCGTTCGCGCCGCCCACGCCGTGGCTTCTTCTCAATTCGCTGTACATCTGTTCCAACCTGCGTTTCTGGCCACACACTTGCTCGTACTTTCGATAGATTTCCTTCTGTTTCGTCTTTGAAGCGTTCAAAGCTTTCATCATCTCCTGCCTCCTCGCTCTCTCTTTCGAATACGCCGCGTGTACGTCTTCCAGCTTCGTGCGCGCCTTTGCGTACTTCTTCTCGAATTCTCTTTGCCCTCGTTCTTGTATGGCTGCGTACGCCATTTCCAGTTGATTGTTTGCAAATTGTTGCGCGTGGTACGCCGCGGTGAAGATACTGTCCGTGTTGAATCCTCTCAACGCAACCTATTTATTGTTATTATTATTAGTGTGAGTATTTTGAAGAAGAAGAAGAAGACAAAGAAGACAAAGAAGACAAAGAAGAAGAAAAACAAACACGTTTTGTACCTGAACTTTCTCCTCTTCCAAGACGAGCGGCGTTTGCTTCACGTGTCGTTCGAGCACTGCTTTTTGACAGATTGGGCACTCGCCTGAACTCAACACTCTCTGTATGTCCTCTTCACCTGTTGTTTGTTTGCGCGAATAGAAAGCGTCGCGGTTTAATAATAAAATATGCGTAAGAAGAAGAAGAAGAAGAGAGAGAGAGAACGACAAAACGACGACAAAACGAGAGACGAGAAACAAAAAAACTTTAGCGAGCGTCGTAAACAGTAGTACAGAAGAGAAAGGAAGACGCACAGAACTGATGTCCACATCGAGTGATGTACGCGTGGTCCTCAATCTCCGCCCAGCATCCGTTGCAAATGTGCATCGATGCGTTTTTTGTGTTTTTGTGAATTGTGGTGTACTGAAGAAGAAGAGAGAAAAAATTTTGAAGAGCAAATTTGAGCACCACAAAGAGACCAAACTTCATACAGAGCGAGCGATTGAGTAATCATCATTCTTCACAACCAAACGCGCACGATGACGACGACGACGATTCAGACGACGTGTGATTTTTCAACGAGGAGCCTCGTGAGTACCAGCAGCAGTCAACAACGATTACTCGTTTCTTCTTCTTCTTCTTCTTCTCCTTTCGCGAGACGACAACACGGGAGAAGAGGAAGAAATCTCACGGTGTCGTCATCGTCATCCACCTCGACGACGGAAACGGAAACGACGGGGACGGAAAAACAACAACAAAAGTTAGAAGAACTTCCCAAGAGCACGTCGCAACAGGTTGAGTTAGCCGCGAAATCGGTGAAAAAAGCCTTGGAAAGCGGGAAGAAGAATGTGGAGGTGACTTTTGATATTCCTTTGATTGGAGCGACGGATTTAGATGATTGGCCGGGAGGCGTTCGGCAACAGTATCAGAGTATGAGTCCTATGGTCGAAGCGCTTATGAAAGCGGTGAGCGGAGAGAAGACGGTGGCGAAAAAAGTCATCGACGACGCCGACGCGGTGGTGAAAGTGACCAGTGGCGACGACGTATGCACGACCTTTCCAACCGCGGAGGTTCTCTCAGACTTGAAACAAATAACAAAAGATGCCAAGAGAGCGAACATGATCATCAACCCGCAGTGGGTGCTGAACGGAAACATATTGAACGATTTCGGTTTCGGCCCGTGGAGAGAGAAGAACGAAAAGTTTGTGAAAGAATTTGAGATTGCGTATTTCTTGAAAGAACAAAGAATTCAAGGCGAGACGTTTCGACTGCAGAAAGTCTTTGGCGGGCCGTGGCAAGTGTTTGTTCTAAATCAGCAAACTGGGCAAGTCGAACCGTTGCCGCCGTTTGAGGAGAGACCATCATACCGCGAATTAGAGGCGTTGTTACAGTCGAGAGAAGGTTCGATTGCGGCTATGAACTGGGTGGAAAGAGCGCAATCGGAAATGACGTTCAACGCGGAGAGTTTGACGCGTAAACCGAATAACACCAACCAGGATGAATAATTTGTCGTCGTGGCCCATATGCTTTGTTGTTTTGTTGTGTGTATTATATCTTATGCTACTAAATGCTTCCTGCAAACTATTTATACTCTACTATTTAATCTTGTTAGCGCATTCTCTGCGCTACCGCGTGTATTCGCTCAAACAAAGGATCAAATAACGCATTCATACTTCGTTGAATCTCTTGTATGAAGTGTGTCCCGGCGGCTTCGTCGTCCAAGTCAATCGCAAACTTTGCCTCCAACTTCGCGCCGGCATCGCCTCGTAAATCCGGTAAATCCGAATCGGCCATCAATTCGAACAAGTTCAAAATCAACGTCACGCAGTGCGGCTTTCTCAACAAGTTGTACGCCTCGACGCAATACCGTTTGTAATCGTCCATGAACTCTCCCAAACAGTCTACCATTTCTTTACTGATTTTTATACTCGGGGGAGAAATCTTCGGATCTCTGCCCATCATGTATCCAAAATCGATGTGAAAGAGCTTTCCGTCTTTCGTGAGCATCAAATTATCCAAGTGTCTATCACCAACACCGAGTAAATACGTGATGACTGAATATCCTGCGCACGATTTAACAAAATTTTGCATTGACTGCATGGTGCACCCTCCCGGTCCTTTCGGATCCGGATTGTGAATAGCGATGTACGCGCGGAGACTGTCGTGCTCCTTCAAAATGTCAGCTATAGCAGAAGATTTCACGAATTCAATCAAACCAATTTCGGTGGAAGTGGCCAAGACGCGATACGTGGTCAGTCGCAAATCCAAATTTTCTCGCTTCCATAACTTGTCAATGAGCTGAATCAACTGCACGCACAACTGATCTTGTCTACAATCGTCGCCTCTTTTAAATATGACGTTTTGGGTTTCATCGTTGATGTCTCGAAACGCGAGTTTCAATGGACTCAAGGCACTCTTAAACACGAAACTTTCCTCGGAGTTGATTCCAGTTAAACTGATTAAAGGATCCAACAAGTGCGGTATGTTGTGCGTGAAATATGTCAACTCCGTTCCTATGCCTTGCCCGTTCAGAATAGCCCGGAGTCTTTCAACCTTCCTCGCGCCTCTTAAGTTCAAAATGTCAACGGTGATTGAAGTTAAGCGTTCAATCAACACGCCCTGTCGTTTCAGCGCTATCCACTGTTGCGTCCCTTTCGGTCCCAGGTCGTGACAGGCTTGCTCAAACATCTGATGAGTCGCCATGGCACGTCGCTCAAAGCTCGGGTTTTCAAAACCAACGACTAGGAACCAGTACAAAAAACTCGCCAAAACTTCGTTTTTAAGCGCTCGGGAGATGAGAAATCTAGACAAGACGGAATCATCCGAAGGTTCATACCGCAACGCTTGGACGAGCTGGAGCAAATAAACTAGAATCTCATCGTCCTCTGCTCGCGATAAAACACCCACAGCATAGCTTCGGACGTCGATATTTTTGAAATGCGGTGTAAGCAATTCTAAAGCAGCTGCAGGACCGATGGGTGTCCACTGATGCATCAAACCAATCGCTGCTTTCGTTTCGTCTTTATCGTTCCAATCGACGCTTTTGAGAAACTTTGTGAGCGCTCGCGGATCAGAGCTCAGCGAGTATCGAAACTTCCAGAGCAAGTTTTGGGTGTCCATATCCATTTTCCTCGTAATCGGAGAGGACATTGCGATGGCTAATCGAGCCTTCTCTTCTGCGTTTGGTTTCAAATCTTTATCGACAACTTCTCTTCCGTGACTTCTCGTCAACTCGTAGTGCATGATCTCAGAGGGATTTTGGGTCTCAATGGCTATCTCTTCGTCGATGAGCCACACGAGGCTTTCCCAATTCTTCTTCCTGGATTTATTCACACTATCGGATACTACTTCTTCGCTAAAAATGATAGGTAGCGCGTACGTTGGGAATTCCACGTGAAGTTCGACGTAACAGCTCATCTCCTCCAACTCTTCCAGTCTCGCCTTGCGCATTTCCTGTATTCTCGAAAACGTCATCTTGTCGAGCCAAGAAACGTGCGGCACTTCGCCTCGCTCGTACTTCGAAAGCATTTCCTCGAATCGCTCGAGTTCTTCTGTGAATACGATGAGTTCTTTTTCCGTGGTAGATTCCTCCTGAGGTGAAGAGGAGATGTTGGTATTCGTCTCGCCCCCAGCGTTGAACAGCTCGCTCGTTCTGCTCGAAGAAGAAGGAGAAGAAGAAGAAGAAGAAGAGAGCTGTAAAGGCAGCCGTTTCTGCCCTTGGACGAGCTTTCCTGTTGCTTCGTCGAATAATCTAATGCGCGCGTAACCTATTACGGATAAATCTCGTTCGTTGTTCTTGTTCCTCGTGCGCGTTCCTCCTCCGGCTCCTCTGTTTGGTTGTTTTTCACCAATACGAGGCTGTGTCCTGCTCTTCTGGTTATGGTGATTACAGTCAACTAAAGATAATTCCAAGACTGAATCCGAGGGCAAATCGTTCACTTTCATAGGGAATCCAATCGTCTCTTGGAAAATAGCGCAGCCGTTTTGGTATAAAGAGGTTCTCGTGGAGGTAGACGTTGTCAGCTCCGTAAAGTTTTCTTGATTGTTGGAGTTTGAGTTCGTTGCGGAGGAAGAAAGAATTCGAACTCCAACGAGAACTTCTTTCTTCTCTCCTTCACTTGCGGCAAATCTTCCGTGCAAGCCCGAAACATCTATTGTCACGCTCGTGGACACGTCGCAGCTCCGGTAGACCCTTTCCGAAGGGGCGGAAGAAGAAGAAGTCGCCATCGTATGGTCTTGTCTTTCTTCTCCTTCCTCTCTCTTCCCAAATTTGTGAAGCGAGAGGCCTTTCTTTTTTTTTTCTGAAAATTTAAAATTGCACGACAACAAGAATATTAAATAATCCCCATTCTAAGCAATATAATATCAATTAATATTGTATCGCACTGAATGAATAGAACTTGAAAATACGAATATTCAATATCCCAAATGGATTAAAAATGTTTTTAAAATAAAAATAAAAAATCCAAATAGCTTTAGAAAGATTATAATACTACTTAATTTACTTTATAATCGGTATACTTGGTATAATAATATTATTTTATAATACAAATCTCTTCAATGATTTCGAAAAATTCGATTTATTTTGGGGAATGAATTGAATTGAAATTATTTATGTAATTAAATTATTAAATTATTTTATTTTTAGACCAGGAACTTTGAAACCTGAGCATTTCTAATTCATCATCATGATAAAATAAATATTGATACGTAATTCACTGTTATTTACGGGAATATATCCTCACAATTGTTTAAAATTGAATATGCTTATTTGCAGAATTTTTAAAGCGGAAAACAAAAGAGAAAGAGAAAGAAAGGGAAGGGCGCTCTTCAACGCTTTCACACGCGCAAAAACGGGTTCAATATGTTCATTCGTCTATCGTGAGTTGGTTTGTTATTGTTTTCAACGCGTAGGTATTGGTTCTTTGCAATTCTAGAATGTTTGGACTAAAAATGTTTTTTGTTGCACGCAAGTGTGCAAGAGTTGCGGCGTCCCCCTTCTTAGTCGAGCTCTTTGGGCTGGGAGGAGGGCGAACCGGATCGAGAAGATTCGTTTTGAGCGGCTTGGAATAAACCCGCCATCATCTGTTGCATCATCAATTGTGCTTTTTCTATCTCCTCTGGGTCTTGGTACCCTTCTCGCGCGTTCGCGCTTCTAGTATTCTTCCTCATCTCGTCTGCGTACTGGTAACTGCTCGCGGCTTGAGCGCTCGTATTCGACGTTTTCAAAATCTCATCGAAATCTTTCATCATCAGCGCTCTGCACCCACCTCCGGTATTCTCTCCTCGCGTTTCGCTTCTCAGCAAATCTCTCACAGGTCCATACGCAGCTTGTTTGCACAATTCTTGCAAATCAGATCCAGAATATCCTTTCGTTCTTTCTGCAATTTGCCAAATAGGCGCGTTCATTTCGTTCAAAAAGAATCCCTTCTCTAACTTCTCGTGTTGCAAGGTGACGCCTAATATCTTCGCCCTCTGCTCTTTATTCGGTAAACCAACCTCGAACGACCGTGGCAACCGTCTCAAAATAGCTTCGTCCACGTCCCACGGGCGATTCGTCGCCGCCAACACCATCACTCGCGCGTTTGAGTCGGTGTTGAAACCGTCCCACAACGTCATGAACTCCGTCTTCATTTGCGTCACCGCTTCGTGTTCGCTGTTTTTCCTGGTTCCCAGAAAAGAATCAATCTCGTCGATGAAGATGATCGACGGTTGTAACTTCCACGCTAAAGTAAAGACCGCGGTGACGAGTTTCTGCGCGTCGCCGAACCACTTCGATTGCAACGTGCTCGTTCGCACGTTGATGAAGCACGCCTGCGACTCTTTCGCCAACGCTTTCGCTAGCAGCGTCTTCCCGGTCCCGGGAGGTCCGTATAACAGCACTCCTTTCGCTGGTTTCAACAAATTCGATTTCGAGAACAACTCCGGCCGCACTAATGGTAATATCACCAGTTCCTGCAGCGCTTCTTTCGTGTCTTCTAATCCACCGATGGAGTTGAACGTGACGTTAATATGGTCCGGGTTCGCCACGTCAGCCGCGATCGCGTCTTCGTACACGTTCGTGACTAACTTAGGTCGACCTAAACGTTTGGCGATTTCTTTCTTCCTCTGTTCCGCGGCTTTTGAGGTTTGTCTGTTCGGGTCTAAACGTTTCAATCCGAAGGAAAGGACCAAACAACTGAACAGCGCGGAGACGGCGAGAAAGGCGACTTCTTGGAGAAACGAGGGGGGTTCCGCCGGACCTCCTCGTTTGTTCGACATACTGTTTGATTGAGAGGAGGAGGTTGGAGAGGACAACGAAGACGACGACTGTTTTGAATTTGAAAGAAGAGTAGTAGAAGTATTCTTCTCGCCTCTTTCTTCTTCTTCTTCTTCTGTTCGACGATGATGATGATGCGGTATGGTGATTGAATTTAATTCCTCTTCGGGGGTCAAACGACGACGATTTTTGACGAAAAAAAAGACTGAAAGAAGAGAAGACGAAGAGAAGACGAAGAGAAGAAGAAGGGATTTCGTTTCTCTTTTCTCAAAAAAGAATTCTCGAACGAGTTCTTTGCAATTTTTTTTTCAAAGGCAACAACAAAACAAAACTCCGCTCATTCTTCTTCACTCAAAATTCGTTCTCTCTGCGTACGAATAATACGAAGAAGAAGATGAAAGGCCATCTCCATTCTCCTTCTTCAAAGTCGTCGCTTTCCTCCCCTCGAGGAGGAGGGAGAAAATATAATAACAACAACGACACTATTATGGGGCTAAACAATACTACTAAGAAATCATCATCGTCAACTTTTCTCACCCCTTTTCGTTTAGGACGAAGGAAGAAAGTGGATTTAGGAACGACTATTCACCCGCTCGCGCAAGGGAAGAGAATATGGGACGCTTTCTTAGCCGTAGCCGTGATATACAACGCCATTTTCTGTCCTTTTCACTTAGCGTTTAACGTTAAAATGAGTTCGTTTCACGAGTTGATGTATCGAGTCGTAGACGTGGTCTTTATCGTCGATATATTCGTGAATTTCAACACTGGATTTTACGATACCGGGAACAACTTAGTCATGGATAGACAACGAATATCCGATCGATACATCACGAGCTGGTTCTCGATTGATGTCATATCTTCAATTCCTTTAGATTTAGTCTTTAGAGAATCTTCATTGACGGATAGCGTGTCCGCTTTACGGTTGACGAAGCTGTTGCGTATGTTTAAACTGATGAAGATGGCGTCGGTGTTACGAGTGCACCGGATTCACCGAGCGTTTTACAATCGATGGGACGGAATGCCACAAATTCGATACGCTTTGTTGGATATCGTTGGGTACGTGTTGTTAACGTTTGTGTACGCGCACTGGTTCGCCTGCGTGTTCTTCTTCGTCGTGAAAATAGACGGGGTGGAAGACCACGCCTGGTTCGAAGTCGCCAAACAGAAAGGGATATGGGATGGCGAATTGATGAGCGATCCATACACGGAATACTCTCTATCCTTGTATCACGCGGTTATGGTCATGTTTACCATCGATATGAACTTCAAACCAGAATCGAATTTAGAACGCTGGACGACGTTGTTCTTCGCGTGTACTGGAGCAGTCGTCGTTTTGTTCTCGCTCACGTCGGCGACGAATATTTACCACGACACGTTTGGCCGACAAACGAGGCTGTATAAGAGTCGAATCGACCATGTGAATGAATTCATCAAACGGAAAAAGTTACCGGATCAGTTATCGAATGATCTAATTGATTTTTACGAACATTTAAGAAACAGAGACCATTTCTCTAAACTGACTGCAGATAACGCGATTTTAGAGGAAGTGCCAAAGTCGTTGAAAGGAGAAATTTTGCTGAAAATAAATCCGAGCGTGACAAACGGAGAGTTGTTAAAAGGGTGTTCGAATTCTTTGAAAGTAGCAATATTAAAACAGTTAGAGATGAAACATTTAGCGCCGGGAGAGGTTTTTATTCGATACAACGAAACGGCGAGGAATTTATACTTCATCTCCGAAGGTGAAGTCGAGTGTTGGGAAGGCGACGAGTTAGGATTGGAGAAGAGAGGCGAAGCGGTGATTTTGACCCGGGGAGATTACATCGGCGAAGCGTCTTTGAGTGGATTAGGAAGACGTACGATTGGAGGTCAATCGAAAGTTTCGGCCACGGCTTTATGCTTTTGTGAAGTGCTAGTGTTGAGCCGAGAAAGGGCGAAGAAATTGTTGGAAAACTTACCATCCGTGGTAAGAAGAGAGTTTGAAGATTTAGTGCGAAAAATATCGGGCGGCGGTATTGGAGACGAAAACGGAGTCTTGAACGGAGTAGGAGGAGGAGGAGGAGGACAAGGAAGTATTACGGCCCAAGAATACGAACGAGTGATCGAGGAATTGATGCTGGAGAGGATGAAAAGAGAAGAACTGGAACAGCGGTTGTACGACCAAAGAAATCCTCACAGAGAGGCGTACAATCAAGACAACGACGACGTGGAAGACGACGGTCTGAACTATCCCTTGTAATTTAGAAATACATGTATACAAATTAGAGCTTATTCATACCGGTAATGAAAAGTAAACGAATTCTCGAATCAAAAGACGAGCAAATTGCGAGTCCTTCTTTGTCTTTGTTCCAATCGAACGCGCTGATGGGTTGCGTGGATACTTTTGATTCCACCAGTAGGTGCGTTTGACCGGCATTACCGACACACTCTTCCTCGTTCAGTTGTAAACGTCTTTGTTTTGGATACGCGTATTTATGCACCGATAAAGTGCCGTCGCCACCTAGAAATACAGAAATTTCTCGATTGAAGGGAGAATGCTTTACACCCCATATAGTGGGACCATTTTCCATGACTTCGGTGACGACAGAGCTCGAGAAGCCACCTCTTTTGGGATTAAACGTACGTGCGTCGAATACTTTTGACTGCGATTCTAAGCACGTCACCACAAACTTATTCATCTCTATAGCTTTCCGGTCAAATTCTACTCCGCAGACGCCTCGATCAACATTCGTTTCCCAATACAGCGGCGTTGAATACTCACCACTATTCTTCACTCTTCTAAGGTCAAACATTTTGACCGTACCGTCGCTGTATCCTGCTAAAATCATCGGTTCGCTATCGTTCTTGGCATTGCCTACATTTACAGACCAGCACTCTGGCGAGACCTTCGTGGTGACAGATGGCGCAAAATTCACGACGGGATCAGATTGTTTCCGTCTGAAGTCCCATACTTTCACAGACCCATCTCGACTTCCTGTGACGATCACTTTCGAGTGTTGATTATAGCATCCATCTATGCAATTGATGATTGATTCGTGCGCGTTTTTTACCACTCGCGTTGGTTTGGTCAAGTATTCCACATCCCAACAGAGAAGTTGACCAGAAAAATCTCCCGCGATAAACTCGCGTTCAATCGCGTCTGAACCGGCAAAGGTCCCGCATTTCATCGCGTGGTCGTGTTCGCATTTTCCTTTTGCGTTCATAACGAGACGAGAGGATGGTTTTGCCGGTGATGAAGACAAAGGAGATAAAGAAGAAGCCTCCTCGTCCAGAGGGTGCGTGTTTTCAAGCTCAAAGACTTGGAGACTTCCGGTGCCTCGAGCGTGCGCTCCTAACACGCAAAACCGAGCACTGGATGGGATCCATTTCACGTCGTGAATGGTTTCATCCAAAGCTATCGAGCTGTGGACGGATATCTGAACACCAGACGATGATGACGATTCGTCGCGCAGACGCATGTTCAAGAAAAGAAGTGATGGATATTTTTTGCGATATTGTTCTTTTTGTATTATTATTAAATATATTTTTACGTAGCTACTCTGCCAATCTAAACATGAGCTTTCTCTGATCCTCCTCTTTCCTCTCTTTCTCTCTATGAACTCGTTATCGGATTCGTCATCACATACTAGACTGCCTTGCTATTTCTAACGCGCAAGATATTATTTTTTTTGTTTTTCAATTAGAGACGCAACAGCTTCTTCTAACACGGCGCTCGTTGGTGCTCTCGGCGTAAAAATGTACATACTCCAATTTCTCATTGTTGTCACACACATACTCGTCATTTCGACTTCGCCTCGTCTTCCACAATCAACTCTCTCCCTCCCTTCTCTACTATTACTGTTTTAAAATGTTCTCTCCCTTCAATATAATTCTTCGTTTCCGTTTACCCTGCTGCGTGCTCAATTACAGACACACACATGCTCTCTCTCTCTCTCTTTCTCTCTCTCTCTCTCTTCTCTAAAAATTCTCCCACTCCTCCTCTCTCTTTCTCACTCACTCACATCACCCTCTACACCAATAATAAAAATATTATTTAACCCAACGACGGGAAAGCAGCGTTGTCCGCAACGTTGATGTTGGCGCCTCGGCCGCCTCGGCCGCCGCCGCCGCCACCACCGCCGCCACGAGCGCCGGAGTTGCCGCCACGGCCACCACCAGAGTTGCCGCCACGGCCACCACCAGAGTTGCCACCTCGGCCACCTCGTCCACGGTCACCTCCGCGTCCGCCGCCGCCGCCGCCGCCGCCGCCACCTTTACCTTTGTCTCCACGGTTGCGGTCGCGTCCACCGCGGTCACGGCCTCGGTCGCGTCTGTCGTCGTCGCGGTCGTTCGATTCAGTTGGGGCAACCTTGAAGTTCAAGTCGAGCGTTTGCTTCGCCTTCACTTCCTTTTCGCCACGTTTACGAAACTTCGCGTCGACTTTGAGCATATCAAGATGATTCTCTTCGTCCTCGAGTTTCTTTGGCGCTGCCATGGACTCGAAAGCAGAAGAGTCAACCGCTCTGGCCGGCCCAGTCTTGGCGAGGGCTGCCACGGCTTTCTTCTTCTCCTCTTTGAGTCTCATGGCCTCTTCCAAGGAGATTTCGTTGGACGGAGCTTCCATTTCTTGCTCCGTGGCAGATTCGTTGCCTCCATCGTCCATTTTGGCATCGAGTTCGTCACCAGCTTTGCCCCAGTTCCCTTTACCGGCGCCTCCTTTGTGTTCGGAGGACTTGCCGTGGTGGGTTCGGTCGTGCTTACCAGAAGTGTGCTTCTTCTTGTCGCCTTGCTGGCCCTTGGCACCGTATTGCTTTTCCTTCGCGCCGCCGGTGACTTCCTTGTGCGAAGCCGGTTTCGCTTTGTCTGTTATTCAGGTAATGAACAAAGAGAGATGTCAGTTAATTAAAAACAAACAAGCCACAGAGAGGAGTGTTTTTCTCCAACAACCCAAAATAAAGAAAAACAACGAATTGAGGGAGAGAGGGTTAGCTCGAGTGACTGGACGCAATCGTGAGGATATATATCTACGTTTGAACGTATGTATTCCTCTGAAACCAATCAATTCGAACGTACAGAACATATTTACATTCGTTTCGATTGGTATCGAGATGAAATAAATCTCGCGCAGAGCTCTCGCGGTATCGATTGCGTTCGCAAATTGCACTCACTCTCTCGCTCATTCTTCGTTGAAAAGGAGCCAAAAACAAGGCGAAAACTTGCTTGTTGCATTTAACAATTTTCGAGGAGAGGGAAGGAAAAAAAAGAAATTTCGCACCTTTCGCGGCGACGGGATTCGGCCCGTCTTCGCCTAACGCGGCGAAAGGATTAGCGGACATGATACGATGTCCTTTCAAAAACTAAAAGTCGTGATAGAATGAGAAAGTTTTGTTTAAAGCTCGAGTGAGACGAAGCTTATGTATGCCGTTTTTCGGAAAAACAGAGTGAACCGCTTTTAGATATCTCCTACCCGAGTCTGCCCCTTTTTTGGAGGGCGAAAAAGGAAAAAAGAGAGAAAGAGGGGGAGAAGAGAAGTTTTTTCGTAAAAATCGTCGTCGTCCACTCGTCCTGTCCTCCTTTCAGATCGAAAAAAAAAAGAGTTCGTCACAACAACAACAACAACAACACACAACAAAGGAAGAGAGAGAGAGTGTGTGTGCGTGTGAAGAAGACAAAGAAGAAGAAAAAGAAGAAGAAGAAGAAAAAGATGGATATCGTTCCAGGCACGGCGGATTCGTTTTCATCGAAAGCGTCCAAAAAGTCCAAAACTCGAGACTGGGAAAAGACGAAAGAGCACTGCATTCGTTGGGCATTTTCGACCGGGCAAGCGGCGTGGACGTTTGGAACTACGTTTTTAGTCTTGGTCGTGCCATTAATCGTGCAATTGCATCGAGAGGAACAGATGATGGAGATGGAGAAAGAACAAATGGGAGTGTTGGCGGATCAGCAACAACAGCAGCAGCAACAATTATAACTTTGATTCTTGAAAGCTTGAAACACCAGACATAGATTAAAAACAACGTTCTTTTCTCTAAAGCGCGCGATAGAAAAAGATGTCCGGAGCCGCATCGTCTCTTCTAGAAAAAGCTAGGCCTATCCTCGCTCTGTATAGACAAATCTTGCGAACACACGTTGCCGCTTTACCGGAGCCGATGAAAACGTTAGGGGATAAGTACGTCCAATCGGAGTTTCGTCAACACCTGAGGAGCACACAGACGACGAAGGAACACTGGAGAGAGTTTCGCGTGCAGTGGACGACGTATTTGTCCCAAATTCGTGGTGATGCGGGTGGAGTGAGTGGAGAATTAGATCCAGAGATTTTAGCGAATTTGCCTGAAGATAAGAAAGAGCAGCTCAGACGTTTACAAGAAGAGACTTCGAAGCCGTTTTCGATGGAAGCTAATAAGGTTGAGAAGGATTCCGCGAAGTAGATACAAGTTTAGTAAAGTATACGTGTGGCGGTCAAGACATGCACACGTACACATAGAATAGGATAAGCATACATTTTGTTCAATAATACCATTAAAATTCCAACCATAATCACAAAGCACGACGACGAGTATATGTAAAGATCCCTTCTTCTCAAACCTCGTTTAAAATTATTCCCCTCGTTAAAAAAAATACGCTCAGAAAAGTGATGCATCACGCTCGATGTACCTGTAAATCTTGCACCTCCGTGCGCAATGATTCTATACTCCGGTTCGACAAAAAGCTCAACGATGAGACGAGCGAAGCGTTCGCATCTCAAATCCTCTGCGATGTGCGCGAACTCATGGTAGACGACGAACAGGACGAAGAGGAAGAAGCACTGAAAAAGCGCATAAAAAACGAGAAGAGGGAGGAGGAAGAGACGGCGGAGAGAGTGCTCGTGTCGAATACTAGTGCGACAAACGCCGCAAGTTCAATCACCTTGAGAGAAATGAGCGCGTTATTATCGCCCATTCATCGAGAGTTGATCGAGTTACGAAGCGAAGTCACAAAGTTAAAGAGTGATATCGAAACACTTCGCAGGAATAAGGAAGAAAAAGTCTCGCACGAACAGGTCTCGAAGATTGAGCACAAGTTCTTCCCGCTTTCGGTATCGCCGATAACATACGACTCATTCAAAATTTCATCACTTGGCACATCCTCCGTAGAAGAAAATGGAGAAATCACGCTGCTAAGTGAAGTGGATCGAATGCTATCAGGCGTTCGACGGCAGTGCGCATAATATGAGAATTGTTATTTCTTTCGTAATACTAACGTATAGCTTAATCTTAATGTTATTACACGTCGAGATTCATCAAGTCCGGTCCTTCATCTTCGATGAACTGGCGGCGCGGTCCTACTTTATCGCTCATTAACAGCGAAAACGTGTGATTGACCATAGCTGCATCGTCCACCGTGAGTCTGCGCAAAGTTCTTGTCTTGGGATCTAACGTCGTATCCCATAGTTGCTGCGGCATCATTTCACCCAAACCTTTAAATCGCTGCAAATTCTTTGGTTGATTATCTCCTAATGTATCTAAGTGTTTCTTGAGCTCTAATTCGTCGTAGCAATACTTCACATTTTTCTTTCCCGACTCGACTTTATAAAGTGGAGGCACGGCAACGTAGATGTGTCCTTGTTCGAACAGCGCTTTTTGATATCGATATAAAAAGGTCAATAAAAGCGTTCGAATGTGCGCACCATCAACATCGGCATCGGTTAAGATGATTATTTTTGAGTATCGCAAGTTGTTCACATTGAAATCTTCACCCATGACGCCGAGACCGAGCGCGGTCACCATCGATTGAATTTCCGTGTTCTTATACATAGCCTGTTCGTCTTTACGTTCGACGTTCAAAATCTTACCACGCAACGGCAACACCGCTTGAAACGCGCGATCTCGTCCTTGTTTGCACGATCCACCGGCGGAGTCACCTTCGACGAGAAAAATCTCAGTTTCGTCGGCGTTTGAGTTCGCGCAATCGGAAAGTTTACCTGGCAACGAAGACGATCGCAACACGGATTTCCTGCGCACTAAATCTCGCGCTCGTTTAGCCGCCTCGGAAGCTTTGAGCGCGGCTTGTGCTTTTTTGAAAACGGAGGATAAAACCTCGGGATGAAACTCGAGGTATTCCGTGAACTTTTCTGAAATCATAGCTTCGACAGCTTTCCGCGCTTCGGAATTTCCAAGACGAGTTTTCGTTTGACCTTCAAACTCGGGTTGTGGCACCCACACGGCAATGACGGCTGACAAACCTTCGCGAATGTGATCCCCTCCTAAATTAGTATCTTCTGCTTTCAACAACTTCGCTTTTCTTGCCGCAGTGTTGAAAGCACGCGTCAACGAAAATTTCAAACCGTCGATGTGAGATCCACCGTCGATGGTCCGAATCGAGTTTGCGTAGCCTAAAATCGTATCCGAGTAATCATCGTGCGTCCACTGCAAACATAACTCAACTTTAACTCCTTCGTGCTCTGTTTTCAACGTAATCGGTTCGTGGATTGCATTTTTATCGCTGTTCAAATCTACGATGTAATCCGTCAAGCCGTTCGGGTATTTCAACACGTCTTCTTTCATTTCCTTGGTTTTGCTATCCACGCTCGTAAAGCGAAGCTCGGCATTCGAGTTCAAAAACGCTAGTTCTTTCATTCTTGCGCGAATAATGTTTGGATCAAACTCTTGTACTTTTTGGAAAATCATGTTATCGGGCTTAAATCGCACTCGTGTCCCGGTTTTCGGATTCCCATCTTTTGCCTTTCTCTCAGAGACTTGTAGCTCCGAAGTTGTCTTCCCTCTCGAAAACGTTTGGAAATACTCCTTGTCGCCTCTCCAAACCGTCACTTCTAACTCTTCCGATAGAGCGTTCACGACTGAAACGCCCACGCCGTGCAGGCCGCCACTCACGGAATATCCCGACTCGGCTCCGCCAAACTTACCGCCGGCGTGTAATATCGTCAACACTGTTTCCAAACTTGACTTGCCAGTTTTTGGGTGAATCTCAACTGGAATCCCGCGACCATTATCAGTTACGACGACGTGTCCTGTTTTCTCCAACGTCAGCTGGACATTACTCGCGTGATTTGCTTGAATCTCATCCACGCCGTTATCTAATATTTCCCAGACTAAATGGTGCAAACCTTTCGTGGAGGTGTTACCGATATACATCCCGGGACGTTTGCGTACAGGTTCTAACCCTTCCAAGACTTGAATAGAACTCGAATCGTAATCTTGCATGCTCTCGCTGGAAGTAGAAATCGCTCGAGTTGCTGTTTTTGTTAACGGTGAAGAGCAAGATGACGTTAAGGAAAGCCGGCGCTGCGGTTGGTGCTGTTTTGAGAAAAAAGTAGTTGTAGGTGATCGACTCCTGCTCGTATCGCTCGAATGCTGTCTCGCCGCCATGGCGACTGCACCATTCCGACTCTCGCTTCTTCCTCCGAAACCAACGATATTGTTGAGTGTTGATGAGAGCATTCCACTCGTCCAAGGTGAAGACGACGACGAGGAAGGGCAAAGCAGATTTCTTCTACTTCGAGAGAAGAACGTTCGTTGCATTTTCTTTACCAGTTTGAATTTGTTGTCGACGATGTCGTTACGAAGAAAAGAGGAGGAGGAGGAGGAGGAGGAAAGACGAGGCCCGTTGATGTTGTTCGTGGATGTATTCGATGAAGTTGTCTGTCTGCGTTGTCGTCCGTGGAGGATAGATGGTGATGTTGATGATAAAATTTGGTGCATATAAAGCGGCGTGTTGTTGGGTGTGTGCTCCCTCCTTTCGCGCGGACAACAAAACTTATGATGAAGAGACGATTTGGGCGAGAGCGAGAAAAGAAAGCGAAAAATCAGGTTTCAGAACCACTTTTGGCTCTCCTCCCTTCTTTCGTTCTTTTTTCCTCAGTTTTTTCCCTCCCTCTCCCCCTCCCCAAGAAGAAGAAGGCTCTTTCTTCTCTGTATCGTACTAAGGGGAGGAAGAGGGAGAGAGAGAGATGCCGGTACCACCGAAAACGCCTCGGTCACCGATGACTCCGAACAGTCAAGCGATGACGAATAACGTCTTACTGGACGGGTCTCTTTCCGAGAGGAGGAAATCGAAAATCCCAATCGAATTGTGGGTGAGAGGCATCGCGTTACTCGGCGTCCTCTTAATAGCCGTCTTATTAGTCATGCACGGGTCGAGAAATCTGTCGTTGAAAGACGACGTGATACCAAAGATTAGTAACCCGGTAAACTTCTTCATCTTTAACGCGGTCGTGACCTCATTCGCGGTCATTCCCGGAGCGGCTTCGGCGACGTGCGTTGCCGCCGGGGTGATTTTTGGTGCTGGCTTTGGTACTATTTTAATTGTTTTATCCGCGGGTACAGGCGGTGTTATTTCCTTCTTCATCGCGAGATACGCGGCGAGACCGTTGATAGAGAAGTTATTTATTACAGAGGGCGGTAGGTTTCAAATTCTCGATCAAGCGGTTGTCAGAGACTCGAGGCAAATCGTTTTGCTCTTACGTCTCTCGCCGTTTTCGCCGTATACTGTGATGTCGTACTTACTCGGGTTAACCGCTGTTCCGTTTTGGCCGTACTGTTGGTGCACCTACGCTGGAATAGTTCCGGCGAGTTTTGTGTACGTGTACTTGGGAGTGACGGGGCGTAAAGCAGCGAACGGTTCGAAAGCCTCGCACGTGGAGTTGTTGTTTTACGTGTTCGGTTTAGTCGTGACGGTGCTCGTGACGCAGAGGATAGTAGCGATATACAACGAAGTTTTAGGAGCAAAAGTAGGAGGTGTAGACATAGGACCTCAGTGTTTTAGCACGGCGAGACCGGGTGGGATACCCGAGGAAGGAGAGGAGATCGAGATGGCGGAAAAATCCATAGGGGACGAGTTTGCGAGCGAGTTGGATAGGATGAAGGAGATGGAAAACGGCGAGATGAGCAACGGAGACGTTTTGTTAGCTCCTTTGTCACCGACTCGAAAAGGTAGCGCACCAGTCGCGGTGATATTAGGTAGGGGTGACTCAACGTCGTTGCGCAGTTCCGGATTTCATCCGAAAGGCGGCGACGCGCGAGCACGCAAAAATGTAGAATAGCTAATAAATCCATCTTTTAATAACGCTCTAATAAGTCATTTATATAATAATCTATAAGTCCTTCATACTACAACAACACAATTAAGAAGATTTCGAACACAAAGCGAGCGGATTCTTCTGTTCTAAATCAGCTTCTTTCCTATTTCTTGGCACGCAACTCGGCAGAACGTCTCTCCAGTGTTGATGCCCTGTATGCTTCAACCACGCCCCGCCGTTGGATTCCATTTGCTCCAAGCACCCTTTCCCGTCGCACAAACTCATCTTGTCCACGTCTTTCGGCAAGCACATCGCCGAGCCTCGTGTAATTCCCGAGCAAATGCCCATCGCTGCTCTCGCGGCGACTGAATAGCACGACCGAATGCACATGCGGTGCATTTGTGGGTACACATCGATAGGGACCAAGTGGATATTTGGCAACGCGTTCAGAGAAGTCAAACCGGTCCATCCTTTGATTCTCTGCAACGCATCCCAATGACACCAGTGCCAACACTCCACAGGATTTTCGTCCGGGTTACACTGGTTCCAACTCTCACACTCTGTGCCTTTATACGGCATTCTACCTTCTTCTCTCCATCCTTCGGCTAAAACATGCCACACGGCCGGTTGGTCTCTTTTAAAACCAATCTTTTCGTCGTTTTCTGCATTTACACTGTGCACGGCGTTCATCACCTTTTCGAAAAACTGCGCGCTCCACGTCGTCGTTCGGGCAATCATTAAACCAGAGTTGATCCATATTTGATCGGTATCTCCAAACAGCAGATCCTTATCTCTCGGCCACGCTTTCGCGTAGTATGAAAGCGGTGCCCAACTTGCAAACCAGGCATCTAAATCTACGTGACAAACGGTGTCAAAATCTCCCGTTGAGATCAACGCACCCATCGCTAAGTGCTTTGCAAACTTCCCCGACCGTCCTTCTAAGGTTTTCTGTTTTACTAATGAAAGGTAATTGGCGTACTTGTGCGATTTCGCGTACTCCAAGTGATTGAGCAAAGTTCGATGATACTCGCTCAACATTTCCACGTTTGTCGCCGAAGACACGATGGCGAGTTTGCCGACGTTCTCCCCTTCTGATTCTATACTCCACGTTTCTTCTATTCTATCGTCGTTTCCCACGCTCGTCGTCGCACGAAAGTGTTCACACGTCAGCTCGTTCATATTTATCCCCGTATTTCCTACTCCTAAGTGTACTACATGCGTGCGGCCGTCGTCGTACAACACTACTTTCGGTTCGTTCGCGTCCACGGTGAAGAAACACTGCAGTTGCTTATACCCTTCTTCTTCTTCTCCTCCTCCTCCTTTCTCTCCTAACCTGACATCTTTCACGTACTTGTGAATGTCAAAATCTTCCCCCCACGTCGGTCGGTCTGGAATTTGTCCTTGCACCACGTACTGTTTCTTCGTCTGTCTCGTTTCCTTTGGATTTCTCAATTTCACTTCTCCCTCTCCTCCTTTCACAGAGGAATATCTCTTCGAGAAGACTCGAGAAGTCCCGAACGAAAACCCGCTTCGACTGAACATCAGCTTCAACGAACTCTCGGATATTCTTCTCAGCGTCGGGTCCCCGGGAAACCACGTCTTCAAGAATACGAACGTTTGCATAAACACATACAAAATGAACAGAACAATCAGGCGACGGCAATATCTGTTTTTCTTGAGCAAGATGAACAACGACGACGACGACGAAAACGACGACGACGACGACGGTTTGTTGTTGTTGTACGAATGATGATGATGCTGATGCGAGGACCTGTACATCGTGGCCATCGGTGATGTACTAACGCTGCTCCCGTTTTTTCGTCTGCCGTACTTGAACAGCAGGCTTTTCATGTATTGGAAGCAGCGCAGCAGCCCGACGAGACCACCACGCAGGAAAAGTTTTTGGAAAGAGTTTTGGTTTTGTTCTTCTTTTCTGCATTTTCTGGATTTTTCAAACAACAGTTGACTTTTACACAAAAACTCCACGCAAACAACGACGACGAATGAAGACGACGAAAAACGAAGACGACGAAGAATATCAGAGAAAATAAAATGACGACGACGACGACGATT
>Ga0115555_1000782_pt1 | contig 21794 bp, 20 predicted proteins | sample COGITO_mtgs_1104_2_FD_87285 | JGI IMG/M metagenome (GOLD analysis project Ga0115555, IMG submission 87285) | Pelagic marine microbial communities from North Sea - COGITO_mtgs_110407 | ecosystem: Environmental > Aquatic > Marine > Epipelagic | place: Germany:Helgoland, sampling site Kabeltonne... | reverse complement strand
TTGCCCGTTGATGATATTTTAGAAATTAAGTACCCTGTTCTATCCTACCCCGAGAAAGTAAAATCGGTAAAACTGGATACGAATCCAGTAATTGAATCAAAACTCATGGGCATTAGAGGACAGTATTTGCTTCTGGAGAACGGGCAAGTTATCAATCTCAGAAGCCATGCTGGTTATCGCATTAAGATTGAAGGATAATAGCAAATGAATTTAAGGCAAAAGAAAATAGCTGTGTTCGGTGGGCTTTTCCTATCAACCCTATTCCTGTGCTTATTTTTTATCAATGGCTTTCTTTCTTCATTTACCGAAGATTTGCTTCGCGAGCGACTGAGCGAGCAACCCAACAAGCTTTATAATATTTCCTTCGAAAAGCTTAAACTGGGAGTCTTCGAAGGAGAAATAAAATTGAGTAACATTATAATGTCCATAGACACCAACTACTTGGATAGCCTAAAGACCAGCAAACACTATCCAAAAAGCTTATACTCTGGAACAGTTGATGAAATAAAACTAAGTGGAATTAATGCCTTAGACATCTAATTCAATCAGGTGATAAGTGTAAACACATTAAACATAAGCCAACCTGAAGTAAAACTCTTACTTACGGATTCTAAAGACAGTATAGATTCCATAAGCAATACCTCTACTGGTGGAATTAAAGAGTTACTAATAAGCCTTAACCACTCTAGAATAAACAGTATCAGCATTGAAAAGGGAACGCTAATCGTAGAATCGGAGCTAGGCGGAGTCAAACGTCGAGTTGGAAATGCTGAAAACTTTCACTTGAAAGTTCAGAATTTCGAATTAGATTCCTCTCAACACGATCATCCTTTTAAAGTTGAAGAAGTTAAAATAGGTTTTGAAAACGCCGAATTCGACTTATCGCCAACATATTATATGAAGTTAGCTCAATTCAGTTTTTCTTACCAAGATTCGACGCTTTACGCTGAAAATTTCCAACTAATTCCAAAGCTAACGGTAAAGCAATTCGCTGAACGATATCCTTACAAAAAAAACAGAATGGATGTCAATATTTCCTCACTCATCTGCAGTGCGGTTAACTTTGACAAGGTACTTTTTCAAGAAAAAATTGAAATTGGAAAATTTGATGTTTTAGACGGCAATGCCCATATTTCTAAGGATCATACTAAAGCCTGGCCGAGCAGGAAACGATTTAGTAATCCAATTGAACTCCTACAAAATGCACCAATAGCAACGGTTATTCAGGAATTAAATATCAAAAACACAACATTGATTTCAGAGCAAATTATGCCTGGAAATGAAGCCAACTCGATATTAGCAATAAACGATATGAATGTTTCTTTATATAACCTAGCCAATGATTCTGCAGCATTAATTGCCAATTCAGTTATGAGGCTTGAACTTAATTTAAAACTAATGGGAACTGCATTTTTGAGTGTGAATGGGACATTTAATCTAATAGACGAACATCAAAATTATGCGCTGAATGCCAGGATGAAAAGTACACCACTCCAACTCTTTAACCCATTATTAAAAAGTGCAATACACGTCGAGATTGCTTCTGGTCAGCTGAATGAAGCTCTCATTGCTTTGAAAGGCAACAAGTATCAAATAACTGGAACTACTGAATTGAACTATTCAAACGCTACTATTGCTTTTGAGCAAAAGGATGCTGGCTTTTTATCCAAACTCAAGAAAAATATGATTTCAGGATTAGCGAATACTTTGTTAAAGACCAACAACATAAAAGGAAAATCAAACTATAAAATAGGACAGGTCTATTATCCTTATGACCATTCCGTGCCTTTTGTGCGTTCCATTTGGCTTGCTATTCAAATTGGAATTATTGACACTATGATTCCTTTTGATATCAACAGAAGTTCTAGCAGTAAAACAACGGGTAAAAGATCCGCAAAATCAACTCAAACATCTGTTCGTAAGCACAAAAGAAAAAAACGTTCAAATTGAGGTATGACTGATTCGCAACCTCTTGTTTCAATAATAATGGCAGTTAAGGATACCGCTCCATATCTGCGAACTTGCTTGGACTCAGTCCTTGCCCAAAGCTATTTCAACTGGGAATTGATAGCTGTAAACGATCACTCTAGCGACGAAACCCCACAAATCTTGGCTGAGTATGCCGCGCGCGACCAGCGTATTATTTATGCTGATGGAGAAGGACATCGACTCATTCCGACTCTTCAAAAGGCTTATTCACTTTCTTTAGGGACACTAATTAATCGCATGGATTCGGATGATAAAATGCCCGCTTACAAGATTGAAACCCTGGTTTCTGAATGGCTAAAACACGGCAAAGGCCATGTAATTGCTGGTGGTACGCAGCACTTTGTAGATAAGGGCGTTGTAGGTGATGGTTTTTTGAAATACGAGCGCTGGTTGAATCGAGTAGCTAAAAACAACTTGCACTTTCAAGAAATCTATAAGGAGTGCGTTATTCCGTCGCATTGCTGGATTATTCATCGCGATGATTTTGACGACATTCACAACTTTAAACCTATGGTTTATCCGGAAGACTATGATGTTTGTTTTAGAATGTATGCTGGAAAACTAAAGGTGATTGGAATTGATGTTATCCTTCATTATTGGAGAGATCGCAGTAATCGTATTTCTAGAACATGGGCCGAATATAAAGACAATCGATTTTATGAACTTAAAGTAAAGTATTTCAATCAATTAGATAGAGATACTTCAAGAGAATTGGTAATATGGGGTGCCGGTAAAAATGGTAAGGATTTAGTTAAACTTTTTATTGAATTCGCTCCAAATAAACCAACTTGGGTTTGTGACAACGAACGTAAGATTGGAAGAGACATTTACGGTATCATCATGCAATCTACAACTGCAATTCCAGCAATGAATAACCCTCAAATAATCATTGCAGTCTCCTCTCCTACTGATAAACTGGACATTGAAGCGCAATTAAACAGTTGGGGAAAAGAACCTCGAAAGGATTATTGGTTTTTTAATTAAAAAGTAGTCTTCCGCTGATTCCGCAGATAAACGAAGAGTGTCGCAAAGAAAAGCAGCCCGCAGATTCCACAGATAAACGCAGATTTTTTATTTCACTGTCATTCTAGAAGAATAGTTGAACTTATCGACGAAGGAGATTTAGGGAAACTTCTATGTGGAATCTAAATGAACTATACGAGGAACAATCTATTGGTTGAGCTTTAACGCAGATTGCCTTAATGAAAATTAACCCGCAGATCTCGCTGATGAACGCAGATTTCTTATTTCACCGTCATTCCAGAAGAATAGTTGAACTTATCGACGAAGGAGATTTAGGGAAACTTCTATGTGGAATCTATATGAACTAAACGAGGAATAATCTATTGTTTTAGCCGTAACGCAATACGATTTAACCTAAATCCGTATTTTTACCCCAATGAAAAAACAACTCCTACTCACCTGTTTAATTACCCTCAGCACTCTTTTTTCTGTTGCGCAAAAAGACACAGCATATATTTACACATTTGGCGGGGAAAACGACGAACAAGGCCGTGACATTGAGCTAACATCCGATAGCGGATTTATTATGGTGGGTTCAACTAGTAGCTTTGGCGCTGGAAATTCGGATATCTATTTAGTTAAAGTAGACTCAAATATTAACTACGAATGGTCTGCTGCAATTGGGCATGAGTTTACCGAGTTTGGACATGCAGTAAAACAAACTGCAGATAACGGTTACATTATTTGTGGTTATACCAATAGCATAGGGAATGGAAGTTATGACGCCTACCTGGTGCGCACCGACGATAAAGGAAAGTTACTATGGGAAAAGACATTTGGTGGGTTTGAATGGGACTTTGCTTACGATTTGGAAATAACCGCTGACGGCGGTTTCTTAATCGTTGGAGAAACCCACAGTCTTGGCAATGGAAATGCAGATGCCTACCTTATAATAACGGATAAAGACGGTAATTTACTTTGGGAAAAAACCATGGGCGGTACTGGAAAGGATATTGCTCATGCCCTAATTGCAACCAAAGACGGGAATTTCGCTTTTTGTGGTGAAAACGCAAGTAAAAACCCAGCGAACAAAGGTGACGCATGGTTGGTGAAGTTTGATGGGAATGGGGATACGTTGTGGGATAGAACAATCCTTAGTACAGAATATACTACAATCAATGATTTAATTGAAAATGACTCAAAATACTTTTCTGTAGGCTCTTCATATGAAATAAATAAAACAATCTTAGACATATACACGATTTCATTTAATGATAAAGGAGAATTCCTATGGGATTACTATCATGGCGGAGTGAACCAAGGGACATTAAATAAAAAAGACGAAGGCTTTTCTATTGACATTAATTCGAAAGGATCACTAATTATTGTTGGCTCTTCAGCTTCTTCCGGTAATGGTGGGAGTGGGTTATATTTTAGTGAAATCTACCAAAGTAATGGCTTCTATAAAGCGGGACCAACTTTTGGCGATAATCGAGATGAAATGGGTTATTCTAATATAAGTCTTCCAGAAAAAAATATTGCATTTGGTAATACTTATTCTTACGGAGTTGGCTATAACGATATGTACCTTATTGTTATCCCAAATGATACAATTGCACAAGAATATAATCTTAAAATTAGCAGTGACACATCAAAACTAACTGACGTAATAAATACAATTTCTGATGAACTGGACTTCCAAAGTGCAGATCAATACTTTTTCCCAAACCCGTCAAGAGATGAAGTTAACTTTGATCCGGATGAAATAGATATTCTACACATTACTAATATATTAGGAGAAACAGTAAAACCAGAACTCAAAGACAATACTGTTACGTTTTATAGACCAGGCTCATACTTCATTTCCTTTTTAAGAAAAGATATTATAGAAACTTCTTGTGTAATAATTCAATGATGCCAAGGGAGAATTCCTATTTATCTTATTTTACTTATTTATGCGCATTAATTCTTGGCTATGTAACCATTGGGATACTAGTTAAGTATTTATTATACAGCGATATATCCATATCCCCGATTTGGGATATAGAACATTACCTTTGGATTAAGGATAATGGTTATAAAGGATTTCGAGTAGTTTTCTTCCCTCTTTTCCCTTGGTTATGGAGATTTACTAATTTGTCATTATTTGGTATTTCTATTTTTAATTTAATTCTGTTTTTAACAAGTTCCAGCTATTTTGCTTTTAGGTTTAATATTCCCAAGGCCACATTTCTTTTATTAATAAGTATTTTTTCAAGTTTATTTTACGTTGTTCCGTATAGTGAATCAGTTTTTTTTACAACGCTTGTTTTCTCATCTTTAGCAATTGAATACTATGATAAAAGATATTCATTAGGATTTCTATTTGCTTCGATTTCCCGCCCAGCATCAACAATTCTTATTCCGGCATCGGTATTCATGTATTTATTAAATATAATTAGAGGAAATGATAAAAACATAGCCCTAATCGCTAAATATTTAATCCTTTCTTCCGGAATTGGAATTATTCTAATTATGATTCTGAACCAAATCAATACTGGCAACCCAATATCATTCTACTTAAATCAAAAAATCTGGGCTTCAGAGTTAGCAATTCCAACTTTACCTTTACGGTCTTGGGGAAGTGGATTAGCAATTAGACTTGATTTTTTTGCATTATCAACTGTTCTATGCTTTGTCTTCTTTTATTTCAAAAACAAGGCTTTTAAGTCACAGGATGCGTTGCTCGATTTTTGTTTAGGTTATGTTCTTTGGTTTCTGCTTATTACTTTAGCATTTAGAGGTGGCAGCCTCCACAGTTTTAATCGCTTTATCTTCTGTACACCTTTTTACATATACCTTGGATATAAACTTCTCTTAAACAACTCAATTAATTTAAAGACAGCATTAATTATATATTTAAGCCTAACTTGCCTTAGTTTTTTAGCCAACAGTTATGTTCATATTCGAACTTTTTTATGGTTTCAAATACCTATTATTTACCTTATTACTTACATATATTGTATTGGTAAATCAAAACACTTTAACGGATTCAATATTTTCTTCTTGGTCATAAATGGTGTGATTTTAAATATTCTTCTTATGGAATTCTATTCTGGAAATTGGATCGCTTAATCTTACCTAACAACAAACTCAGTTCGACGATTTTTCGCTCTACCCTCTTCCGATTCATTATCGGCTATTGGTTTTGAATCACCATAACCAACGGCAATAATTCTTCCGTCCAATGCTCCATTTTCAATCAAGTAACTTCGAACTGCATTAGCTCTGTTCTTTGACAGTTCTTTGTTCAATTCGGCACTACCCACATTATCGGTGTGTCCTCCTATCTCAACCGCAACTTTTGGGTTTACCTTCATAAAACTCAGTAATTTATCCAATTCTACTTTCGAAGATTTCTTCAATTCAAAGCTACCCGTTTCAAAAAATACATTTTTCAGCACCATGCTGGCGCCTTTCTTTATTGGAATCAATTCTATTTGCAAAACCTTAGGCTCTGTAGCTGTTTGCTCCTTCAATTCAAAATTGTCAGAATAAAACAAAAAACCTTCTTTAGAGACGTTTAGAGCGTAATCCTTATTCGCTGGCAAACTCGCCAAAAAAGAGCCGTTTAGTTTATCAGACTCGGTACTGGTAATGATTTCTTCGCTCGCCAAATCAATCAACTGAATCATTGCTTTTAACGGAGATTTTGTCTCTGCATTGATTACTCTTCCTTTTATGTAAGAAGACGTGATAGGCTGTGCATCCTTGTATAAGTCAAATTGATAAATATCCAGCATCCCCAATCCTCCTTCTTTCTCCGAAGCGTAATAAGCCAATCTTCCTGAAGGGTCAGCTATCATTCCAAATTCATCCAGTTCAGAATTAATTGGATAGCCAATGTTTTTTACCTCCCCCCAATTGCCGTTAGGTTGTTTTCGTACAAAATAGATGTCGTGCCCACCCATTCCAGGCCTTCCGTCTGAACTGAAATACATTGTTTGCCCATCGGCATGAATGTGGGGTGTAAAGTCTGAACCGGCTGTATTAAAACTCACTGGTTTTGGAATTCCCCATGTTCCGTCACTATTTTTATCGGATTGCCAAATGTCGGTTCCTCCCGCTCCACCTTTTCTGCTAGAGGCGAAATAAAGCGTTTTCCCATTTGGAGATAAGCTGGGGTGACTTTCCCAAGCACCAGTATTGATTTGAGGACCCATATTAGTCGGTGTTAACCACTTTCCTCCCTCAAATTGTGTTACGTATAAATCACAACTCCCATAACCTCCTTGAAGTCCACAGGCAGTAAAAAACAAATATTTACCATCGTGCGAAATGGAAGAAGCACCTTCATTTTTTCTCCTTGAGTTTATAGGCCCGCCAAAGTTTTTAGCACCTCTCCATTTCTTGAATTGATCCAATTCCGAGAAGTACAAGTCTTCTTGAAAAAAAGGTTGTCCGCTGGGACTTGTCCCCATAAACAGCTTAGATGTAAACACAAATAGTTGCCCATCTACCGTAATGGATGGATGGTATTCTTCTTGTTTGGTATTAACCGCTGGACCCATATTCACTGGATCAAATGGAACTGGGTTTTGAATGGCAGTTTTAGCGAATTTGCACACTTCGAGCATCAAATCGTACTTTGATTGCCACGGTGGCGGAATCTTACCTGTTTCCTTCAGTAACTTCAAGTGCTCAAGTGCTTTGTCGTATTGTGCCAAACGCAGCTCCACCGAAGCCAACTGCATGTAAGTCGTTGGTTTAAAAGTTGGGTCAATTGCAATTGCACTTGTATACGATTGTGCCGCTTTTTCAAAATCCTTTTGCTGCATATAAACATCACCTAAATTCAAGTGTGCCTCAATAAATTCAGATTCTATTTCTAGTGCTTTTGTAAACGAAAGAATAGCCGATTGAAAGTTATACATGCGAGCATGCTTTATACCTTCCACATAATTAGCAATTGCCTTTTTCTTTTTGGTTGTGTACTGAGCTTGAGAACTAGATGAACAAGCAAAAAGGCTAAGTATTAGAACCCACTGAAAAACTGAAAATAATTTATGCATAAAAGAAAGTAAGCAAATTAAGTGCCTAGCAAAGAAAGGAAAAAACTATTGAGGAAGGTTTTAGATATTGAAAGCAATTATGGTCGATTTCAGTAAGCTTGAATAAATAAACTATTTCGGTTTTCGCAAAACGTATTACGTAAAACGTCCTCCGTATTAAGAAAAAAAGTGTCGAGTAGGAATTGTTAATTCTCTGTCTGGATCTCTATTAACAAGTCATATTAAACTTTGTACGTTTGCGTAATACGTTGTATATTAGTCGTAAGACGTAATACGCTTAAAACAAAAACCCCGGAATAACTTAATAAACCGAGGCTTTCAAATGACTACTAACTCAACTAATTCTTATTCGGAATCTCCACCAGTACCTTTTTCAAGTAACCCCAAAAACGATCAACAGTTCCTATGTCCACTTTCTCATCGGGTGAATGAGGGTTTTTAATCGTTGGGCCGAATGAAATCATATCCAATTTCGGTTGTGTTCTGCTAATAATTCCGCATTCCAATCCAGCATGAACAGCATTAACAATAGGCTTTTCTTTAAAGTAATCCTCATGAATACCTCGCATAACTTTCAATATCTCAGAATCTGGATTTGGCTCCCAACCAGGATAGCTTCCAGCGTGTTCTACTTCAGCACCAATTAGTTTAAATGTACTTTCTATTTGAGAAGCTAAATCCCATTTTGCTTCGTCAACAGAACTACGCGTAAGAAAATCAATTTTCAAATGTCCATCGTCCATAGACACCCTACTAGTGTTTGTGGATGTTTCAACCAAATCCTCAAAATCGTTACTCATTCTATACATTCCGTTTCTTACAGCATGTATTGCATTGATCATTTTTGATGCGTCTGCTTTATTTGCAACCGACTTCGGCATGTCGGTAGCAACGAACTCTATTTTTAAATTAGGGTCTGTTTTACTGAATTCATTTTTTACAATTCCTTCAAAATCAACAAGTATAGCGCGACAGGAATCAATTTTTCCTGTAGGAATGGTAATCGTCGCAAAAGCTTCTCTTGGGATTGCATTTCGTAAGCTACCGCCATCAAATTTCGAAATTTGGATGCCACATTCGTTCATAAGCTTTAAGAGCAAACGCGCCATAAGTTTGTTACTGTTTGCGCGTTGCAAATGAATATCGCAACCCGAGTGTCCACCAAACAATCCAGTCATATTAATATTAAATGCCGTACCTGAAGGATGCTCCAAACCGTAATGGAAGTTTACCGTAGTATCCACACCACCTGCACAGCCTATACAAAGTTCACCCTCGTCTTCGGTATCCATATTCAAGAGAATATCGCCCTCTACCCAGTTTGGGGTCAAATGTTCGGCACCCGTCATTCCTGTTTCTTCATCAATTGTAAAAATTGACTCAATTGGGCCGTGCTCAATATCTTTACTTGACAATACCGACATTGCTGCCGCTACTCCAATTCCATTATCTGCTCCTAGGGTGGTTCCTTTTGCCTTTACCCATTCTCCATCAATAAAGGACTGAATACCTTGTGTTAGAAAATCAAAATCGGTGTCCGAGTTTTTTTGATGTACCATATCTAAATGAGACTGAAGTACTACACCCATTTTGTGCTCATGACCCGGAGTTGCTGGCTTTTTGATTAAAATGTTCCCAATTTCATCTCTTTCGGTATGCAAGCCAAGGTTTTTTCCGAAGTTCATGATAAACTCAATCACTCGTTCTTCTTTTTTTGAAGGTCTTGGAACTGCATTTAAATCTTCAAAATGATTCCATAAAACTTTGGGTTCTAGGTTTCTAACTTCTTCGCTCATATTTTAATAAAATTTGTTTTCAATATGTGGTCAAATATATCCAAATTTGACTGCACAAAAAGCTGGAAAGACACGTGAAATACAATATTCAACTGCGATTTAACACATCTAAAGATTGGGCAAAATATATTGTCGGACACTTTGATGGTTTTCTGCAAGATCATGCTGATTGTGAGAGAAAAGCTTCTTCAATGGCAATGAGTTTTGTGGCCAAATGCCCCGATAAACACGATATCATTCCAGACCTTATTGAAACCGCCCTAGAAGAGTTAGTGCACTTTAAGCAGGTATATGAAATAATGATAGCCCGCGGTGTCGTTCTCAAACAAGTTATTGAGCAAGATCAATACATAAAACAGCTCATTAATTTATGCCGTTCTGGAAAAGAAGACCGTTTGTTAGACCGGATGATTGTTGCTTCGGTTGTTGAGGCTCGCGGTGCTGAGCGCTTTAGATTAGTAGCAGAGGAATTGGAAAATCCTGAACTCAAAGAGTTTTATGAAACCCTGTGGAAGTCAGAATACAAGCACAGTGATATATTTTTAAGGCTTGCGGAAAGATATTACAGTGAAAATGCAATAAATGAACGCCTAGATTGGTTTTTAAGTCAAGAAGCAGCAATCTGTTCTAAATTACCAAATAGAGCTGCGCTGCATTAATATTAAATGATAAATCATCTTCAAATACTTAATGTCAGTTGGAGTGATTCTGCAAAAGCAGAATCGTATCGAGAACTACTAAGGCTTCTCGATACACCTAAATTTCTAAAAAGTGAAATTTCGGCACTCGAAGGGACAAAAATTTGTAAAAGTCGAAATGAATAACGAAGAAAAAGCATTCAATCGGTTCTTCAAACAATTGAAAATTGAAGATCAAAAACCAGCTAGCGGTAGGATTTTACTTTCGGAACCCTTTTTAGCGGATCCAAATTTTACACATTCGGTAATCCTGCTTGTACGTCACGATACTGAAGGTTCTGTGGGGTTTACAATAAATCATCCCAGCGATACTAAGCTAAACGAAATTCTAGTTGACTTCCCCTCCACTAACTCCTTAGTTTATGTAGGAGGGCCAGTAAGCAACGAGAGTCTTTTTTACCTGCACACGTTGGGCAATAAATTATCGGGTTCAATCAAAATTCAAGAAGGCCTTTATTGGGGTGGCGATTTTGAAGAACTAAAAGAATTGGTTGCATCAGGACAGGTTTCGGAAACTGAAATAATTTACTTGGTAGGTTACTCCGGTTGGGAAAGTGGTCAATTAGAGCGCGAACTGAACAAACACAGTTGGATTGTCACAGATATAAGTACGGAGAATGTATTTAGTGGGAAAAGCAGGGAGCTTTGGAACGAATTGCTAACTCTAAAAAGCGAAGCATTCAAAATAGTTTCAAACTTTCCAGAGGACCCAAATTTAAATTAATGGATATGCAAAAAGAAGAAGAGAATAGTTTCGTGAGATTAATTTGGGACTTTAGAGGCCCCGACGGACTAAAAACTGCAGAGCATCATGCAATTCATCTTCGCGAATTCTTTGAAAAAGAAGGCTTAAAGGAATTAAAGGTGGATTGCTCAACACCATCTGAGTTACACTCAACAGCTTTTGCAGAAGTTCCAATGGAAAGAATGATTGAGTTTAGAGATGCGCTGAAACCAAATCGTGGAGAGTATGTTGAGTAAGTAAATCGTATTACGGTTCGTTTGGGGTTGCAAATTATTTTGTACTAGTTAGTTTTTTGAACAATCTAATGAACTTACCAGAAACAAACAATTGAAAATTAATGATCTAGTAATTAATAATTGTTTCTTTCTTCTTGGCGATCCTTTGCGCCACATCTGTGGAACTTTTCGGTATAGCATACTCAACAGCCAAATCCTTAAAAAGTCTATTTAGATTCTGAACAGCTAGCTTACACCTTAAGCTATGCTTTTCGGGTTCGCTTACGCTTCCAGAATGACAGTAAGTATGAAAGTCAGTACAAATTAAATCAGCGTCAATCTTAGAGCTCAACGGGAGATATCCTTGGCGATCCTCAGCGGAACTTTGCATTACAGCCTTTTGAACCTGACCGAAACAAATAATTCTAAACTAAAAATTTCACCTACTGAAACTCTATTGTGCCGCTTTCTTCAACAACCCCGAGCGGAGTATTGCTGTTAATGTCATAAATCCAGCGCATTTCTTTAGACTTGAGCATATCTATATTGTAGACTCGACCCTGATTTTGACCGTCCCACGTCTTAACTTCAACTTCAGCGAAACCTTCAACTCTTCGCTCCCAGCGATCGGACAATAATAAAACCTGCTCTTTGCTTTTAACGTCACCATTACCTCCAGTAAAACTCCAAATACCCGTTTCTAAGGTGTTTATTGTTTGAGTTCCCGCAGCTGAATCAAGGTATCCAGCCGGATAGGTTTTGCTAATTTCTATCGTATACTTTCCATTTTTATCGAAGGTGTAAGATTGTGTGGATGGAATAGCAGCTAACTCAACATCTCCAAAAGAGATGGTTTCTTTTTCTCCATCAAAAACAATTAAAGTATCTCCCTTTTTTATTTCAGAGAAGGACACCTTCCATTCACTTGCTATGCGAGCCTTACGAGTTTGTAGCGAAAATACGGGGTCATTTTCTCCTTTTTTGCATGAAAAAAGAATAGGGCCTATAAAAAGGGCCAATAAATAATATGTGCTCGTCTTTGTCAAACTGCTTATCCTTTAATATTGAAAAAGTAACTTAACGTTATATTTAATCGCTGAGATAATCCCACTGTGGTAACAGACGAACGATCTGCTCCAAAAGTTCTGTTGCTTGTAGAATTGCCAGATACAGGAGTGTTAACAGTAACTCTTTCCCAATCTCCACCTTCTCTTCTATTGTAAAAACCCAAATGATATTCAGCTCCCAATGCAAAGTTTCTAGCTATATAATAATTGAAGCCTACAATTGCAGTCGCTCCAAAAACAAATCCACCTTCACTTTGGTAATCAATTTCTGTCTTATCTTCTCCAGTAGTATCGATAATGGAAATCGTTGTATTGTATTTTGGTTTGCTGATAAATCCCATAGATAAAGCACCACCAACATACGGGTCTAATCTTTTATCATCTAGAAAGTGGTACTCAACTCCAGGCGAAATGTACAATGCAGTTTGCGAATAGGTTGAATCCATATTAACTTGAGTTGATCCAATAGAGTCTGTGGAATTGCCCTTATAGTTCAACGAATTAATTCCCAATCCCGCTCGAAACACCCATTTATCAGTTACATAATATTTCCCCAACAATACATCAGCTCCAATTGGATCAATAGCAGCAGAGACGCCTAGGTTATTAATCAGTCCCGTAATATTCATACTCGCTCCTGCATACCCCTGAAGAGGAATGTACTGTTTAGGTTTTTCGGAATCACTAGTCTGAGCTATCACACCCATTGATATCAGTATAAAAAATGCAACTATTGAATTCTTCATTGTCAATTATTTTTTTGTCCAACGACTATTTAGCCGCCTTATTATATTTCTACTCTTTTTCTTGCAGCATAGGCACAAAGCTAAACTCACCAAACGATTCTTCCACAACAGAGCCGTCTTCTTGCTTTATAAGTCTTTTCATTTCTTGAACAGAACCTTCTCCTACCGGAATAACTAACTTCCCTCCCACTTTAAGCTGTTGAACCAAGGCATCGGGAATATAAGGTGCACCACAAGTTACAATAATACTGTCGAACGGAGCAAAGGCTTCTTTTCCAGCATAACCATCTCCGTAAAATAATTTTGGTTTATAGCCAATCTTCGGCAAAAACGTCTTGGTTTTATCGTACAAATAACGCTGCCTTTCGATACTAAAAACCTTTGCACCCAAAATCATAAGCACTGCAGTTTGATAACCGCATCCAGTTCCGATCTCAAGTATTTTATCTCCTTTGTTTATTTCAAGCAGACTCGATTGAAAGGCAACTGTGTATGGATGTGAAATCGTCTGTCCCGAACCTATTTGAAATGCCATATTGGAATAAGCTTGTTTCAAAAAAGTTTCGTCAAGAAAATAATGTCTTGGCAGCTGATCTATAGCAGCAAGTACTAGCTCATTCGAGATACCTTTTTCTCGAAGCGTGTTTACCAACTTCCTCCTTAAACCTTGATGTTTAAAGTTGTCTTCCAATTTCAACATGTTGCAAATGTAAAACAAGGCTATTATTAAACTTTGTCTAATTATTAACTCATGCGTATTTATAACTACTCTACAGAAAAATAATGCTAGCAAAATGAGCCGGTACATTTGAAATAACTTTTAGATTACATAACTTATGTTGAAAATTGGAGTTTTAGGCGCTGGGCATTTGGGTAAAATTCACTTGAATTGTATCAAAAATATTGAGGAGTATGAACTGGTAGGTTTTTTTGATCCTTTACTAAGAAACGCCTTAGAAACAGAAAAAAACTTTGGTATACAAAAATTTGATTCTATCGACTCCTTAATTGAAGCCGTTGATGTGGTTGATGTGGTAACGCCTACTTTGAGTCACTTTGAATGCGCTTCTAAAGCGATTAAAAACTCAAAACATGTGTTTATTGAAAAGCCCTTAACCAACACAATTGAAGAAGCAAAAGCGCTGATTAACTTATCTGAAGAAGCAAATGTAAAAGTTCAAGTGGGTCATGTTGAGCGGTTTAATCCTGCATTTCTAGCAGGCAGAGACTATATCAATCAGCCTATGTTTATTGAAACTCATCGTTTGGCTCAATTTAACCCTAGGGGGACCGATGTTCCTGTTATTTTGGATTTAATGATTCACGATATTGATATCGTTATGAGTTTGGTAAACTCAAACATTAAGAACATTCAGGCCAGCGGAGTTGCTGTTATATCTGATTCGCCAGACATTGCAAATGCAAGAATAGAATTTGATAATGGCTGTGTTGCAAACTTAACTGCCAGCAGAATATCCTTGAAAAATATGCGTAAATCTAGATTTTCGCAAAGAGACGCTTACATTTCGGTTGACTTTCTAGAAAAAGAAGTTGAAGTTGTTCGAATAAAAGAAATTGAAGGAGATCCAGATCCTTTGAGCATAACTGTTGACCCAGGAAACGGAAAAGCACTTAAGGAAATTTATTTTGATCGCCCTGAAGTTCCTACAACCAATGCGATTGAAGAAGAGTTGCGCTCTTTTGCACAGGTTATTAATAATAACGGAACTCCAGCTGTAACTATTCATGATGGTTTCAAGGCAATGGATGTTGCGCATCAAATTCTTGAAAAGTTGCGTTTATCTCCGAGTTTATATGTTGATTAATTTTCTTTAACGTACCAACAATAATATATTCGCGGCTTCGTTCGATCCGCATACATGCTAGACTCAAAGAGTATTAAATACCCTAATTTATTTTTAGGTTTCCTTGTAATTTCATTGCTAGTAGTAGGCTGTCGAAAGAATGATGATAACAATCTATCCGATCGACCAGCTTATTTGAAAATTGATGATATTTCTGTTTCAAGTAATAACCTAGTGCATGGTGAAGGAACAGACCAAATTACTGATGCTTGGGTATATGTTGACGATCAACAAATAGGTGTGTTTGAATTGCCATGCGAAGTTCCCGTATTGTTGACGGGACAGAGAAGCATAAAGATTTTTGGCGGAATTAAACAAAGCGGACGCATAAATCAACCGTCTCAATACTTATTTTACGCCCCTTTCTCTTTAGACACCTTGCTTAAAGAAGAAGAAACCATTCAAATAAATCCGGTGTTGACATATACGGCAGCAACCGAAGTACCTTGGAAAGAAGATTTTGAGGACGTATCTACTTTACTGGACTCAACAACAGCTTCACTAGCACCTATAGTGCGATTGCAAGACCCCGATTTAGTAAGAACTGGCCTGTATGTTGGAGCTATAAACCTGAATAGTGAGACGTCAAGTGCTCAAATCTATACGGTTGACAAAATTGATATTCCAAATTTTGTCGAGTCCTACATTGAAATTGATTATAAATCCAGTGTGCCAATTAAAGTAATACTTACGGCTTATTTGCGCACAGGAGTGGTTCGAAGTGTTGAATTAATTTCTATCAAAGCCTCTGATAATAGTGAAGAGAATGGCTGGAAAAAAATGTACATATTTCTTGCCCCAACGCTAGAATCTATACCTGATGCAGCGGATTACAGACTCTTTTTAGAAGCATCTTTACCCAGCGGTAGCCCAGTTGGATACGTTTATATAGATAATATGAAAGTTGTTCATTAATTATGAATTCGAAAATCCAAATTTTTAAGTATGTTTTAGCTGACTGGTTTTCAGCAGCTTTAACTTGGGTTTTTTTCTTCTCCTTTCGTAAAATCTACCTTGAATCTAAAGTTGAACAGTTTGCTGAAATAGAGTTTAACGATAGGTTTTACTTCGGATTAATGCTCATCCCTCTAGGGTGGTTATTTTTTTACGGAATAACAGGCACCTATTACAACATTTATAGAAAATCTCGTTTGAAAGAAATGGGACAAACGCTTTTGCAAACCACAATTGGTGTTATCGTGGTTTTCTTCGTATTGCTGCTTGACGATCAACTATCCAGTTACAAAAACTACTACGTTTCTATTTCTGCACTTTTCTTTGCTCACTTTATTACTACTTTTTCCTTTCGTTTCCTCCTCTCTTCGCAAACTGCTTACAAGATTCACAATCGAATTTTAGGCTTTAACACGCTATTACTTGGTAGTAATGAAAAAGCGCACGATTTATTCAATGAATTAGAGGCCCAAAACAACTCCAGTGGATTTAAATTCGTAGGCTATTTGCATATAAATGGCAAGGATGGTCACATTATGAAGCCCTACCTGCCGCATTTGGGCCATGTAAACAACCTCAATCAAATCTTAGAAGAAAACGAAATCGAAGAAGTCATTATTGCTGCTGAAAGTTCAGAGCACGGTAAATTAGGACGTATTCTGAATGCCTTAAAGGATAGAAATGTGAATGTGAATATCATTCCGGATGTTTACGATATTTTGAGTGGCTCGGTAAAAATGACTTCCATTTTCGGCGCACCACTTATTCAAATAAATCATGAAATAATGCCGGCTTGGCAAAAGTCGGTAAAACGTGTATTGGATATTACAGTGAGTGTTTTGGCAATCGTCCTGTTGCTTCCCGCCTATTTGATTACTGCAATATTAGTACTCTTCTCCTCACGTGGTTCTATATTCTATTCTCACGAGCGTATTGGAATACACGGTAAACCATTTACCATGTACAAATTTCGGTCTATGTATTCTGATGCTGAGAAGGATGGCCCTCAACTAAGCAGTAAAGAAGATCCGCGAATTACTCCTTTTGGTCGTTTTATGCGTAAAACAAGAATCGATGAAACCCCACAGTTTTTCAATGTAATAAAAGGCGATATGAGCCTTGTTGGGCCTCGGCCAGAGCGTCAATATTTCATCAATCAAATAATGGAACGTGCGGGCCATTACAGTCATTTACAGCGCATAAAGCCAGGCATTACTTCTTGGGGGCAAGTAAAATACGGCTATGCGGAAAATGTTGATGAAATGATACAACGCATGAAATACGACATACTCTACTTAGAGAATATGTCGCTATTCGTCGATTTTAAAATTTTGATTTACACAGTACTTATAGTACTGCAAGGAAGAGGGAAGTAATATTAGATGTGCGAGACGCGCACAGCATTCATCCCTTTCATTCCTCGTTCTAACTCATAAGTAACCTTATCACCTTCAGAAATAGGCTCTTTTAGACCACTTACGTGAACAAAGTATTTTTCGTTGTTTTCAGCATCGATAATAAATCCAAAACCTTTTTCATCATTATAGAAATCAACTTTACCCTTACGGATAGGATCTTCTTCAATGTGCTCTTTTTTAGGAATACCTAGAACAATTGATGACGCTTTTATAACCTCTTTTTTAACTGTTGGATCTGGAGGAGTATCAGTTAGGTTACCAAATTCGTCAACATAACCAATCATGTTGTCTAATCCTTCACCTTTAAGATTGTTTTCTTTACGCTCTTCCCTTTTGCGCAACTTTTCCTCACGCTTTTTCTGTTTTTTCTTTTCTTTTTCTTTTTTGCTAAAGCTTTCTTGCGATCTGCCCATTAATTGTACTCGTTTTATGAAGGCATTTCAGCCCATATTATATTACGAACCGAATTGTTCGCGGTTGCAAAGATAATGTAAAGGTTTAATTTCAAATACCTTCATTTTCAATCTTAATATTTAATTTAATTCCCTAATGTTCTTTTAAATTTGACTCATGTGCGGACGCTATGTAATAGTTCAGAAAATTGAGAAGATTGAGCGGAGATTCAACGTACAGGCTGATTTTGGAGCTTGGTTGCCTAATTTTAATGTTGGCCCTACTACCCTTGCGCCTATCATTTCATCAGACTCGCCCAATAAATTGCAATTGGGTTCTTTTGGTTTTTCCCCAAATTGGGACACAAAAAAACTCATTCTAAACGCAAGAGAAGACAAACTATTGACCTCCAAAGAATGGAAATCTGCCTCAGCACATCGTCGGTGTTTGGTTATTGCTGACTGTTTTTATGAGGGACCAGAGAAAGAGAAACTCTCAAAACCATTTTTGGTATACTTAGAGGATCAACAGCGACCATTTGCTTTTGCCGGTATCTATAATGACTTAGAAAAAAACGGTGAAACTATGCGGTCTTTCGCAATAATTACTACAACACCGTCAAAGGTTATGGGGCTAATTGGACATCACCGCTCCCCTGTTGTTCTTAATCCTTCCGATTACAACGATTGGTTGACACCAAATCAAGACTTATTTAAATACACAGACTGTTTAAAAAACAATATAAACGAACTGCAAAATGCTTATCCGGTTATTAAAGACGTTAAATCTGTTCAAAATAACAACAGAAAACTAATTGACCCTATTGGCGAGCGCCTTATTCCAGCTTACAACTACTCGGTAATTAATACTCCGTATTTGACAGGAATGGGAAGTTCAAAACGAAATGCAAGGGAATGAAGCAGACTCAATTTAAATTCAAAACAAACTTCCTTGGGCATACTGGGTCGATTTATGCATTGGAGCAGTCTTCTGAATCGAGCTTCTATTCAGCTGGTGCCGATGGAATAATTGCAGAATGGAAAACCAACAATGAAAATGCCACGGCTATTGCAAAATTGCCACATAAGGTTTTCTGCTTAAAGCAAGTGTCAAAAGATATACTGGTGGCTGGAACAAGTTCAGGAGGTATCTATATCATTGACTTGACGCTAAAAAGCGTTCCGAGAAACATTCAATTTGACACCTCAATATGTTACAATATTTATGCTATATCTCCAATATCATTTGCTACAGTGCATGAAAGCGGTAAGCTCATCATTTGGGATACAGCAAGTGGAGCCATTATAAAAGCCACAACAATTTCCGATCAAAAACTCCGCGGAATATGTGAGCTTGACAATCATTTATTTATAGGAACAGGCAACGGAGAAATTGTTGTGGTTGAAAGGACTAACTGGAAAATCGTTCATCAATTCGATTCACATAAAGTTGGGTTTGGTGTGAATTGCCTTATTCACGATACCAGGAATAAAGCAATAATTTCTGGTGGAAAAGACGGTCATATCAATTATTGGAATCAAGACACCTTTGATTGCATTGAGAAGGTTCCCGCTCATAATTACGCCTTGTACGATTTTGCAATAAACCAACAAGGGACTACTCTATTCTCCTGTAGCCGAGATAAAAGCATAAAAATCTGGGATTTAGAAAGCCGATCCTTTATTCAAAAAATTGTGCGGGAAAAAGCAGATGGACATACGCATTCTGTCAATCGGATTGCTTTGCTCAATCAGCGCCAACTGATTTCTGTAGGAGACGATAAAAAAATAATTTGTTGGGAAGCCGAATATTCAGCTTAACTTTAATTGCTCTAAAACCCGCTATTTGCAAAACACTCATCGCGTAACATTTACCTTAAGACACTGCTTTGTGGTTAGTATTTTACTTCTGGGACTGCAGTCGGCAATGGCGCAGACCTTCCTAGACTGGGGAAAAACTTTTGGAGGAAACGGTTATGAAGTAAGCAACGGTATTGCAACTGATGCAGAGCATAACGTTTATATAGCTGGTGATTTTTGGATAAAATGTGACTTCGACCCTAGCACCGATTCACTCAATCTTTATTCAACGGGTTTCGGCACCGATGCTTTTATACAGAAATTAGATAGTCTTGGGAACTTGGTTTGGGTACGTCAAATTTCTGGTCCTTTTCACAATGAGGGTGCAGCAATAGCAGTGAGTAAAACGGGATGTGTATATACCGCAGGTACCTTCGTGGATTCTGCTGATTTTAATCCCGATACGGCAAAACACATTGAACATGCCAATGGAGGAAGCGACCTCTTTCTTTTAAAACTAAGCCCTCAAGGTGCTTTTAGTTGGGTAACAATTATGGGTGGAGTTGGCGTTGAAGAAGTTGACGCAATGGTTTTGGACGACACCTCTAATCTTTATTTATGTGGGAGCTTCACCGATACTTGCAATTTCAGCCCTAAATCGGGTTCCACCGTTATTGAGTCCAAAGGATTATATGATGGTTTTGTGCAAAAGCTAGACAGTAACGGTAATCACCTTTGGACATTCGCCTTCGGGAGTAAAGGATTTGATATTGTAAGCGATATTGCAGTTGATAAATTCGGGAATTCATGGGTTACTGGGTACTTTAGTGATACTTTAAGTATATCCTCTAAAAAATTGATTTCTAACGGAAAAGAAGATGCTTTCATGCTCAAATTAGACCCAAATGGAAAGTTGCTTTTCCTAAAACAATTTGGAGGAGTTGGAGTGGATAAAGGAAGGACTATTTCCTTAGACAAAAACAATATGCCTATTCTCTCAGGCACCTTTGAACAGCAGATTGAGCTTGATCTAAATTCATTTTCAAAGCAAATAAATAGTAAAGGTGGAAAAGATGTTTTTCTAGTTGCTTTGGACGCTCTAGGCAATTACCGCTGGGGGCGTTCTTGGGGAGGAAAAGGCGTTGAACAGCCAAGTAAGCTAGTGGTTAATTCCATGAACGAAATATTCTGCCTAGGGCAGTTTTTTGATAGCTTGGATTTTAACCCAGGAATTGGTATTAATATCGGTAAATCTGGTCTTGGTGTAGACGCGTTTATTTCGAAGTTCGATGGCACTGGAAACTTCCTTGCTTTTCAGCAATACGGTGGTATTGGGGACGTAAAAATAAGGGGTGCTGCGATTAGTTCGAAGGATAAGATACTCAGTACAGGTATTTTTAAGCGGGCATTAGACATTGACCCTACCAAGCGAATTGACTTTCAACAAAACAACGGTGCGGAAGATATATTTGTGCAGCAGCTGAAGCTAAACTGCACCAGCACTATCGATACCATTTATGCCACAAATTGTTATTCCTATGTGGCCCCAAGCAAAACGACAGTTTGGACTCAGAGTGGAATTTATATTGACACCCTCTATTCTACCCAAAACTGCGACAGTATTTTAGTCGTAGACTTAACCATAGCAAATAGTGCTGTTGACACTGCAAAATTGAATCGTTGTACATCATATACCCCGGTTGGAAGTGCAAAAACCTTTACGCAGTCGGGTATTTATTTAGATACCGTTTCAAGCACTGCTGGTTGTTATAGCTTCGTGGTATTCGACCTAACTGTGCAGCAAAGCTCCTTTTACAGCTACTCCACAGCCGTATGCGGCAGTTTTACAACTCCTAGCGGAAGCGCAACCGTAACAGCAGATACGAGCATCCTGGACACCATTAGCAATACATTTGGTTGCGATAGTATTCTTACAATTCAAGTAAAAATAAACCCAAGCTATTTAATAGTAGGAAGTAACTCCAGTTGCAGATCCCTTCTTTCTCCCAGCAAAAAACACCTGTGGACTTCTTCAGGAACCTATTATGACACCCTAACCACTGCTAGGGGATGCGACAGTGTTCTGGAAATTCAA
>Ga0115555_1000776_pt1 | contig 21855 bp, 17 predicted proteins | sample COGITO_mtgs_1104_2_FD_87285 | JGI IMG/M metagenome (GOLD analysis project Ga0115555, IMG submission 87285) | Pelagic marine microbial communities from North Sea - COGITO_mtgs_110407 | ecosystem: Environmental > Aquatic > Marine > Epipelagic | place: Germany:Helgoland, sampling site Kabeltonne... | reverse complement strand
TTGAGCTGAATTCACTAGCTAGCAGCCCATCATGGTCTTTAGAGGCTTTTGAAGCTGGAATATTGTAAAGCAGAAAATATAGCCACCCAGTTATGCCTTTTGGCTTAATTCCTGTCACTGAGATATACATTTTTCTACCCTGCTAAAAAACAGCTACCTTTTGGATGTTTTGATTTCAATTGGGAGCTTTGTATTCTTGCAACCGCAACAGAAAAGCAGAGTAGAGTTATTGTTGTTAGTAGTTTGTTCATTATATTTCCGTAGCTACTGCGAAAAGTTCGGCAGCTGCTGAGCCTCTCAAAACCCATCCATCTTCTGCACTGCAATAACTCATAGTCCTATTCATCAGCTGCCACAGTGCCGTTGGTTCCAAGTTCAGTGCCGTCTCCGTTCATGCTCATAGACTCGCAGCGGCACTATCTCCGCTGCGCATAAATGGAAGCTAACTCCAAACATCATATACAGAACCAACCCAAGTTTTTTGAATTAGATCGAAAGTGGCTTCTGCATAATTTTGATCGCCGTTACTGGCGTTATCTAATCCTTTTGCCTGAATAATTGTGCCTTCGCGCTTCCAAAGACCTTGCAACGATGCCGCTATCATCTCACCGTCACCCGTAATTGTTCGAGCATCACCAAGGTATGTGCCAGAATTTCTATCATTCGAACTAGCTAATAATGTAATTGAAAGATATACCTTCCCATACTGTCCAACCTCCGCTTCCATGTTTAAAGTTGTAGAGTCATTTTCTACAGAGATTGTGCTAATTTGAAAATCAAAATCCGCTATTTTATTCATTTTTCTTCTCCTTTAAAATTTAGTTCAAGCAAGTGTAAGCAGCAACTATAACCATAAGCTGTGTGCGATAGCACCCCCCGACCCTCAAATAAGCCCCCCTAAGGCTGCAGAGGGCAGATGCAATGGCTGTTGGGGCTTGCTCACAGTAAGAAGGCATCTAAAGAGCTAGAGGTGCTAGGAGGGGTAGAGAGTGATAAAAGCTTATCAGGGCTTAGGTTTTTGTCACATAAATGGGTAATGAGATTTTTAGCTTTAGTAACACTGTTAGTAACATTATTTATAAAATATAAAATAAAGTTTATTAAAAACAATAGTTTATTCTATCAATACGACTCCTGCCTCTTCCGCCACTAGATTGTTCAACTACATTTAGCTCATATCAAAATTCTCAATCAGAAACATTCATTGTTGTTAGTTCAGGCACTAATTATTTTACTTTCACACCTTCGGGTTTGAAATTATGGGACGGTCAAATTTCTACTCTTGAAGCTTTCGAAAACATAGTTTTGAAGGCACATATGACAATAGATGTTCTTATTCAATATGGGGTGAACTCAAATTAACGTGAAATATGGTCGGAACGTATTAATTCTATTTAGCATACACTAATTCTAGCGGTGGTTTGAAATTTAACCAGGATGCTTTGATATCGAGTGTTCAATAGATAATGTCAGTTTTAACGCGATCTAATTATAGAATTGGTGCTGCAAGCAAAGCTGTTGAGTTTAAAATATATAACAGGGGAGTAAGAATTACTTCCCTGTTATAAAGTGCTTAAATTTTAGTTGTTTATTTTAAAAATATACAACTGCCCCCCCCTTCCGCAATAGAAATATCTGCACCCGCAAATGCTGCGATGCCTTGAAAGTTACCGGAGGCTAATGAAAAAATCTTACTTTCGCGAATTTTAATTTATAAATTCGAAATGGTGCTGCACCGTCAGTCGGCGATTAAGTGCAGGGCAGCCAACTTGTTGCCAGTCGGATCTCTTAAGTAGGCGATATACATCTTCGCGCCACCAAAATCTCGAATACCTGGTGGATCTTCGCACTCTGTGCCGCCCGCTGCCAATCCTGCCGCGTGCCACGCATCGACTTGCTCTGTAGTCTGAGCGCTAAAACTTATGGTACCGCCATTAGCGGCTGTCGCAGGCGCCCCATTCAATGGGGGAGTGAACGCAAAAAATACGCCTTTTCCATAATTGTAAAGAGTCCTTCCAGACTCCATCTGGTGACCTTCATCGTAGCCGAGGTGTATAAGTGTGGCGTCGTAAAAACGTTTTGACGCCCCGGCATCGTTGCTGCCCACTACTATATGACTAAACATAGTTACTCCATAATAAAAAAAATTTGGATGATATTGCTTGTATATGCGTTATTAAATTTGAGTTAATAAAAGTAATTTATAAATTCAATAACTGCAAGAGTATTATTTTTTTATATATTCTGAGCTTCTAAATATCCATATGCTGAGGACCGCATATTATTGCCTTTAGGCTAGCTGCGCCGCCCTCTAGTAGAGGTTCTAATAATTCCAAAAGGCCTGTCTCCACCCTCCATGTCAGATATTTTGCTTGGTGATCTAAAGTTTCCCAATCCTCGATTAGATGCACTGTATTTGATGCCTCCTCGATATATGTACTTACACTTATGCAGCCAGCAAAACTCCTAGTATCTGGCAATGCTGCTTTTAATAGCTCTTTTACTTGATCCAAGGTATTGGTTTTAGCAGGAAATGAAACTATTACTAAATTTTTCATGTATTTCTTCTCTCCTATTAAGGATTTTTTCAAATGCACCTTTTGCAAGTCGCTAAACCTTTATGTGTGTGATTTGATTCAAGTTAGACTTTTAAATATAGATGCAGCAGCAATGTCTTCGCTGTACCTGTATGAAACTTAGCTCCAAGCGTCGTAAACAGCACCAACCCAAGTTTTTTGAATTAGATCGAAAGTGGCTTCTGCATAATTTTGGTCACCGTTGCTTGCATTATCTAATCCTTTTGCATGTATAAGTGTGCCTTCTCGCCTCCATAAGCCTTGTAATGAAGCTGCTATCATTTCGCCCTCACCGGTTATTGTTCGGGCATCACCAAGGTACGTGCCGGTAATTCTATCGCTCGAACTAGATAATAATGTGATTGAAAGATAGACTTTTCCATACTTTCCAACTTCCGCCTCCATGTTTAATGTTGTAGAGTCTTCATCTACTGAAATTGCGCTAATTGAGAAATTAAAATCTGCAATCTTTTCCATTTTCGTCACCTTTTTTTAGAAACTTTCCAAAATTCTATTACTAGCCAGTTATGCATCATCGTAAAAATATTATAACTACAATCAGAGTATATAAATTTAAAAAATATTCAAGAAAAAATTTCATGCTAAAACTATCGGTATTTTCTTGTTTAAATATATTTGCAATCCATTCGTGAGAAGCGAATAGAATACGATTACCAACTAAACTAACTCGTCGGTAAAGCTAAAGGCTAAGCATGTAATTAATACTCCTAATCGTTTTAAGTAAATCATATAATAAAAATTTCACTAAAAGTGCTCTGTCTTGTAATCCGTAAAAGCAAAAAAAAGAGAAACCGAAAAGAAAGCAATCATAGATCTCATAATCCCGGTAGATTTCTGGAATTAAACTATCAAGTACTTGAGTAGCTTATGTTCTAATATTTGCTAAATTTTGCGCTACACTTTAGGTTCTTTAGTGGCTTTCACATTGCCATTGGTTCCAAATTTTCATCTATGCCCATGAATTCGGGGCGACGTCAGACGGGAAGAAAACCAAGAAATACTGCCAACTTATCAATTTAAAGTTGCTCTGCTTAGGTTGTCAGCGTCCCTAAAATATTTGCAGAGTTTGCTCAGTTTGGCATGGGCTAGAGCTTGGCGCAGTTGTAGGCTTCGGTGGCTAATGCGCTCCTGCTATTTCCAGCCTCTGCTGCTCCAAGTAAGATAGTCCTTCCCATTTTGCCGGAGGCTGGGTCGATGTATATGAGTTTGGAGCCGAACGAGTCCAAACAGCTTACTTTCCCGTTTAAGGTTTCCGAGCAATCTAGGAGGCTCTCCTCTTCCGACATTCTGTAGCTGGAATATTTGCCGCCTAATCTAAGTAACATAGTTATAGGCTCAACATCCATTTGCCTCCAAGCACTGTTCTCCCATATAAGCTGTATTCCCGCCTCTTGCTGGCATTTCCAAATTTGTTTTTCTTGGGCTATGACGAGAGGTGATAGGAGTAGCATCATCAGTGATGTTAGTTTTCTAATAGTGGCGCTCCTTATCTCTATATTATTTTAAGAGCCATAATCTGTTAGTTTTCCCAATTACTTATTCGTCGGCAGCCACAGCGCCATTGGTTCCAAGCGCTGTGCCATCGCCATTCATGCCCATAGACTCGTAACGACGCCATCCGGCTAAGATGCCTACCAGGCCATGGTTACCTTCGTGACAGGCATACTCATAAACAGGGTCTGGGGAGGAGTGCATTGGAAACTTAGCGGACCAGGGCTGATCCCATGACTGGGGATCTTCTACGGTGAAGTCATACTCCAGCGTTGCCGCATTGACGCGCGTTATGTGTTCGGTAACAACGGCCTGATCGGAAATGCCTTCTTCGTTGTAGTCGTGATAGAAGTCCTTGGTCTGGATAACCAGCGTATCGCCCTCCCAGTGTGCTACGGAATTGCCTTCCCATAATAGCTGCTTCGTCTCACGTTCGTCAGCAATAGGGATGATGCGAGCGGAATGCACCATCTCATTCAGGATCATAACGCTATCCTTTGTTTGAACGATCTGCAAATTATTGTTGTAGCCGCCTGGAACGATTGGCGGGCCGGCAACAAAACCGGTTAGGCATCTATCGACCGTGGTGCGGCCTTCGGGCCCGGCACTCTCGAATAGCATCTGGTTTCTGGCCTCGCGGCGCAGACGTCCGGCTTCATTCAATGGGGGGCGACGGCCGTTGGGCGGATCATAGATAAGCGATGTGCGGTAGTCACCCAGGGCATTGGTTCCTCTTTCATACCAGAAGTTATTGTAGGAAATAACACCGGGTGGATAGCCTGCGCCGCCTACCGAGTCGATGATCAAGTCACGATTTTGGCGTCTTAGTTCAAATTTCTCCCATTCCGCTACTTCTTCAGCGGTCAGGGTCGCTTTGTCTGCGAGTTCCGGCGGACGATTCAATGGTGTCAGTGTTCTGAACGTGTAGGTACCCTGAAGATCGGGCTGGCCATATTCTGTGCGGGGTATGCTGCCGTCTTGCGCCAGCAGGGCGGGGGCAAACAGCAGTGCACCTAAGCCCAGGTAGCAGGCTCTAAGGATGTGTTTCATCGTCTTGTTCTCCAGATCTGAGTCGGAATAACGGTTCAATCTCGGTAGGAATAAATCAAATTAACGCTTAGCAGGCGAATGGTCAACAGTATCCCCAGGCATAGTGCCCTAATGCCCTTTTTCTGACCGGGATTCCTTGCTATTGTTGCGCCTTCGATTTTTCCAGAGAGAAGGGTTTTAGTTTCATGGTTAACATATTGTTTATCGAGCACGACGGTAGTGAGCATCCAGTAGAAGTAGCAACCGGCGCTTCGGTAATGCAGGCGGCAGTTAGCAATGGCGTGCCTGGTATCGATGCGGACTGTGGCGGCTCCTGTTCCTGCGCCACCTGTCATGTGTATATAAAGGAAGAATGGTTGGCAAAGGTCGGTGAGGTAAATCCTACCGAAGAAGCGATGCTTAGCCTGAGTACCGACCGCAAAGAAAACTCGCGTCTGTCCTGTCAGATTCAGGTGACTGAGGAGCTTGATGGCTTGGTTGTTACAACGCCGGAGTTCCAGTTCTAAGACAAACTGATAGCAGATTAAGCGCTGAAGTAATGTCCTATGGGGGGACGGCCGTATGAGCGAAGCAGTAAGCGGGCAGCCGCAAAAGAAGAGTAAGTGGAGCCTGGTAGGTAAGGATCCCTATGCCATGCCTATAGAGCAGATAGACCTCTCCCACCCCGGCATCTGGCAAGCCAATGAATACCTGCCGTTCATGGAGCGGCTGCGTAAGGAAGAGCCGGTGCATTATTGTCCCGAGTCGGCGGTAGGTCCTTACTGGTCGGTAATGAAGTACGCGGACATTATGCAGGTCGATACCTCGCCGCAGATCTATTCCTCCGAGCCCACGATCGGTATTGTCGATACCTTCCAGGAATATTCACTTCCCGCTTTCATATCGATGGACCCCCCTAAGCATGATGAACAGCGCCGTGTCGTTCAGGGTGTTGTCGCTCCCGCTAATCTTAAAAATCTCGAAGGGCTGATCCGCCAGCGCGTCTGCACTATTTTGGAAGGCTTACCGGTAGGAGAGGAATTTGATTGGGTGGAGCGGGTGTCAATCGAGCTCACCACACAGATGCTCGCTACGCTGTTTGATTTTCCATTCGAAGATCGCAGTAAGCTCACTTACTGGTCCGATGCGGCGACTGCCATTCCAGGCGGCGGCGTGGTTAGTGATCATCAGGAGCGATGGCAGGCTATTCAGGATTGTCTCGCCTATTTTACGCGCCTGTGGAACGAGCGCGTGGGCCAGGAGCCGGGCAACGACCTGATTTCGATGCTGGCTCATGGCGAGGCGACGCGCAATATGCCCCAGGAAGAGTATCTGGGTAATGTACTTCTGCTAATCGTAGGAGGCAACGATACCACGCGCAATTCGATCTCAGGTGGTGTGTTGGCGTTGAACGAAAACCCGGCCGAATATGACAAGTTGCGCGCAGATCATAGTCTTATCCGTAATATGGTGTCGGAGATAATTCGCTGGCAGACTCCCCTGGCCTATATGCGCCGAACCGCTCTGATGGATACCGAACTTGGTGGAAAGCACATCAAGAAAGGCGACAAGGTCGTCATGTGGTACGCCTCCGGCAATAGAGACGAAGACTCCATAGAGCGAGCGAACGAGTTTTTGATCGATAGGCCCTATGCCCGCCAACATCTTTCATTCGGGTTTGGTCTGCACCGTTGTATGGGTAACCGGCTCGCAGAGATGCAGCTGACTATAGTGTGGGAAGAGATCATGAAACGCTTCCACAAGATAGAGGTCGTGGGGGAGCCCGAGCGAGTTTACTCTAGCTTCGTTAAGGGCTATACCAAGTTGCCTGTAGTGCTGCATGGTTTGAAGTAGTCACCTGAAACGGCAGGCAGTCTCGATTGTCGCTGCTCAGAATTAGGCTTCGATAGGCAGGCGCAACTCTTCGGCTTGCTCCGATGTGGATGGACTGCAGGCGGCCAGAGTCAGGCAAAAGCCCATACTCGAGACCGCTAGCATTGCTCTCTTTGTGGATATCAGCATAGTCATATTTCTAGCCTCATTTTGGTGGTTTATAAGATTAGTGTGTGCCTGCTAGCCGTTGGTTTCAATCAGATGTGAGGCTGCTCTTGATGGAGATCAACAGCGGCAGACACTTAGAATAGAGGATAGGCGGCAGGTTTAGAAAAGGGCTAGGGAAGGGCTGGGGAAGGGCTAGAAAAGGCTTACTTACCGAAAATATTTTCCTTGCTGGTGCGAACAAAACGGCTATTACCCTCTCGGCGTGTGAAGCCTACACTGTCGAAATACTCGAGTAATTCTATACAAAGATTGCGACCTATCTCTGAGGCGTCGCGAAACTGGATAACTGAAAATCCCTCATCAGTATCTTTATCTTCTTCGGTCGCGGCTAGTTGTTCGGTAAAGCCTGCGAGGGTCATTATGGTCTCGGGCAGGTAGTAGCGATTCTCGGCGACCTTGATCAGGGTTCCAGCCTTGGCCGATTCACGAAGAATTCGCTCCAGCGACATCAGAGGAATATTGGTCATCTCAACCAGCTCCCGCGTACGCGGGGGTATAAAGCCCGCCTGCAACAGTATCGGTCTGACCTGCGCAAGAAAGGCTTCTTCCTCTGCGCTGAGAGAGGTTTTGTGAGTGGGCAGATGCAGCAGTGTGCCGGTGCGTTTGATCTCGCCGGAGTCCAGCAGTGTCTGCAGGATACCGTGAAACAATAGATGGGAGCTGGCGAAGTCTACACCACGGCTTAGGGCGGGCTCACTAAGGCCTTGTTGACTGGTTTGCTTCTCATGAAAATTCTTAAGAAAGCCCAGGATCTCCTTGCAATACTCACGATGGTATTTCTCATGGAGTAATAGAGGCAGGGTGAGTTTTTCCAGGCTTAGTGCGCTGTAGTTGATACTCTCTGTTTGCAGTTGCTCACAGAATTTGTCGATTTGCGCCTCGCGAATATTTCGATTCGTTGCAAATTCCTGCAGTTTGACTCCGTCTGCCTCTGTCTGCAGAAGCAGCTTCAGTGTGGTGAGCGAGTCATTCTGCATTGCACTTAATTGAGCGAGTCGTAATTCGCTGCTGCGCCTGCGTCTCGGTACGAATATATCGACTACACTGCCACCGCCCAGAGTGTGTTGTGAGGCAGGGTCGCGCACGATGAATCTGTCGCCGTGGTGGGCGATCATGGTTGCATTGCATTTAATCTGATAGAAACTCTCGCCCAGATGACGAATATTGACTATGTGGTGAGAGGCGCCTATGTGCAGATGGTATTGCGCACTGCTGTGCAGTTTGAAATTGCTATCGATGAAGTTCAGTGCCACGTCCATACGGTTAATCGGATGGAAGAGTTTCTCATCGACTAGCCAGTCGCCACGGCTGACTAGTTTATGATCCAGACTCATATTCAAGGCGGCGCGTTGACCCGCATGAATTTCGCTTAGCTCGGTCTTGTCCAGCCTTGCACCGCGCAATTTGCTTAGTTCTCCCGTGTCCGTATGCCTGAGGTTTGCTCCAGTCTTGGTGGAGCCTGCGCGAACGCTACCTGTGACTACGGTGCCGATTCCCTTGGCTACGAAACTTCGATCGATTAGGTAGCGAAAATACTGTGAGTCATCTGCGGCCGTCTTAACTCCGCTGTCGTTGCTGAACTGACTCTCCAGGTACTTGCTGAGGTCGTCGATGCCGCTGCCGGTTTCGTTGGATAGCGGGAAGATGGGGGCGTTCTTCAGGCTGGTGCCAGTCTTGAGCTGCTCTATTTCTTCGACAACGCTGCGAACACGCTCGGGGTCGCAGCGATCGGTCTTTGTGAGGGCGATCGCGCCTCGTGATACGGCTAGCAGGTCTAGTATGGCCAGATGCTCGCGGGTTTGCGGCATGATGCCATCGTCTGCGGCGATGACTAGCAGGGCGCCGTCTACCGCACCAACTCCAGCTAGCATATTGTTAATGAAGTCGATATGACCTGGCACGTCGACGAAGCCCAGGGTGTTCTGAAATTCCTCGCCGTCGATCACGCTGCTGAAATGGTGATACGCATAGCCTGGGACTATGGTGAGGCCACGTTTCTTCTCTTCCGCGAGGGTGTCTGTATCGATGCCGGTGATGTTCGCCACCAATGAGGTCTTACCATGATCGACATGGCCGGCGGTGGCGAAGATGAGTGAGCGAGTGTTGTTCTGGGAAGCTTCAGACATTAATGGTTTCTACTACGGAATGCAGCTTGACCTGCCACGAGTGATTAAAGCGGTGAGTATAGGTCAGTCACGCCCGACTGTCAGGGGCAAGCTGTCTCGAAGCGGCGTCAGCTTGCGCCACTTCGATTAAATCGGATGATGAAATAGATCATGGTGGCGAAGATGAGCGCTGCCAGGATGAAGCCTGCATTGATTACACCCGTCGACATATTTACGATGCCATAACCTACCGACCCGGTGAGAAGTGCATAATAAAAGAAAGGCATTAATGTCTTGCGAATCACTGCGCCTTCCTTGCCTATTAACCCAACTACGGCAGACGCGGCCACCACGTTGTGCACGCAGATTATATTACCCGAGGCTCCGCCAACGGCTTGCAGAGCAACTATCCAGGTTGGGTCAGCCATGATGCGTTCACCCACGCCAAACTGAAACAGGGAAAACATCATATTGCTGACGGTGTTGCTGCCGGCGACGAAGGCACCCAGGCCACCGATGAAGGTAGAGAAGAAAGGCCAGGCCGAGCCTGTAAGATTCGCGACGCCTTCGGCGAGGACCAACGGCATCTGTTCGTAACCTGCGGCGCCACCACTGGAATTGATGAATACCTGAACCATGGGCACGGTAAACACCAAAGCCATCGATGCAGGTACCAGGGTCTTGAAGGATTTTCCCAGAGCAATCTTGTATTCGGATACCTTTAGGCTGTGCAGAGCTAGAGTGATGAGCGAGACGATTATGAATATCGTACCGGGCGACCAGAACGGTTGGAATGAGGCGGTGATGTCGCTACCGAAAATTTCACGCCACGACCAGGTTGTTAGAATGCCGGGCCCGCGTAATACAGGCTCAAGGTTAAAATAGGGCAGACGTGTAATAACCAGCAGGCCGGCTACGAATAGATAGGGTGACCAGGCGCGCACGATGTTCATCACAGGAGTGGCTTCATCTTCGGCATCCAGTTGCATACTCCCGGTCCATTCTTCGTCCCAGTTTTCCTTGTCGTCGAAGTCCCAGATTTCGTCTTCCTTGGGCAGCAGGAATCCGGCTTTTGCCGCGCTGACGACGACGGCCAGGCCAACGAGCCCGCCGATTAGAGAAGGAAACTCTGGCCGAAAATAGGTAGCAACCAATAGATAGGGGATAGTCATGGCGAAGGCGGCAAACAGGGCAAACTTCCACACCTGAAAGCCTTCGGCGAACGATTTATTCTTACCGAAGAATCGCGTCATTACGCCTACCACTAACAGTGGGATAAAGGTGCCGGCTATGGCGTGAAGCAGGGCGATTTTGGTAGCGATAAAGGCGAGGAAACCATCCCACTCGGCATAGCCAAGCTGTGCTGCATAGGCCGCCATCTCCGGGTCGGCCGAGAGTCCGGTGTTAACGCCAACCATAATCGGTGTGCCCATTGCACCGAAGGACACGGGGGTGCTCTGAATTATCATGCCGGCAACCACCGCCGCCATGGCAGGAAAGCCCAGGCCAACCATAAGCGGAACTGCTACCGCGGCCGGTGTGCCGAAGCCAGCGGACCCTTCAATGAAGGAGCCAAATAACCAGGCGATGATTATTACCTGAATGCGGCGATCCGGTGTGATGTCTGAGAAGCCCTGGCGAATAGCCCGTATAGCACCGCTCTGTTGTAGGGTGTTCAGCAGCAAGATAGCACCGAAGATAATATAGATGAGAGTACCTGCTACCCAGAGCCCGTTTGCACTGGCAGCCAAGACTTTATTAGCAGGGACCTGCCACACGAAGAAGGCCAGTGCTGCGGCTACTACATAAGCGATAGGCATCGCACGGCTTGCAGGCCAGCGCAGCAGCACCAGGAAAATTGCGACAGAGATTATAGGTAGAAGCGATAGTAGGGCAAGTATTCCAGTGCTCATGCTTTATTCTTCTTTTTTGTAGTGAGCGATGCTTGGCAGCTTAGCAGAAAATTTAGAAACTGAGAAACCCATTCGATTCGAGCCATATGGCAAAGGGACAAGAGCGCTGATAAGTGGAATAATGGGGTTCGCAGCCCATTGTCACGGGTGACAAATTCATCACTAGAAGGAAGCAGACTATGGGGATTTCAACGATTGTGGTTTTGGTTGTTATTGCTGCTCTATTTTTCTATGTCATTGGTATTTATAACCAGTTGGTCAGTCTCAAGAATCGATACCAGAATGCGTTCGCGCAGATCGAGGTGCAGCTGAAGCGTCGCTATGACTTGATTCCTAACCTGGTTGAAACGGCGAAGAGCTATATGGAGCACGAGAAGGGCACGCTGGAGGCGGTCATCAGTGCGCGTAACGCTGCCGCCAATGGCCTGGCCGCCGCTGCCGCCGATCCTGGTAACGCTGCTGCTATGCAAGAACTAGTGGGGCAGGAAGGTGCGTTGACAGGTGCGCTGAGCCGTTTCAATGTGGTCATGGAGGCCTATCCAGATCTCAAGGCGAACCAGAACATGATGCAGCTCAGTGAGGAGCTCACCACAACTGAAAACAAGGTCGCTTTTTCAAGACAGGCTTTTAACGATCAGGTAATGGCTTACAACACCTACAAGCAGTCATTTCCGCCGGTGGCGGTGGCAGGGGTTTTTGGCCACGGTAGCGACGCAAGTCTGCTCGAGTTCGCTGACAGCGAAGCGATCCAAGAAGCGCCGAAAGTTTCTTTTTGATTTCGAGTCGAGGACGCTCGGTTTCGCGCGCGGTAGAGATTGAAACTTCCACACTCATAGACGGTGGCGGATAAGATGAATTTTTTCGAATCCCAGGACACGGCTAAACGCAATACAGGGAAATTAATTTTCCTGTTTGTGCTTGCCGTGCTTTCACTGATTATCGTCACGAATCTTTTGGTGATGGCCATCTTCAGTTTTTCTGGAACTGGCATGACCAGTATGGCGGCCACGACTCGTTTTCAGTTTGATCCCATGCTGTTTCTTGTTATCGGTGCCGTCGTCACTTCGGTAGTTGTGCTTGGTAGCCTCTATAAAATTAGCGCTCTCTCCGGCGGTGGGGCCCGAATCGCCGAGATGATGGATGGACGCTTGTTGGTCTCCGGCAGTCAGGACCCGGCCGAACGCCGCGTCCTGAACATAGTCGAAGAGATGGCGATCGCCTCGGGTACGCCGGTGCCACCGGTCTATCTGATGGAGGAGGACGGTATCAATGCCTTCGCCGCCGGCTATTCTCCCAGCGATGCCATCGTCGCGGTTACCAGGGGCAGCATCGACACGCTAAGCCGGGATCAACTGCAGGGTGTTATTGCGCACGAGTTCAGTCATATCTTGCACGGCGATATGCGCATTAATATTTGGCTGATTGGTGTGCTGCACGGCATCATGATTCTTGGAATCATTGGCTACCATCTGCTTAGGGGTAGTGCCTATAGTCGTCGCTCGAAGAATTCTGGTGGCATTGTCTTCCTCGGGCTGGGTCTGGTCGTAGTGGGATTCGTGGGCACGTTCTTCGGCAACCTGATCAAGGCGGCAGTCAGCAGGCAGCGGGAATATCTAGCAGATGCCTCCGCCGTGCAATTTACCCGCAACCCCGATGGTATAGGGCAGGCCCTGATGCAGATCGCGCGGCACCAGAATCACTCCTATCTGCAGAACCCTAATAGTGCAGAGATCAGCCACGCCCTGTTCGAGGAAGGGCAGGTCTCCGCGCTAAGTCGTCTCTATGCCACCCATCCTCCGCTGGAGGAGCGTATACGGGCTATTCTTCCTAGCTGGAATGGTGACTATGAGCAGAGCGATTGGGATAGAGCTGCGTTAGCTGCAGATGAATCGAAGGCGGCGCAATCTCAGCAGGATCAACGGGCGAAAGCGACCGCCATACTAACTGGTGCTACGGGGGTGCTTCTGGCGGATGCGCTGGTTAATCAGGTAGGCAATCCAGAGGGTAAGCATCTTGCCTACGCCGATGATTTGTTGAAGCACATGCCGCCACTGTATCTGGATGCGGCGCGAGAGCCTTCCGGTGCGCGTGCTGTCGTCTACTCTCTGGTGCTAAGCGATACTGAATCCGATCGGGCCGAGCAGTTGAGCATCCTGCAGAATGAGGCGGATGTTGGGGTCTATGATGAACTGCAGCACTTGCTGCTCAGTGATCAGGTGGTGGAGGCCGAGCAACGCTTGCCGCTGGTCACTATTGCCTTGTCTAGTCTGCGTCAGCTTTCACAGAACCAGTACCGGTTATTTAAATCCAATTTCAAGCAGTTAATCGAGAGTGACAAGAAGATTAATTTGTTGGAATGGTCTCTGCAGAAAATCGTTGTGTATCATCTGGATGCTGTGTTCGAGAAAAAAGACGCGCCGTATTTTGGTACAAAAACGCTAAAAAGCAGTGGACAGTCGATTGCTGTATTGCTCTCGATTCTCTCCCATTCTACCAAGCAGGAAGGCATCTCGCTTGATGAGGCATTTCATGCCGGAGCGGATAAGCTGGGTCTCTCTCTCGATCTAGTCGCCGTGAAAGATATCGATTTTGACATTCTCAATGGCGCTCTGGATGCTCTCGCCGAACTGAAGCCGCTGAAGAAGCCGGCCTTACTTAAAGCCTGTGTCAGTTGTATCACAGCAGATGGGAATATTCAGGCGATAGAGACGGAATTACTGCGAGCCATCGCCGCGACTATCGATTGCCCGATGCCGCCCCTTCTCGCTGACTAGATCACCCTGCATCGGCCTGGACATCTTTAACATAGTCTTAGATCAGGCAGTCAATTCCATCGAGTAAGATGTGCAGGCTCAGTCCTATTCCCAGTGCTCGCGTCTTCGGGTGAATCAGAAGCATCAGGTAGAACACTATAGGCAGCGTTGTGTGCAGCGGATGAAAGCCTATGCTGCAACGCTCCGCATCATAGATAGGGTCGGCGAGCAGGTGATCGACGTCGATCAATAGCCCGGCCAGCATCAGCCCATAGTTCTTTAGCCAGGCCTTTCGATACAGGCCGGCGGCGATGGGCAGGGGTAATAGGATATGTAGAAATATGTGTAAGATGGCTTACTCTACGCTGCAAATAGTAAGGATTTAATTTCTAGAAGATATCGCGAACCTCATACGCGACATTTGGATGGCTAGTGTAGCAGTTTTTCGCAACCCCTCTTATGTTCTTATAATCGCCAGATTCACTTCGTCTGATTATTGCGCGTTCTAGCGGGCTTTCCCCAATGTGTTTGTGGTATCCGCAAGGAGTGGTGACTTTCCTGTCGACAGCTAGATCGGTAGAATATTGCTATCCTCTAGATAGCGATTGCAGCCACCGGAACCTGGCATGACAGATACAACAGATTCATCTTCCTTCACTTTGACGCATCGGATTGCGCAAGAATCCGATATCGAAGCGATTCGGCATTTGATGCAGGCATCGATTGCCGAGAACATGAAGGCATTTCTGTCGGCTAGCGAGATCGAGGCGGCGAAGGAAACGATGGGGGTAGACAAGACTCTCATCGATGATGGAACGTATTTTCTGGTCGAGACAATTCACGAGGGGAAATCAGTGCTGGTGGGTTGCGGAGGTTGGGGCAAACGCAAGACCCTCTATGGCGGTGACCATACCGTAGGTCGCGACGACAGTCTGAGTGATCCCGATGCCGATGCGGCACGCATACGTGCCATGTACACCCATCCAGATTGGACGCGCCGTGGAATCGGAACATTCTTGCTGGATCTTGGTGAGGATGCAGCGCGCCTCGCGGGGTTTAAGACTATTGAACTGGGGTCAACCGTGCCAGGAGAGCCTTTGTATCTGGCGCGTGGTTATGTCGAGGTCGAGCGCAGGGTGGAGCGTGCAGCGAATGGCTCTGCAAGTACCATCATCAAGATGGTCAAGCCTCTAGCCTAGCTAGTCATTATTCCAGCCATTAACAACCTGCGCGGCTCTGAAAACGCCGTCGGCCGATTGTAAAACCTTCAATCGCATTTGCGCTGAAAGATTGGGTGTGGTATCCAGAAAGCGTCTAACTATTTCCGCAGCTGCTGTTGAGTTGTGTCCCTGTAGCGTCGAATCCAGCCAGCGTCCGGGAAAGAAAATATCGCCGGTCTGCTGAATCTCTTCGATCATATTCAGCGCTGGAGAGATCAGGCCGATAGATTCTTCGGCACGCAGCGGATGGTGAATATTACTCAGGCCGGCAATAACCCAGGCCTCGCGGTCGCGATTCGCCTCCTCTTTCAGTGACTCGAAAAAGCTATTGCGCAGGGTAGGGTTGGCGGAGAGTGAATCCCTTACAAACCGAAACCGCGCGAGTCTGTCCGGGTTCTCGATGCGCTCCTCCTGCTGGGAAAGCAATGCCTCGGCATCGGCGATGCCTCTTATGGCAAGGTTGCCGGCTAGCGTAATCTGATCGAGTTCGGAAAGAGGCAGGTCAGTTGCTTCCTCGTCGCCACGCCACAGTCGCTCGAGCCTGGCCAAGCCTTCGCGGCTAAGCGCCAGGTTGCGATAGGCAGAGTAGAAAGACGCGCGACCAGAGCGGGAGCGCTCGCTTGTCACTTGCGACCATAGAGTGTTCTCCAGCGTAGTGCTCCAATCCCTGCGTTCAATTTCGCTTAGATAGTTCCAGAAGACGCTGCCGGTGTAGGACAGGATTCGCGACACGACTAATTCGTCCTGCTCGCTGGCAAGAGAGTTAATCGCGGTTTGTAGAAAAACCTCAGGGGCGAGTCGGCCTTCCAATAGTTGATCCCATAGACTTACCCAGGTTGCGCCACGAAGCAGGGCGGTTTCCAGTCGGTCTATATTGGCGAGTAAATAGGCTTGGCTGTCGGCGTCGAGGATGAAGCCGCCATATTCCACACCGCTCCCATTGGGTAATACGAAGCGGGCGTTTCCATGGCCGGCCAGGCGCTGCGGTTTGGAGCCTAGCTCGATGGTGATCGCTTCATTGGATTCGATAGAGCCTACACGCAGCTGTAGAGTCTGTGGCCATGTTCGTCCTCTGCTTGCAGGATCGCGCTGTGTTATCACGACATCATCGCCTCCGCGCTCGATACTAATAGTAGGGCGGTTTGCTTCCTCTACCCAGACCTCGCTCCAGGCGGCGAGGTCTTGCTCGGAGCGTTTGTCGAGAATGGCGATTAGATCAGGCCAGGTCGCGTTGCCATAGGCATAGGTCGACAGGTATTCACGCATGCCGTCGCGGAAGGAGTCGGCGCCGACACGGTTCTCCAGATGCTGCATGACGATGGGTGCCTTCTGGTAGATGATCGCGCCGTAGAGAGTTCCCGCGAAGCGCAGGTTTTCCAGAGGCTGTCGAATCGGATTGGAACCCTCTGTGCGGTCCACCGAATACGCAGTCGGATGATGGGCGGTCAGAAAGCGCAGCTCATGATCTACATCGGGGAAAGAGGGGTTTACTATCTTCGCGGCCATGAAGTTGGCGAATACTTCCTTGGTCCAGACATCGTCGAACCAATTCATCGTTACCAGATCACCGAACCACATATGCGCCGTCTCGTGAGCTATGAGAGACGCGCGTCCCAGCATCTGGTTCTGAGTTGCGGTCTCATCCAGTAATACGCTCGCCTGGCGATAGAGTATTCCGCCGGGGTGTTCCATGCCGCCGTATTGAAAGGAGGGAATGAGAACGAAATCGAACTTCTGAAACGGGTAGTCGATCTGCGTATAGTCCTCCAGCCATTCTACGGAGGCCGCGTGGAGCCGGAAGACTTCCTCTGAATTGCGTGCCACCTTGGCGGCGTCGGTCTCGCGGTGGTACATGTTAAAGGTGCGGCCGTCGATCACTGCCGTTTCCCTCTCGAACATGCCTGCGGCTACAGCGAAAAGATAGCTGGGCATGGGCTGCGTTTCCAGGAACGAATAATGTGTGCGACCAGCTTCTGTATTGCTAGTGGACTCTGGCCCGTTAGCGATTACCTTCCATTGCTCCGGTACAGTTACTTCCCAGGTTACTCGGCCTTTTAAGTTTGGTTGATCGAATAGGGGGAGAGAAAAGTGGGCGCGGTCTGGAACAAATAGCGCATACATAAAGTCTTCGCGTCGATTGAGGGCTTCATCGCCGACATCGAATTTCAGGTCGACAGTATTCTCACCCGGTCTCAGCGACTGCGCAGGGATGACGATATGATCGTTCACCGGCTGCCAGGTTGAGCTCGCGCCGTTAACGCTCACGCCGTGGACTCGCTGCTCGGCTTGCAGGAAGTCGATAACCAGGGGCTGAGCGCTGTTATCATTCCAGCTCAAGCTGATTCGAGACTTTCCGGTAATTGTCTCTGTGCGAGAGACGGGAACATCAAGTGCAAAGTGATAGCGCAGATTGGAGATCGTCTCGCTGCGATGCTCGGCAAGTTCCCAGGGGATGCCTTGGTCGGTGGCAAGTTTGCCACTGCTGCAGCTGTTGAGAATTGAGATCGCTACTACCAAAAGGAATGGTTTCATAAACGGTATTAGCTACTGCCCAGAGATCGTCTAAGTCGAAGGAACTTCAATCTCTCTTGTGCGGCGCTGCCTAGCGAGCCAGCGTAGAAAGCGGCGGATCGCCAAGGCTAGACCCGTCCACACCATAAGGATTGCCGCGAAGGATGCCAGACCAGCTATGGTCTGTCCTGTAATACCTAGCGCTTCTCCAGTATGTAGGAATCTAACCCATCGTCGCGCCTGACGTCCAGCGGTCTGACTGGTAAAGGGTGCCCAGGTGATGACATCGCCGGAGCTGACATCGAGGGTGAGGGCATGACGCTTCTGTGGCTGCCCGCCATCGCCTTCGTCGATGATTATCGTCGTTGCGGTGGAGGTAGTATCCCCAATGGGCAGAGACAGGGTGCGCCAGTCATCGCTGTAGGTTTTCGCTGTGTCTACCAGCTCGGCGTAGGGAATTCGGTCGGCTACGACTGCGTTGGCTGTCTCGTCGCTAACACTGCTTCGGATAGGGGGTTCTTCGCCCGCGAGTCGGTAGACGAGATTATTTGCCCAGGAGTAGTTGAATACCGTTGCGGTCGAAATGATGACGAGCAGTGGAATGGCGGCCCAAAACCCGAACACATGGTGCCAGTTAAAGTCTCTGGCCTGGGTATTGCTGTTCTGTCGATTGAATAGAATGCGCGACCGCAGTGTAGCCCAGGCAAATATCTTTGGGAGCCAGAGGTAGATGCCGCTGAGTACCAGAAACAGGAACATCAGATTCGCCGCGCCGGTTACGACCCGCGCCGAGCTCCGATTGTCGCCGGTCATATTGAACCAGCGATGCCAGCCGCGCACGGTGGCGAAGAATGCGCTGAGGGAATCCGAATGGGCAGGGTAGGCCTGACCGGTATAGGGGTTGAGGTATTGTGTCTGGCTACGGCCCTGCCTAAGCATGGCTGGGGCAGTCGGGTCTGAGCTGATCAGCAGAGTGCTGGGTTCGAATCCCTGCAGTTCTCGACTTGCCGCGATCAATTCATCGGCGCTCATCATCTCCTGGCCGGACTGTGCTGCACTGTAGTAGCTGCTGTCCTCCCAAACCTGAACCTGGCGTTCATAGGTAAGGACTACGCCGGTTACGGACATCATCAATACCACAATGCCGGCACTTACGCCGCAGGCAAGATGAAGCCAAAAGACTGTTTTTCTAAACATGAGAAGACCGCTAATAATTAATACAAATACGAATCATTCTCATTCTACTAGTAATCCTGCCATCATGTCACCCTTTAATGCAGTGGCATGGCGGTTTCTAGATAGGGCGTCGCTTCTGTGAATTCAATACAGGCGGTAGTGGTCAGAACAGTAGCTAGGCGGTGCGCAATAGACGAACTGAGAAGGCCCGCAGGCAACTCGGCTTCTCCTGCGTAATTTGCAAGTTGCAGGCTATTACGAAAAGCAGGTTTTTACTCGAGAGAAAGGGAAGGCGTAAGCACTACTTGGCTCTTTGCCTTCTCTGTTTGACTTTCTTATCGGCGATCCTTCTTTAATGTCTTCTTCCTAGAAGTACCACATAAGCCGGGCATAGAAATTCCGGCCCAGTCCAGGCATCCGGCTACGCGTAGCGATGTCAGGGTTGAAGGATCTGTTATAGGCGGCTAGATGATCAAGGTAATCTTCATCCAATAGGTTTTCCACTCCCAGGCGTAATTCGGTATCTGTGTCGAAGCTGATCATGGCTGACATGTTCAGGATGCTATAGCCATCCGTCACCTGTTCTATATTGGTTGCAGAGATACGATCCTGTTCTGCGTAGGTAATGCTCTCGAGAGTGCCGGTCCAGTTATTGGCTCTGTAATCTAACGATATCAGCATATTGTCTGGCGAGATGCGGTAGAGATTGTCGTTGATGTCGTCTCTCTCGCCACGCACCATGCTCGCGACTGCGCGCAGGGTGAGGCGATCGCTTAACGCGTAATCGGCATCTACATCAAACCCATAGAACGTCGCCTCGGTGTTGGTGAACTGCAATGGATTAGGCAGGCCCATTCCCATATTCGCCATCATCATGGAAAACTGATTTACCGTCATGTTGGTGCTAGGTGTGCCTTGAATATAGTCTGATACTTCCTTATAGAAGAGCCTCGGGTATATGTTGAAGTCTCCGGTCTCCAAGTCGAAGCCAAGTTCAAGTTCGTTTGCTACTTCGGGGTCTAAATCAGGCGTGCCAACATAGGTCTTGCCGTCAGCCAGCCCGCCAGTCGCTTCCATAGGAATCCACAGATAGCGTTCCTGATAGGAGGCGGAGCGCGTCTTGCGTGCCGCGCCCATATACCAAGTGGTATCATTATCGGTGTAAATACTGAAACGGGCAAACCAGTCGATATTGTTGTCAACCTGAGATAAGTCCTGACCGTTGAATCTATTTGCCAGCATGCTGGCCATGTTGTTCATCATGACAGGCATGCCCATCGCCATGTTCATGGGGTTGAGGTTTGCTGATATTTCACCCGCATCTGCGCTAACTCTGTTATAGCGTGCGCCGAAATCGAGGCCGATAGAATCGCTCAGTGAAATGCTGCGCTCGGCGAAGACTCCTAACACGTCCCGTGTGGTGCCATTAAAATTATCGATATAGAAGGCGCCGGCATTGGGGTTGCTGATAACGGCATCATGTTCTGTGAAATGACCATCGATACCATATTGCCAGGAACCGTTGGCAACATACTGCTCCAGTTTTAATGAGAACCCCACGTTGTCACTGACGGCAAAGGTCTGGCGAAAGCGCATATTGTCATTGCTCATAGATGCTGTTTGTGGTGGTCGGCGTAGATGAAAATTACTCATCCAGTGTGCGTTGTCACTACCGAATAGTTCGGCTGTGACACGGTAGTCGTTCCCATCGAAACTGTAACGCGAGCGAAACAGGTCGCTGTCGATGGAGAGAATATCCATGGGCAGTGAGGGTGTGCCGGCATCGCCAGTGTTGTTGCGAGCAAGATCTATACTGAATTCATGGTCGCCGCTGCGGTAACTGTAGCCGAGATCGAACCTTTCCCGCTTGTACTCTGAAGGCATAATAGTGCCGCCAGGAAATTCAAGATCATCGGCGCTCTCATTCATTACGAACGCTCTGAAAATGCTGTTGCGGTTCGCCAGAGAGAAGAAGCCACTGGCTACGATGCCGTCATTGATAGACTGGGCGCCAAAATAGGTGCGGCCATCGAAGCTGAAGTCACCGGAGTTGGTGAATTCTCCGGCATAGGTTTTAGCTTCCACATAGCCGCCTATAGTTTCCTGCCCGGCGCTAACCGGTGTAATGCCTCGGTTGATGGTGAGTGACTGCAGCAAGGCAACGGGTGCATAGGACAGCGGTGCATCCATGGAGTTAGGGCCGGCGCCACTGACCTGTGCGCCATCGACGGATACACGAATGCGGTCACCAAACATGCCGCGATACTGCGCGATGCCGGTAAGCTCGCCATTCTTGTTGATGTTGGCGCCCGGCATTTTTCTGAGCATCTGCGCCGTATCAGACGGCGCTACCAGCGTGTCATCAGTCACTACTGTATGAGTGTCGCGCACGCCGATAACTATTATTTCTTGAACGTTGCGCGTATCTTGCGCGACGGCGACGATTGGCAGGCTTGCTAACACAAGTGGTAAAAATTTTGATTGCATGTTTCTTCTCCCAAAGATATGAGCGAATAGTACAGTTATCGTTATGCCCGTATAAGGCTGCGGCCTGCGACACGTTGTCGCAGGTTCAGCCAATGATGACGCTAGGTTAAGGAAAGTTGATATGCATCAATTTAATTGCGGGGGTTTGCTGAGGCGCTTCCAGAAAATCGTGTCTGCTTATCTTCGATAGAGAGTCTTTCTCGCGCAAGTTTTTCTCTAACCAAGAACGACTAATCGCTTTCGTTGATTTTTCTGTTTGCTACAGGCGCTAGTTGAATATGGCTTTTCAGAGTGGCGCGACCATAGAGATTATTCAGGAAAACGACAGTCTGAGCATCAAAGATAGCGGTGAGGGCATAGCTCGGAAGATCTGACCGGTGTCTATAATCGAAAATTCACAACGAAATCCAGCGTTGCCGGCATGGCCCTGTGCCTGATTAAGAAACTTTACAAGGAGTCTGTTGGGCACTATCGACAGTGGGGTGGGTTAGGTCAAGTTAAGTTAAGTTAAG